>Ga0310695_10007651_pt1 | contig 17155 bp, 13 predicted proteins | sample RumenRJG_04DNA_FD_203882 | JGI IMG/M metagenome (GOLD analysis project Ga0310695, IMG submission 203882) | Bovine rumen microbial communities from Lethbridge, Alberta, Canada - RJG_04 (v2) (version 2) | ecosystem: Host-associated > Mammals > Digestive system > Stomach > Rumen | place: Canada...
GAGCAGCCATCCTCCGTTTCTTTAGCACCATGAACAGTCAAACCATTGACTGCAAGTTTTTTGAGTATCCCTCCTATGACAGTCTCTATAAGGCTCTGAAGGCGAAGCAGATCGACGCGGTGGCGGTGGATGTGACTATCCTGGAAGGATATGTGGATTCCACCACCAGGATTCTGGGTGACCGCTTCGGCGCTCAGAGATATGGGGCTGCCGTGAAGAAGGAGAATCATGCGCTGATCGAACTGATCAATCAGACGCTGGCGAAACAATAAGAGCTAAAAGCGTGGGATATTATCATGCAGGAATAATGTGGAGGTGATCTGGCTTATGAGCACAGTCAAAGATAAAATGAAACTGATCAAGGGGGATATCACACAGAGTGACTGCCAATGCATCGTCAATGCTGCCAACAAGTCTTTGCTTGGCGGAGGAGGTGTCGATGGTGCCATTCACCGGGCAGCAGGTCCCCAGCTGCTGGAAGAATGCCGCACTTTAGGCGGCTGCAGGACCGGGGAGGCAAAGATTACCAAAGGCTATGACCTCAAAGCAGAGTATATCATTCATACTGTCGGACCGGTGTTCAGCGGAAAAGGACAGGACCGGGTGGACCTGGCCAACTGTTATTGGAACAGCCTGGAACTGGCAAAAGAACATGAAATCCACAGCATTGCTTTCCCCTGTATTTCCACAGGTGTCTACCGTTTTCCGCCAAGACCGGCATCCCTGATTGCCGTGACAACGGTAAAAAAGTGGCTGGAAGAAAATGAGGATTACGAGATGGAAGTGGTCTTCTACTGTTTCGACAACAGAAGTATGCGCTGCTACCGCATGGAAATGGAAAACCTTTGAAATAGCAGCCAAAAACCAGAGCTGTCGTATTAAAACGGATCAAATACCTGAGTTATAGACAAGAATCCCCATGTCCTGTGTTGTGTCATTTGCCGGACATGGGGATTCTTGTCTTTTACGTCAATGAGTTTGCCGCTTTAGTACGGCAGCCTCATTTATTTTCTCTCTTCCCGGATTTTGTTGAGGCGCTTCATGACATCATTGGCACCCTTGCCAAAGTAGTCATGAAGGGTCTTGTATTCTGCGTAAAGCTTCTCATAGGCAGCAACCTGGTCAGGATTGGGCTTGTAAACCTTATCCTGCAGTTTAGCCAGCTTTCCAGCGATTTCATTGGCATCCTTGTAGCCGGTGATGGCTTCAGGAGCAGCGGCGATACCCAGAACGGCAGCGCCCAGGGCACAGGCCTGATCGCTGGCGCAGACCTTGATCTCTCTGTTGAGGATGTCGGTGTAGATCTGAACGATCAGCGGATTCTTGGAAGGAATACCACCACTTAACACGATGCTGTTTACCGGAACACCTGCAGCTTCATAGTTTTCCACGATAGCCTTTGTTCCAAAGGCAGTGGCCTCAATCAGGGCCAGATAGATATCTTCGGGTTTGGTCAGAAGGTTCATACCAATGATCATACCATTTAAATCAAAGTCCATGAGGGGTGAACGAACACCGTTGAACCAGTCCAGAGCAACCAGTCCGCTGGCTCCTGCTTTATAGCCGGCGAGCTTCTCGGACAGGTACTGGTGTACACTGATACCTTTAGCTCTTGCGGCAGCCGAATAGTTTTCCGGCACACAGTTATCCACGAACCAGGCAAAGTGGTCGCCGACACAGGACTGTCCGGCTTCAATGCCGAAGTATCCCGGCATGATACCGTCTTTTACAATACCCTGGATGCCGGTGATGGCAGCCTCTTTTTCCGCCAGCATCAGGTGGCAGGAGGAGGTGCCCATGATGATCATCATTTCTCCGGGCTTGCCTACGCCGCCGCCGGGTACGGAACAATGAGCATCGATGATGGGAGTGCCGACCGGTGTTCCAGGAAGCAGTCCCAGCTCTCTGGCCATGCCGTCACTGAGGCCGCCGGCCTTGCCGCCGATGGGGAGAATGGGCATATTCATCTTGTCTTCCACCAGGTTTTCCATGCGGGGATCCAGGGCCTTAAAGAAGTCTTTGGACGGGAAGCCTTTCTCATGATGATAGAAGGCCTTGTAGCCCATGGCACAGGCAGAGGCGGTCAGCTGGTCTGTCATCTCCCAGATGATCCAGTCCATGGCCTCCAGGAAGTAGTCAGCCTTCTCGTAAACTGCCGGAGCTTTGTGGAGTGTCTCTAAAATCTTCGGAATAGTCCACTCGCTTGAAACCTTGCCGCCATAGAGGGGAAGCCACCATTCGCCGCGTTCTCTGGCCACCTTATCGATGAAGATCGCCTCTTCTTCGCCGCCGTGATGTTTCCATAATTTTACATAAGCATGAGGCTCATGCGCGAATTCCTCTGTCTGACACAGGGGCATCTTATCCTTGGTTACAGGCAGGATTGTTGCGGAAGTAAAGTCTACACCGATACCGATTACTTCTTCCGGAAGAACTTTGCTCTGGGCCATGACGCTGCGGACTGTTACGAGGAGACCGTTGAGATAGTCCTGGGGATCCTGCAGGGCCCAGTTGGGAGGCAGAGTCTCACCGGTGGGGATGTGGGTCTCCATAACAGCATGAGGATATTCATAAACACTCTGGGCAATCTCTTCTCCGCTGGCAATATCCACCAGAAGTGCTCTTACAGATAAAGTACCATAATCAAGTCCGATTGCATATTTTGCCATATCATTACTCCTTTTCTTTTAGACTTTCGGTGAAACGTTGAGCGGACCGTTCTTCCGGTCTGATTCTTTCCTTCCACCTTTTTGTTAATGAAAAACTTATTGTTTATAAATTTTTTTATCTGCCGTCATGGAGCAGATTATTTACTGAATATTTAAGAAAAATACTTTTAACTTCTGATAGCTATCTTCTATATTACTTATTTATCATAATTTTTTCCTAAGGTCAATGGGTCCAAATTCCATTGTAAAGTAATCAAAAATGTTGTAAAATTAATCAAAGAATTTGATTAGTAATGAAGGCTTGATTTGACATAGCAATCCGGAGATTCTGATTACTAATCAAATTGTTTCTCGGGCACTTTCCGATATTTGATTAGTGAAAAATTAAATTTTTATAAACTGTGCCGGGTCGGGAGCGGAGGTATTTTTAATGGATAAAAAAGAAACCATGAAAAAAAAGAGGGTGACGACCAGAGATATTGCCAGCGAGTGCGGCGTGTCACAGACGACAGTGTCCATGATCCTGAGTGGAAGGGGAAATGTCAGCTTTTCTGAGGAGACGATGGAACTGGTCAAGGGAACAGCCGTAAGAATGGGCTATGTCTACCGGCCCAGACAGGGAAAAAAAGAAGTCAGGCTAAAGAGAACAATCATGATTCTCTGTCCTTCTCTGGCCACCCAGTACTATACGACCTTGATTCAGTCCATCACAGAGTACGCCCAAAGCAGGGAACTTTACACCCTGACTGCCTACACAACCAGGGCGGCAAAGACAGAAGAATATTATCTTCACATGGCTGTTGACCAGGATTTTTTCGGCATTATTTATACTTATCCTCCCAAGGCGAAAAAGGTGCTCAATGAGATTTCCAACGAGATCCCTGTGGTGATGATCAGTGATTATAATCCGGAACTGAAGGCCGGGTTTCTGGAACTGGACAGCAGGAAATCAGGCATTCTGGTGGCAAAACATCTGCTGGAGCTGGGCCACCGGAGGGCTGCTTATATCACCACCCCCTTATCGGGCACCGAACTGCCAAGACTGCGCCGCCTTCAGGGGATTCAGGAGGAATTTGAGCGAAAGGGAGCAGGCAGGGATGCGGTCACAGTCATTGCTGACACAGAGGAGATGTGGAAAACATACCATACCGGCAATCGTCACTACGAGAGCGGCTATCGCATGACCATGCAGTATTTTCGTAAGCCTGACCGGGTTACTGCATTTATTGGGACCAATGATATGGTGGCAATCGGCATTATGGATGCCCTCTATAAGCTGGGGTATCGGGTGCCGGAGGACTATTCTGTATGCGGGTTTGACAACACTTTGACTTCTTCCTTCGCGGGAATATCCCTGACTACCGTGGATCATTGTATTGAAGAGAAGGGGAGAAGCGCCGTGGATATGATCAGTGACCAAAGACGGGAAAACAGGGATGAAGGCAGACAGGGAGAAAGAAAAGATAAGGGCCGGTCCGGCCCGGTTACCAGAATAGAGTACCAGCCCTTACTGGTGGCCAGGAGATCCAGCGGCCCGCCGGCCCGGTAATTTCCCGCGGAGAAAGCCTTGAGAATCTGGAAGCCTTTTCCGGTCAGGTCTGTGTAGTCCGGGACCCAAAAGGGAACGAAGAAAGGAGAAAAGTATGTGGGATGATAAAAAGTATACTTCCGGGAGTGGAGGATCGACAAAGCTCGTAATCATAGTACTGCTGTCCTCTCTGCTGATTGGCTGTGCTGCCGGCCTCTTTATCGTTCGGGCTTTGTTCCCTGCGGACAGCAGCCAGAAAGTGGAGGAGACAGAGCAGATTTCTGCTGATCAGGGGGACGGAGAATCCAGCAGTGCTGCCGCTGCTTCCACGGCAGCAGCCACCGCTGCGCCCGCTGAAACCACGGCCTTGTCGGAAACGACGGAAAGCGCGGAGGAATACACTTCTGTGGATATCAATGAAATGTTTGATCAGGCCGAGGCCGAGGAGGATGCCGGCGAGAAGTCGGATGAGTCCTGGGAGGAGAGCGATTTGGATGAGGGGTCGGATGACGGAGATTATATCCTGCCCCAAAGCAGCGAGAGGGAGTTGACAGGAGAAGAACTTGAAGGATTGTCTGCCAGGGACCTTCAGCTGGCTAGAAACGAAATCTATGCCAGACATGGACGTAGATTCGTCACCGATTGGATTCAGGAATATTTCGACAGCAAAAGCTGGTACGAACCGGTATACAGTGCGGATGAATTCCCGGACAGCCTCATCACTCCCGTGGAAAACTACAATATTGAATTGATCAAAAGCTACGAGTAAAGAGAAAAGACGGCCGGGAACACCGGCTGCGAACAAAGTGAACGGAGACAGAGACAATGAATACTCACAGAATTATTCTGGCTTCCGGTTCCCCGAGAAGAAAAGAACTGCTGAAAGAAGCAGGATATTCCTTTGAAGTGGAAGTCAGTGATGCCAGGGAGGAAGTCCGGGAGAATCATCCAGCCAGACGGGTAGAACTTCTGGCTGAACTGAAGGCCGAAGCAGTGGCGAAGAACTATATACGCCGGGTCACGGCAGAAGACCGGGACGATGCAGGAAAGACGAAGGTCCTGGACGTTCCGGCGGAGAGAACAGTCATTATCGGGGCGGATACGATTGTTGTGCACAGAGGGCGGATTCTGGGAAAGCCGGCAGATATGGACCAGGCGGTGGCCATGATCAGGGACCTCTCCGGGGACATTCACCAGGTTTACACCGGCGTCAGCCTTTTTGCGGCAGAGGGAGACAGAATTCAGGAAAAGGTCTGTTTCCATGAGAGGACAGATGTTCATTTCAAGGATATGACAGAGGAGGAGATTCAGTGCTATGTTCTGGCCAGGGAGCCGGTGACTCCCGGACATCCCGAAAAAGGTGACCGTTACCTTTGGCAGGATAAGGCCGGCGGATATGGAATTCAGACAGGCTGGGGATCAAGGATAATCTCAGGAATCTCCGGCGACTATTACAACGTGGTAGGCCTGCCGGTCTGCCGGCTCTGTGCAGAGCTGGACCGGCTTCTGCAAAATTAGGTTGACTTTAATTGGAGTAATAACTATTATAAAGTGTGATATTTTATTCGTAAAAGTCCGAAAGCCACCCGCAGACAGAATCTGTGAGATGGATTCTTTGATAGAAAGGATTAAACACTATGGTAAAAAAGCCGTTTGTAACCAAAGAACAGCTCGATGAGATCGTCAGGACCTATCCGACACCTTTTCACATCTATGATGAGAAGGGAATTCGGCAGACAGCCCGGGACCTGAAAGAAGCCTTTTCCTGGAATAAGGGGTTCAGGGAGTATTTTGCGGTAAAGGCGACACCCACACCGGCCATTCTCAAGATTCTCAAAGAGGAGGGCTGCGGGGTAGACTGTTCTTCCCTGACTGAGTTGATTATGAGTGAACGCTGCGGTTTCAAGGACGATGACATTATGTTTTCCTCCAATGAGACTCCTGCAGAGGAGTTTATCCTGGCCAGGAAGCTGGGAGCTCATATTAATCTTGATGATATCACTCATATTGACTATCTCAAAGAAGCCTGCGGAATTCCGGAAGCAATCTGCTGCCGCTACAATCCCGGAGGATATTTTAGTCTGGGAACGGACATCATGGACCATCCCGGAGATGCCAAGTATGGTATGACTAAGGCTCAGGTTTTTGAGGCTTTCAAAAAACTCAAGAAAGAGGGCGTCAAAGAGTTCGGCATCCATTCTTTCCTCGCCAGCAACACCGTGTCCAATGATTACTATCCGGTACTGGCCTCCATCCTGTTTAATCTGGCTGTGGAACTGCATGAGAACCTGGGTGTCCATATTGATTTTGTGAATCTCTCCGGAGGCGTGGGTATTCCCTACAGACCGGATCAGGAACCCAACGATATCTTTGCCATAGGCAGGGGCGTGCAGGAGGCCTATGAGAAGATTCTAGTGCCCGCAGGCATGGGAGATGTTAAGTTGAAGACGGAACTGGGACGCTATATGACCGGCCCTCATGGGCACCTCGTCGTCAGGGCCATCCATGAGAAGCATATCTACAAGGACTATATCGGCGTGGACGCCTGTGCCGTCAACCTGATGAGACCGGCTATGTACGGAGCCTACCATCATATTACCGTCATGGGCAAGGAAGATGCCCCCTGTGATCATGTCTACGATGTGGTGGGATCTTTATGTGAGAACAATGATAAGTTTGCCATAGACAGAAAACTTCCCAAAATTGATATAGGCGATCTTCTGGTCATCCATGATACCGGCGCCCACGGCTTTGCCATGGGATATAATTACAATGGCAAGCTTAAAAGTGCTGAACTTCTGCTCCAGGAGGATGGAAGCACCAGGATGATCCGGAGAGCAGAGACAGTAGAGGACTATTTTGCAACCCTGGAAGGATATGATTTTTAGAACTTGTGCAGCTGATAAATAAGTCAAAGTAAAGGAGACAGAATATGAAAATTTTACTTGCCGGCGGCGCCGGCTTTATCGGATCCCATACAGCCGTAGAACTGCTTGAGGCAGGCCATGACGTTGTGGTAATCGACAATTACTGCAATAGCTGCCCCACATCTTTAGAGAGGGTCAGGGAGATTACAGGAAAGGATCTTACTGTCTATGAAGCCGATGTGAGAGATACAGAGGCTGTGAGGAAGCTGTTTCAAGAGCAGGAGATTGACTGCGTGATTCACTTTGCGGGTCTCAAGGCAGTGGGAGAGTCCGTGGAGAAGCCTGTGGAATACTACAGAAACAATATTGACACCACCCTGACTCTGCTGGAATGCATGAAGGAGGCTGGGGTGAAGAGAATCGTTTTCTCTTCTTCAGCCACTGTTTATGGGGAGGAGAATGAGTCTCCTTACGTGGAGACCATGCAGCGGGGCAGCTGCTCCAACCCTTACGGCTGGACCAAGGCCATGATGGAACAGATTCTTACGGATACGGCCCATGCCGACAAAGACATGTCTGTGATTCTTCTTCGCTACTTTAACCCTATCGGAGCTCATGAGTCCGGCAAGATCGGAGAGGATCCCCAGGGGATTCCCAACAATCTGATGCCCTTTGTCTCTCAGACCGCTGTGGGACGCAGAGATAAGCTGACGGTATTCGGCGGAGACTATGACACACCGGACGGAACCTGTCTGCGGGACTATATCCATGTCATGGATCTGGCCAACGGTCATTTGAAGGCTGTGGAGTACGCTGCCGGCCACAAGGGCGTGGAGATCTTTAATCTTGGTACGGGACAGCCTTACAGTGTCCTTGATATCATTAATACTTTTGAGAAGGCCAACGGTGTGCCGGTGCCCTATGTCATCGGACCGAGACGGGCTGGTGACCTGCCTGTGGTTTTCGCTGATGCTTCCAAGGCAGAGCGCATTCTGGGATGGAAGACAAAAAGAGGACTTAAGGATATGTGCGTGGATTCCTGGAACTGGCAGAAGAATAACCCCAATGGTTTCCGGGATTAGGACGGATTGCCTGAAAATCTAAGACTGAATAAAGAAAGGAAAGAAGACCATGTTTGAGAAACTGGAAAGAAAAATGGTCAATGTACTGCTTTTCTTTGATTTGTTTAAGATGAAAACAAAGATTCCCAATGATTTTTCTTCCGTCATGAAGACGCAGGACAAAAGGGTCCGGAAGCTGGTAAAAAAGGCCTACAAGATTCCTTTTTACAGGGAGAGATTTGACCGGGCAGGAGTCAAGCCAAGGGATATCCGCTGCGGCGACGACCTGTCCAAACTTCCTCTGCTCACAAAAGATGAACTTCGGGCCTGGATGAATGAAGAGGCAAAAAATCCGAAATACGGGAACTGGTTTCACGATACCACCAGCGGCTCATCCGGGGTACCTCTCATGCTCCTGGTGTCCCCCAGAGAGAAAGCGTTCAACATGGCCAACTGGTTCCGTGTGATGATGGTGGCCGGTTACAATCCCTTCCTGGGAAAGACCATGAGCCGTAAGAGCGCCCACAGTATCACCGGCGGCAGCGACACTTTCCTGCAGCATTTTGGGATTCTGCGCAGAGGATTTGTGTCCCAGTATGACCCGGAGCCGGAGATGGTAAAACAGATCAATGCCTACAAACCGGACTTCCTCTACATGAATAAGAGCGAGTTTATGAGACTGTGCCTCTACTGCAAACAGAACAATGTGACCCTGGCAAAGCCCAGGTTCTATTGCCCGACAGGGGAGAAGATCGATGACACGGCCAGGAAGCTCTTCCGGGAGATTCTGGGACCGGGCATCATTGATTCCTACGGGACGGCTGAGACAGGTGCGGCCATGGTAAGGCTGTTTGACAGCGACGAGTATGTTGTCCACAATGATTCTTTCGTGGTGAATATCTATGATGAGAATAACAAACCGGCCAAAGAGGGGAATATCGTTGTGACACCCCTCTACAAGACTGACCTGCCCCTGATTAATTATGCCATTGGAGACAGGGGAACCTGTGTCATGAGAAACGGCGTTCGCTTCATTACCAGTGTCCAGGGAAGAATGAATGATTTCTTCCGCTACGAGACCGGCGAGGTGACGACTTTCTTTGAGATTGCACCTATTATCGCTCACTGTGAGGACGTTTTCCAGATTCGCTTTATCCAGGAGGACTGGCACAGGATTCATATACAGTGCGTCCAGAATAAAGAAATTTCTGACAAGCCTGCAGCCCAGGTGGAGCGGGAACTGACAGAGAAGCTTAATGCCAAATTTAAACATCCCTTTGAGATTGAGTATGAGTGGATGGATTCCATCCCGCCCGATAAGAACGGCAAACTCCGCATGATTGTCTGCAAAGTCCAGTGAATGGATGAAGCTGCCTTGAATGATGACAGAAAGTGAGGGCATACCCATGTCCGATGGAAAAGAGAATACACCGGCGAAGACGAAGACGGCAAAGGCATCCCTGAACAGAAGGGCCCTCACATCCGGCTTCTTCTTCGTGCTGGCCCAGCTGCTGGTGCGCGGCCTGACTTTTGCGGTGACGCCGGTTTACACCCGGCTCCTGTCCCAGGCCCAGTACGGCCAGATCAGGGTTTACGAATCCTGGCTTTTGATTGCCTATCCCACCATGTCCCTGTGTCTCTGGAAGAGTGCGGATGTGGCCAAATATGATTATAAAGAAAAATATAATTCTTACATTTCCAGTGTACACACCCTGTCCTATCTTGCCATCGGTGTGATCTTTGGTATTTGTATGATTTTCAAGGAGCCGGTTCAGCGGTTCTGCCGGATGGATGACCTGATGTTCTACATCTGTTTCCTCTACGTGTTTACCTACACCAGTATGCTGTATCTGCAGCGGAGAGACAAGCAGATGCTTCGCTATAAGTTCTCTACGGCGGCGACTCTGCTGACCATCGTTCCGGGAACCGTTCTGTCCATCCTGCTGATCTATCAGGGAAGGATGGCGGGACTCTATGACCAGCTGGTTCATCGCAGGATCATTGGTTATTACACGCCCCAGATTATCGGCGGGGCCATCATAGCTGTCGTCCTGTGGGTTCAGGGAAAATCATTTTTTAACAAGGGTTACTGGAAATACGGGCTGGCCTACAGTCTGCCCCTGATTCCTGAGGCACTGTCCATTCAGATTATGAACCAGTCGGATAAGATTATGATCCAGAACATGATCGGCGATGTCGAGACCGGTATTTTTGCTCTGGCCACCACTGTGTCTTTCATCATCTGGATTCTGGAGGATTCTGTGTGGAATGCCTGGATTCCCTGGCTCTATGAAAAGATTTCCAGAAATGAGACAGGAGATATCGAGAAGCCCTGGACGGCTGTCATGCATGCTTTCGGTCTCATGTCCTGGCTCCTGGTGATGCTGGCGCCGGAAGAGATCGCCATTCTGGGATCCAGACAATACCATATGGCAGTCTTTCTGATCGCGCCCATGGTAACAGGAACCCTTTTCCGATTCTACAGCTACAGTTATTCGGCAATCCAGAACTATTATAAGAAAACCCGTTATGTGGCTGCAGGAACAATTGCCACCATGGTACTGAATGTGATATTGAATTACGTTTGTATCCTTTTCTTTGGCTACATGGCAGCAGCCTATACCACGGCTTTCAGCTATCTGGTACTGCTTCTGGTGCAGGGATTCCTGGAGTACCGCATCACCGGAAAAGTGATTGTGCCGCTGCACAAGACCGTGATCATTGCTCTGGTCTACGGAGCGGTGAACATCGCCTCCATGGGATTTTTCGGTCTTCCCTGGTTTGTGCGTTATCTGGTGATGCTTGTAGTGATGGCTGTATCTGCATACATCCTTCGACCGCAGTTGAAGATGGCTGTGGGACTGATCCGCAAAAAGAAAAATTAAAGCAGATTATTGTTGAGAAAAAAAGTCTCCCGGAGAGGACAGGACTTAGGAGTCCGTTCCTTCCGGGAGTTTTTTCAGGGTATTTTTACTGCTGCTCTATTTCTTTTTCAATCTTTTTTCGTTTTTTGCGAATATGGTTGAAGAGGATGATGGCGGCAAAGAGAAGCAGCCCGGCTCCGGTGATCATAAAGGCAGTGCCAAGTCCCGGAAGCTGATAATGGAGGCGGATTTCATGGTTTCCTGCAGGGACATGGATTCCCATATACTGGTAGTTTGCCTGACAGATCTGAGTCTCTTTTCCATCAATAAAGGCTGTCCAGCCTTGCTGATAGGGGAGTGAGACAAGAAGGAACTTGTCCCGGTCTGACTGGAAGGTTCCTGTTACTGTGTTGTGGTCCACAGATACATTTTCCAGGGAATTCTCTTTGAGAGCAAGAGCCTTCTTGGTGTAGTCATCCATGGTCTGCGCGTAGACTGCCAGGTCGGAGTATCGAATTTGTCCCGGGGCCTCGAAGGTCAGAGTACATGATTTGACAGGCTTTTCATGGTAACCCAGATTGAAGAGGAATTCATCCTGACCGGTGGAGTAGGAATCCACACGGAATTTGTACTGGTAGCTCATATCCTTCGCCTCGATATCTGTCTTGATGAAATGTTCTTTGGCGTTGGGCTCTGCGTAGATATCCCCCTTCAGGCTGATATAGCTTTCCGCGTGGGCGGCTTTGGGAAAATGCAGTGTAATCTGGGCCATGGGCTCCTCTATCGTGATCATGCCGTCCTCGACCGTCACGCCGGGGCCCGCCTCTATTTTGCTGATTTCAAGGCGTTTGCATCTTAAAGGCAGGTCAGAGGAATTTCCGGCCAGATCTTTAAGATGGGCATCCTTCTTAATCTGATCGTCATTAACGATGGCGGCCAGCATGGTGATCTCCTGGCGCTGAGCAGCAGAAACTTCCTCTGCCTGGCTTTCTGGAACAAGGCGGTCATAGCTGTAGCCCAGAGGAAGAGTGTATTTGTTCTCATAAATGGTATAATCCTGCGTCTTGCCGCTAAAGCGGAAGGCTTCTTCATAGCCGTAGGGCAGGCTGACGGTATCCTCGGAGGAAGTGCCTAAGTATCTGACACTGGCCAGCTCATTCATGTAGGTTCTTGCATTGTAATCATAGACACTGACCATATCCCAGTGGCAGTTTCCCATAGCCCGGTTATAGTTGACGATTCCCCGGTTCAGGGTACTGGTAAAGGTTGCGATGTCATGATAGTTAAGAATCAGACTGCTGGAACGGGTGCTGCCTTTGCCATCCAGATTGACACTTCTGAAAAAGTCTGAATCATTGTAGCCGGGAACATCTTTTAATCGCCTGAGAGCAGTGCCGGTCATTTTGGAAAGGGCGGTACCATTCTCCACATAGGTTTCCAGATGAGACTGGTCCTTTCCTTCTGATGTGATATAAAGGTTGGCATTGATGACAACACTGAGGAGGACGATGACGGACAGAATACGTTTGCCCTGGTCCTTCCAGGTTTTGAAGTAGTCAAAATTCTTAAGAAGAATCACGGTGAAGGTCAGCAGCAGGAAGGCCAGAGCCATCATGGCTTCCTCCGTATGAAATTTCCCGGAGAAAGAGATGAGCAGAACATAGAAAGCCGTCAGTCCTGCCATCAGGTTCAGCTCCTTCCGGCTGAGTCCCTCGAAACTGTCCAGATTATCTGCAAGTATATAGATAATCAGCAGGACATAAATGTAGACCCAGCGGTTGGTCACACTGCCAAAGCCACTGAAAATGTACCCGAAAATGGGGAACATACAGAAAAGGGTATATAGGATAAACATAGCACGCAGCTCCCGCCGTCTGTCTCTGGTAAACAGCAGAATCACGGCAAATAGTGCCAGGGGGGCAGCCCCCAGTTTCAGCCACATGCCCGGGGCAAAAGAGTCGGAGATCAGAGTGACAAAGAAGTCCGGAATCCATTCAGCCCTGTAAAATAGGGGTGTGGTGGACAGGAATTTTGATATGGCTGCACTGCTGCTTCTCCCGGATCCGACGTAACTTCCAAAGGAAGTGAAGAGGGAGATGATTCCCATTGACACACCCAGCAGATAGCTTCCCACAATGATCAGACCCCTGGAGAAAAAGATCTTAAAAGATCGAAGGTCTTTATCGCAGAGAATTCTGGTAAGGAAATAGATGCCCAGTGCCAGGGTGTTCATGTACAGGAAATAGTAGGAGCACAGCAGAGATACGGTTGTCAGGATGGTAAACAGATACCATTTTCTTTCTCTGATCAGACTCTCCATGGCCATAATCAAAAGAGGCAGCAGGATCAGCGGGGTGATAAACTGGCTGTGTCTGGTTCCGGCAAATATCGCATAACCGGAGAAGGTGTAAGCCAGACTGGCAACACGGCTGACCCGGAATGATTTTTTGAAATACAGAAGCAGACAGGACATACTGAGGCCTGCCAGAAAGTAGCGCACCATGACAAGGGCGCTGTAGTTCGTCTCCACAGAGGACACTGGCAGCAGAAGGTTCAGCCAGTAAAGAGGCTCAAAGCTTATGGAAACCGGAGCTCCGAGACCAATACGGAAATCGTACTGGGTAAAGTCAGTATTTCCCTGGATCAAATCCGTGAAAACCGAAGGGATATAATGGACAAAACGGATGATTTTAGGGATGTACTGGCCCAGTCCGTCCACACTCCAGATCAAAGATCTGTTTGATTCCAGATATGGGGAGAAAATCAGGTAGGCAATAAGGGCAAAAAGCCCTGTATAGCTGATCAGGTAAGCCAGAATATACCGGCGCCTTCCCTTGCCTGCTTCCATGTCCAGAACCTTGTCTCCGCACATATAGACAGAGGTAAAGCCCATGATTTTGCGCCAAAGGATCAGACCGGCTTTCTCCACTCTTCTGTAGAGAGGCAGAAGCCATACGCTGATATGAATGGCGGCGGCAGCGGCAACCATGCCCAAAGGAATCTGGGCGGCAGCCTTTTTGTGGAGGATTGCCAGCAGGCCTCCCATGACAAGTAAAGAGAACATAATACTGACATTGATTTTCTCAGTCACAGATACTGTGTTCCGATAGGAGGCTGTACAGCCCCAGGCAAAGGCGAAAAGGTGAGTCATAATCGGGATACAGCCAAAGCGGTCACCGCCGATAAAAACTCCCAGGGCGCCATAGCCCAGTATACCCTCCGGAATGAAAACACAGAGATAGCCCAGAAGGCAGACAGCGATGATCACAGCAGGTCTGGAAGGCATATTGACAACACTCTTCCAAAGAAGGGCATACAGGAGATAGAGGATGCCCAGAGAAAGAAAGATTGCGCTGGATCCCGGAATCCGGATCAGGCCGATGATGTTTTTTATGGCTGTGAACAGAGCATAATCCTTTAAGGTGACATCAATGAAAAGACCGATGAAGGCATAGAGTCCCAGAAAAAGAACGCCTGTCTTACTGTAAGCAAGGGTGGGGTTCTCTTTCTTTTTCTGGAATTCCTCTGCCATGAGTCCGGCAGCAAAGAACATACCGGGCGCGTAGACAATCTGAACAACAGAAGCCAGCAGATGAACAAAGCGGGAACTGCCGTAAAAATTATTGAGTATATAACTGATGAGAAATGTGACATAGAAGGCGGCCAGTAATCCTCTGGACAGGCAAAGCATATCCTTTTCGGCGGGATATTCTCTGCCTGACCTGTAGAACTGCCGCTTCAACGAGTTCTTATTCATGGAATAACCTCCTGAAGACTCTCTGGGAAATCGTTAACTAAAAAAAGCCGGCACGCAGTGCCGGCAATATATTTATATTTTTCATTAAAGGTATCGGAAAAGTTCCTTGGCTTCGTCCTTTTTTGCGGTATCTTTCACATCAAGAATCTCAGCTTTTACAGTCCGATTACCAAATTGAATCTCCAGAATATCGCCGGCTTTTACATTCAGACTTGCCTTGGCAGTCTTCCCATTGACAAAGACGCGGCCGGCATCGCAGGCCTCATTGGCCACAGTGCGACGCTTGATGATGCGGGAGACCTTTAAGAATTTATCCAGCCTCATGACAGAAAAACCGCCTTAAGCGTTTACTTTCTCCTTCAGAGACTTCATAGGCTTAAACTTCGGTGCTTTGGATGCGGGGATCTGGATGGTCTCCTTGGTTCTGGGATTGATTCCCTCACGAGCAGCTCTCTCCACTACTTCAAAGGTGCCAAAGCCGGCGAGCTGAACCTTCTCACCCTTGCTGAGTTCGTTGCCAACTACATCGATAAAAGCCTTGAGAGCCTTTTCTGCATCTTTTTTTGTCAGTTCAGTATTCGCAGAGATTGCTGCGATCAACTCGGTTTTATTCATTATAAATCCTCCTGATATCTTCTTCTTAAAACATCATTATAATATCAAATAGAAACGCACTTACTGTTTATTTATAACGGTTTAACAGGTGTTTGTCAAGGTATTTTATGGTTCTTGTAATTTTTGTTAAAAAACAGTGGAAGCCATTGAAAAATAAGAAATTTAAAGGTATTATAGTGAAGTAATGGAAGGTTGGGTTTTATGTTGATGACAGAGGTTTGCCATGCTATTTAAAAAGAAGAAGAAGAACAGCAAAGCATTTAAGAATAAGTTTCAGAAGAGATTTTTCACCAGAAGCTCGGTGGCTGTTCTCGCTGTGGGAATCGTTGTGTTCATACTCGCGGCCGGGGCATCGATTGCGCAGAAACGGCAAAGCTCAGTTTATGACCAGCAGATCAGAGAGCTGGAGAGTGAGATACGAGGCATAGAGGCGGAGAACAGTCGTTTAGAAGCAGAGAAATCGGAACTGAATACGGATGCCTTTAAGGAGAAGATTGCCCGGGAGGTTCTTGGGATGATCGGCAGTGACGAGTACATCCTTAAGGAGGAAACAGACGCTTCTGCTGATGAAGCGTATTATGACAGGGAGACTTCTGAAAAAAAGGATTCAGATAAAAAGAAGGATTCAGACAAAAAGAAGGACTCGGATAAAAAGAAAGATTCAGATCAATAAACTGAGAAAGGCAGATTGGTATCTGGGATAAGCGGGTAGGCAGCCGGTTTAAACAGATCGATATCTGAAGAAAGATTCTTGACTTTTTTCAGATTTGATGATATGATAGGCGGCGTTGACTGTTGTGGCGGGATAGCTCAGTTGGCTAGAGCACACGGTTCATACCCGTGGTGTCGCTGGTTCGAATCCAGTTCCCGCTATTTTTAGAAAAAGGCCCTATGGGCCTTTTTTTCTTATTATTCAGGAAATTGCTCCGCATTTCCTATAATACAAAAACCCTCCGGGGGATTGAGGGGCAGGGGAGTTGATGTCCGCTTGTGGACTTTGTTGTTGTTGGAGATGAGAGATTATGGGAGAGTATGCTGACAGGCTGCTATGGGAAAAAGTGACTTCTTTTGTGGAAAAAGAAGAATTGATTCAACGGGGAGACAGAATTTTGCTCGGTCTTTCCGGTGGAGCGGATTCCGTATGTCTGGCCCGCTATCTCCTGGCAGTCAGGAAAGAGCTGGGAACAGATTTGCTGGCTGTCCACGTAAATCATGGGATCCGGGGCAGTGAGGCAGACCGGGATGAATGCTTTGTCAAAGAGTTCTGTTCCCGCTGGGGGATTACGCTGAAGATCATTGCCGTGGATGTTCCCGGGATGGCCGAAAAGAAAGGGCTGTCTTTGGAAGAAGCCGGGAGGATCTCCCGATATGAGACCTTTGACAGGGTGGCCCTTGACTGCGGCTGCAGCAAGATTGCGGTTGCCCATCATGCCAATGATCTGGCGGAAACCATGCTTTTTCGCATGGTGAGAGGGACCGGTCCATTTGGCCTTGCAGCCATGACGGCCAGGTCCGGCAGCCGGATCCGCCCTCTTTTATGCCTGACCAGGAAGGAAATAGAGGAAATCCTGAACCGTCTTGGCCAGAACTTCGTGGAGGACAGCAGCAACCGCTGCACTGACTACAGCAGGAACTATATCCGGCATCAGACTATCCCCGGACTCGAAGCCATGAATCCCGGCTTTATTGAACATATGAAGCAGCTGGCCTTCATGCAGGCTGAACAGAACGCTTATCTGGAAGAAATGATGGACAGAAGGCTCTGTAAGCTGGTGAAGCTGGAAAAAGGCAGGG
>Ga0310695_10007652_pt1 | contig 17155 bp, 10 predicted proteins | sample RumenRJG_04DNA_FD_203882 | JGI IMG/M metagenome (GOLD analysis project Ga0310695, IMG submission 203882) | Bovine rumen microbial communities from Lethbridge, Alberta, Canada - RJG_04 (v2) (version 2) | ecosystem: Host-associated > Mammals > Digestive system > Stomach > Rumen | place: Canada...
TTCAACTTCAAATACAGCAGAAGAATTATTTTTATAATTATTATTATTATTATTACTAATTATATTTTCTATATTAAAATTTTTATTAGATAAATTTGAATCATTATTAAAATTACTTGAATTTTTTATATTACTATTAAAATCATGTATTTTATCGATATCAAAACCATCATCATTTACATTTTTATTTGGGTCAGTAATATTAACATTAATACTAGTAAAATTGCTATTAATTTCATCACTATTTTTTTTCATATGAGTTTTAATAATTGTATCATTTTTAATTAAATTATAATTTGGTAAATTTAGATTTTCATTTTTAGATTTATAAGTAATTGCAGGATTTTTACTTTCAATAATATTTTCATGAATATTTGAATTATGAATCATATTATTATTACTATACATTATATTATTTATTTTTCCTTGAGGATAAAAATCTTTTTTATAATCTGTTACATTATATGTAGAAACTTTCATATCACTTAAATTATTATTCAAGTCTGTCATTTTACTTTTATTTTTATTTTCTTTGTTTTCAATTAAATTATTTAATGTATTTGAAATTTCTTCTATTTTTTTTGAATAATTTTCTTCATTATTATTAATTTTATTTTCAATTTCATTTTTAAAATCATTTATTATTTTATTTGTATTTTTATTTTGATTGTTAATTTCATTTTTAAAATCATTTTGATTTTCAATGTTTTCATTTAATTTAATTTCTAAATTTTTTATATTTTCTCGAATTTCAGTGAAATTTGAATCATTTTCATTATTATTTTGTAAATCATTAATTTTTTTATTTAAAATTTCAATTTTTTGTTCATTTTTTTTATTAAATTGAATTTGATCATTTTGAATTGTATTTGATAAATCAGAAATTTCTTCAATTTTTTTTTCATATTTATTATTAAATTTAATTTGTTCATCTTTAAATTTATTAAAAATATCAGAAATATTATTATTATTATTATTGTAATTATTATTAATATTATTATTATTATTTAAATTTGAAATATTTTTATTTAAATTTGAAAAATTTTTATTTAAATTATCATAATTATTTTTAATTCCTTCAATTTCTTTTGAAAAATTAATAATTTTATTATTACATAAATTTAATTTTTTTTCATTTTCTTCATTATTTTCTTTAGATGAATTTTTTATAATATTAATATCATCTTTTAAATTTTCAATTTCTGATTTTAATAATGAAAATTCTCCAATTTCTTTTTTAAAATTATCAATTATTGATGTTATTTCATTCATAAATTTTTCCATTTCATTTTTTAAATTTGGATTATCAACATTTTGATTAGGATGATTTATATAAACAATATTTTTACTCAAACTAGATTTATATGAATTATTATCACAATTTTTAATTCCATTATTTAATTGAATTTGAATATGATCTAAAATTTTATTTAATTCCGACATTAAAAAAAATTATAAAATAATTATTATTATTGTTAAATAAAAAAATATTTTTATATTTTAATATGAACTATATTAAAAGTTTTTTTACTAAAGAAAAAGAATATAAAAGTCCTTCATTAACAGCTGACGCAATAGTTTTAAGAAAACATAAGAACGATGATAAGCATGATATATTATTAGTTACTAGAGGACATGATCCATTTAAAGATCATTTAGCTTTTCCAGGTGGATTTGTAGAATATAATGAAGATCCTATGAAAGGATGTTTAAGAGAATTAAAAGAAGAAACTAATTTAGATGGATATGATATTGAATTATTAACTGTTAGAGGAGACCCTAAAAGAGATCCTAGAAAACATGTTGTTACTATTGCTTATACTGTAAATGTTAATGAAGATGCTGAACCAAAAGGTGGTGATGATGCTAAAGAAGCTAAATTCTATGATTTAGAGGATATATTTAAAAATTATAAAGACAAAATGAGTTTTGATCATTATGGTATTATTGAAGAATTAATTCAAAAAAAATTTAAAAATTTATATAAATAGATTTATTTAATTTCATTTTAAAAAAAATAAATATAAATAAAATAAAAATAAACATTTTTAATAAAAATAAATAAATATTTTTATAAAGAATATTTTAATTATATTTTTAATATTTAATTTTAGTTAAATAATATATTTATATTTTATGAAAAATAAAATATTTTTTTCTATAAAATTCTAATTATTAAATTTTAAAACAACTTCATCAGAATCATTATCATTTATAAAATTACTAGTCCATCTATTTCCATTATCAATTTTATTTCCTAAATCTTCAATAAACTTTTCATGTTCAAATAATCTATTTAATTCATCAATTTTACTTAAATTATCAATATAATTTTTTAAATAAATTTCAGTGATTATTCTAATAATAAAAGTTATTAAATTTAAAGAAAAAAATATTAAATCTTTTTCTTCATAAAATTCTTCTTTAAAATTTTCTTTTTGATCAGTTGTAATTTCATTCAATAAATTAATAAATTTATAAATAAAATAAACAAGACCAAAAATTCCATATAAAATAATTGAAACTAAAGCAAAAATAGTTTTTCTCACTAATAATAAAATATAAATAATAAAAATGTAAATTAAAACAAAATAAATTTCAAAATAATAAGTTTTTTTTTTATTATTTGCTAATACATAATGAATTAAACAAATATTAATAATATTACAAATAATCATATCAGATAAAAATAAAAACAAAGAAATAATTAATATTTTACGAATTTCTACTTTTATCATTACATCTTCTGGAATTGGATTACTAACTTGAGAAGCAATTGAAATTTTTTGAATCATATTAAATTAATTTTTTTTTAATAAAAATAATATTAAAAATATTTTATTTAAATGTCTAATCAAAATGAAATTATTATTAATGATTTAATTAAATATTTACAAACAACTTATATTTCAACAAATAATAAAGAAAGAAATGAAGCTGAAAAAAAAGTAATTGAATTTGAAAATACAGCTAATTTTGAATTAATAAAATATTTAATTAATTTAATTAAGAATTCAAATAATAATAAATTAGATAATTCATTATTAATTTCTTTAGTTTTAATGATAAATAGAACTATAAATAAAAATTTAGATTTAAAAAAATATTCAAATGAAGAAAAAAATGATTTATTAAAAGAATATTTTGATGTAATTTTAATTGAAAATTTAAATAATAAATTAATAGAAAATTTAAGTAAAGGATTTGAAACAATTTTATATGATTTAAAAGATGATAAAAATTTAATATTATTAACAAATTACTTAGGAACAAATTTTAATAAAATAAATATTAGTTCTTATAAAGGTTTATTTTCATTATTGCAAATAATAATTAATTCTAATATTATTAATGATAATATTTTAGACATTTTAATTAATAATATCATTGAAATATTAAAATTTATTTTTGATAAATTATATAATATTTATGAATCAATAAATAATAATAAAGAAGATTATTTAAAAATAATTGATTTATTTTCAAATATTTTTGATATAATCAACACAGGAATTTTTTCATTAAAAAAGCAATTTAAAAAATTACAAAATAATTTTTTAAATAAATTTTCAATTTTTAATCGAATTGCAATGAAATTATTAATTTCAGATAAAAATAATAATAATAATTTAAAAATAATTTCATTTTCAGAAAATTCTGAATTAGACATTCAAATTAACACATTAAAATTAAAATTAATAAAATTTATTATAAATGAAATAATTCCAATCAACACATATTCAAATGACAATGAAATTATTGATTCACATGGAATAATAATGAAAACAATAATTGATGATTTGAATTTTATTATTAATAATAAATTTAATTATTTAATGAAAATTGATTCAAATGATGAAAATTTTAATGATAATAAATATTCAATTTTAATTGGAAATTTATTAATTTATTTCACAAAAATTTTAAATAAAGAAGTTTTTAAAAATAATTTTAATAAATTTGAAAAAGATTTTTTTAAAGAAATTTTATTGCCTTTATTATTAGTCACAGACGGTGAAATTGAAAATAGTAATGACAATGAAAATTATAATGAACATGTGAATTTTTTAGAAGATGTGATTATTTTAAATAAAACTCGATTTATTAAACCAGCTGCAATTACATTATTAAAAAAATTAATAATGAATAATAAAAAATTATGTGATTATATTATAAATTATGTTTGTTTTATGATAATTAATATTTTTAATTTAAATTATGAAAATGACATTTTTTATAATGAAATTATTCAAAATTTTAATAATGATAAAATAAATATAATTTTAAATAATTTTAATGATAATAAAGAAAGAAAATTAGATTTATGTTTATTAATTTTAACAAGTTTTGAAGAATTATTAAAAAATTTGACTCAAAAACAAAAATCAATTTATGAAAATAATTTAGATTTTATTCAATCTTTGTATGAACAAATTAAAAATTTTATTTTAGATTCTAATTCAAAAATTCCGAATTATTTAAAATATAAAATTATTTTATTCGTTTCAAATTATGTTTTTGAATTTTATGAACCAGAAGAAGATAATTTTATTGAAATTTGTAATTATTTGCTTTTTAATTTTATTAATAATAATGATAAAAATATTATTTGCGAAGGAAGTGTAAAACAATTAAATGAAATTATAATAAAAGTTAATAAAAATTTAAATGAAATTTTTAAAAAAGTTTTTAAAAATAACATCGACGTTATTTTAAAAATAATAATTGAAACGAGATTTTCAAATTTTTTTGATTTTCTTTATGAAATTATTGTAAATTTTAATTGTTTTGATAAAGATATTGAAATAATTTATTTAAATTTTTTTGATAAATTATGTCAAAGAGTAAAAACAGAAACTGAAAGACATTTGCGATTGAAATTTAAAGTAGTAAAAAATAATAAAAATAAATTTTATAAAAATGATAATAAAAATAATGAATCTAATATCATTATTAATAAAATTTTTAATATCATTCGTGTTTTAAGCGAAAAAGAATCTTTCGTAACAAAAAATATAAATAAAATAGAAGATTTCATTTCACCTTTAATTTCTTATTTTGAAAATATAAATAAAATTGATTTCGATGAAGATTTAATTTATGTTATGTCTAATTTAATCAAACAATTAAAATCAGTTCCAAATAAAACAGGAATTCAAATGTTAAAATACATAAGCAAATATTGTGAAAAAAATGAAGGAATGATTTTAGATTTATATGAATTATGTAATTATTATATAATTTATGGAAATGAAATTTTTATGAACAGTGAAAATTTTAAAAATTTTTTCAATATTTTTAATTTTTCTTTAAATGATGAAAAATATTTAATTTCGCCTTTTTATTCAGCGAATTTATTACAAATTTTTGTATTAAATTATGATAATAAAATACCAAATGAAATAATAATTAATATTATTGATTTATCAATTGATAAAACAAATGAATTATATGAATTATATGAAAAAGATAAAGAAAATTTTTTAGAGAAAAAATATAATTATTTAGGTTATTTAACATTATTATATTCAACGATTATTAATTATTTAAATATTACTTTTAATGAATTAAACAAAGTCGGAAAAGTTGATTTTATTATTAATTGGACAAAAATATTAATTGAATATAAAATAATTAACATTTATCAATTTAAATTAATTATTATGAGCATTGATAAAATAGTTGAAAATAATATTAATAATGTTTTTGAATATATAAACATTGGTTATAAATTGCTTGATTTGACTCGAAATGAAGAAAGTAAAAAATTAAAGAAAAAAAATAAAAAATTAATGAAATTTAATTTCGTTAAAAGCGATGATAATAATGAAGATGATAGTGATGATAGTGATAATTTAAATGATATTGAAGATGATGATGAAAATGATAATAATTTTTATAATTACAATACAGAAAAAGAAATTCAAGATTTGTATAAAATAACAATATGTAAATATAAAGACATTGATGAATTTAATATTTTTAGAACTACTGTAAATAATTATTGTAATAAAAATTATGATTTATATAATAATTGGTTTAATCAATTAAGCGAAAAAAAAAAAGAAAATTTTAAAAATATTTTAAATATGAAAAGAATTACATTAATGAATGATGAAAATAATAATAATATTCCAAGAAAAATTCTTAAAATTAAAAGAAATACAAATAATTAAATATTTAATTAAATTTAATTAAATAATATAAAAAATTAATAAAAAAAAATAACTTAATAAAAATGTTACCTAAACTTTCAAAATCAAACACATCTTCAATAAATTCATTAAAATCTATTGATGATATTGAATCTTTAAAAAAAAATTTTAATCCTTTTTTTTCTAAAATTTCTAAAATTTATGAAATTAAAATTTATTTAAAAAATACTTTTCATAAAACTGATATTGATGATAAATTCATAAGCGAACTTGAAAAAGAATATGCAGAACAATTTCTAATAAAAATTGATTATTTACCAACAAAAGATTTAATCAAAAAAATTCTTACTTTAAAACCTATTGAATTATGTGATTTTCATTTAAGCACAGAAAACGTAAAAATAAATGACAAAGAAAAAAATGTTAAAATTATTCACATTTATCCTAATAATAATAATAAAAATATTAATGAAAATAATCAAAATAAAAATAATTTCATTAAAAATTCCGATTTTGAAAATTTCTTACTAAAAAAAAAAATAAAACCTAAAAAACTCACACCTTTAAATCAAATAAAAAATAACACAACAAATAAAGATAATTTAATTTATAATAAAGAAAAAATCGATGATTTATTTTCAAAAGCAAAAGATGACATTATTGATAAACAATTATTTTTTAATGAAAAAAGTAGCATGAACATTGATTTTAGTATAAATAACATAAGAAAAAATTACATTATAATTTCAAGCACAAATTTTAATGAAAATTTAAACACAAAATCAAAATTAACAAACATTAGCAAATCAATAAACACAAATAATATTTTATTAAATGAAAATTATAAATTTCCTATTCTTTCAATCGAAAATTTAAACGAAGATATTTTAAAAGAAATCACACAACCAATTGAAATTCCAATTGAATTAATAATGAAAGATATAAATTACATTTTAGATAAATTGCCAATTGAAGATTTAATAACATATGAAAATGATAATAAAGAAGATGATTCAAATAATAAAAATAATAATTACAATCCTTTTTATTTTAAAATTTTAATAAAAAATAAAGAAGAATTAATCAATGTTTATCATCATTTACAATCAAATACTGTTTATAGAATCATTGGACTTACATTAAATTTAATTTATTGGATCATTTTTGGAAACACAAATAATATTCAAATTGATTATTCTACTAAACAATACATTTATTTAAAATTATTAAAAGAAATTAATTTTTGTAAAAGTTCGTTTATTAATAAAAAATTAATGACTAAAATTTTTTTTCCTTTGTTGATTATTGTTATGAGAATTGAAAGCGATAATATTTTTACAATTAAATTTAAAAAATTATTTGCAAATGAAAAAAATAAAGTTTTGTCATTGAAATTAATTAATAATGTGATTAGTGAAATTTTTGATCCTTATAATTATTATAATACTTTTAGTATTATTAGTGTTAATCCTAGTTATTTAAGACACAAATTTAGTAAAAGTATTTTACCTAAATTTAAAAATAATATGTTTAGTACAAGTAAATTAATGGAAAATTTGTTTAGTAATAATAATGATTTTAGTTATGATAATAATAATAATAGTAAAATGAAAGAAATAGAAAGTAGAAAAAATTTCATTATGAATCAAAAAATTGGATTTTTTTCTGATTTGTTAAATAAAGTTAATAATAGTTTAAAAAGTAGAAATTTAGAACCAATTTTTAGTGTGAAAAAAAATCCTTTAGAACAAGAAAGTAATAAAAAACTTAATGTTATTGATGAAGAAAATGAAACAAATAATGATAATAATAATAATGATAATAATAACAATAATGATAATAATAGATATAATGAAAAAGACAATGTTATTTATTATATTGAACATTCTAAATTAAAAGATATTAAAACTAATTTTTAATTATAAAATATAAATTTATAAATTTAATTTTAATTCTCTTATTTTTTATTTTATATTTTTATAAAAATGGAAAAAGAAATTGATTTTAATGAAATTGATGATTATATCAAAAATAATAAAACAAATTATAATAAATTAATTATTAATAATATTCCTACTAATGTTAATATTAATCCTAATAAATTTAATGATTTATCAAATAATATTAATGATAAAGGAAATCTAATTTTAAATTTTAATAAAAATTTAGAAGAATCAGAATTAAAAAAAATAAAAATGAATTTAATTTTTTCTGGATTAATAAACATAACAATAAATAATAATATTATAACATGTACAAAAAAAAATTTTAATAATAATAAAATAAACATAAATAATTTCAATCCAAATTCAACACAAGAATCAAAAAAAGACATTATTGAATTATTAATCGATCCTTTTAATAATAATAATAACAATGAAAATGAAAATTATTTAGTTAATGCAAAACCATGTGAAGGATGCACATGTGGACGAGCAAATAATAATAATAATAAAATAGATTTAAGAACATTCAAAGGTTGCGGAAAATGTCATTTAGGAGATGGAATTCGATGTAAAAATTGTCCTTTTCGAGGATTTCCAGCTTTTAATATTGAAGATAAAATAAAAGTAATTGATGAATTTAATATGAAAAAAAATAAAATTGAAAGTGAAAATAATAATATTAAAATTAATCCTATTAATAGCACTATTAAATTAGATATTTAAATAATATTTTATATTTATTATTATTAATAATTAAATATAAATATTAAAATATAGTTATTTAATGGATGATAATAAAATATTCATAAAAACAGAAAGAAATTATCCTTTAATTATAAAATTAGATAAAAATAAAAAAGAAGTTGAAGTTAATGAAATTATTGATTATTTAGAAAAAAATTTTGGTTATAATAAAAATAGTATTCAATTAAAAAATAAAGAAGAAAATAAAAATTTAAATAATAATGATATTATTAATGTTAATGATTTACAAAATTGTGTTATTTCTAATTCTAAATATCAAAATTTATCTTTTGGTGTGTATGAAACTAATATTTTTGAAAAAGCCAAAAAAAATCAAAATAAAAATAAAATAGATGATAATGATAATTATGGTTATTATAAAATGAAAAGTGAAGATAAAATAAATAAAAATAATATTTTTAATAATAAAGATAATTATAATAAAATTCAACATAGCAATTCAAATAAAAATGAAATTTTTTATAATAAAATAAATAATAATAATAATAATTACTATAATAATTATTATGACCCTAATTATAATTATGAAGATTTTGATAATAATAATAATAATTATAATAATAATAATAATTATTTTGATGATAATGATGATGATGATAATAATAACGATGATGATAATAATTATTATTATGATAATGAAAATCATGGTAATGCAAATAATATTCATATTCTAAATAAAGAAGATATTAATAGTTTAAAAGAAATGGGATTTAAAAAAGATGAAAGTATAAAAGCTTTAGTTAAATTTAAAGGAAATTTAAATAAAGCATTAAATTATTTACTAAAACAAAACGAAAAATAAATAATAATAAAATAACAAAAAAAAAATATATTTAAGTAATATATATATTATTATTATAAATAAATAAAAAATTAATATTTTTAAAAATATTATTATTTTAATTAAAATAATAGAATAAAAAACCTCCAAAAATTATAAAAAAGATTATAATATAAATATAATTTTTTCTTTTAAATCTATTTTTCATTTTATTGGCTCCATAACTATAAATACTACTATCATCTTTTAAGCTTCCTGCTTTTTTTAACATAACTTTCATATTTTCTCCTCTTAAATCTAACATTTCATTGCTATTAATTAAAATATCTTTCGTTTCAATTAAATTTTTTTTTAATTTATCGATATTCATATTTTCTTCATCACTATCAATTTCATTATTATTATATTGATCTCCAATTTCTTTTATGTCTTTATTAAAACTATTTAAACTATATTGAATACTATTATTAATTTCTTCTTCTTTGAAAGTTGAATAAAATTTTAATAAAATTTTATTTAAAAATCGAACTCCTCGATTATTATCATAATCAATATTACACATACAAAGGAAAATTATATTTTCATTATTAATATAAAAAAATTTAAAATCGTCGAATTTTAAAATACTTGGTTTATTTGTTAGTTTTATTTTTCTTAAAACTTTGAGAGTAATATGAGGAAAATTTGAATAGGAATTTTTTTCTTTTTTTGAAGAAGAAGAAGAAAAAATTTGATCACATAAAATTTTTTCTTTATAATGATTATCTTCTTTTGTTCGTTTACTTATTAATGCATATAAGATTGACATTAAATTTAATTTTATATTTAATATAATATTAATTTATTTTTATTATTATAAAAATTAAAATTATTTTTAATGAATTTAATTTGTTTTTTTTAATTTAAATAATTTTGAATGTTATACAAAGCTGAAAGAATATTTTCTATTAAACCTTCAAATTTTATAATATTATAATTAATATTGTCTATTATTTTTATTTCTTTTGATATTGATAAATGAAAAAAATTTTCTAATTCAATCCAAATATTATTACTTTTTGAATAATTTATTTTTTCTATTCGAGATTCTTCTATTATTATACTTATATTTGTTGTTATGTTATTATTTTGATTTAAATTATTTGATAATGAAATTTTCTTAAATTCTGTTTTAATTTGATTTTCAATTGAAGGAATTTCATTATTATTATTATTTGTTATGTTTTGTTCTTTAATATTAATGTTTTGATCTTTTGTATTATTAATATTTTGGTCTTTGGTGTTGATATTTGTTGAATTATTTATTTCATTTTGAGAATTATTTGATTCATTATTATTGTTAACATTTAAATTTTCATTGTTTTCATTATTATTGTTTTCAATGGTTTTATTTTCAATATTATTATTATTATTATTAATATTTATATCTTCATTATTATTATTACTATAAGAATTTTTTCTATCATTATTATCTTTATTATTAATATTAATATCATTATTATCATTATTTGTATCCTCTTTAACATTATTTTCATTATTATTATTATTATTATTACTATTATTATTACTATTATTATTATTATATTCTTTTACTTGAGTATTTTCTTTATTATTATTGTTGTTATTATTATTATTATTATTATATTCTTTATCTTGATTATTTTCTTTATTATTATTATTATTATTATTATTATCATTTATATTATCTTCTTTATATACTTTATAATCTTTATTATTATAATAATCATCTGAATATCTTTTATATTCATTTCTATTATTATAATCTCTTTCTCTATACATATCTTCTTCTCTATCTTTTCTAGACCTACTTTTTGCAATAATTTCATTATCTTCTCTTTCTTTATCATATCTTCCATAACTATTTCCATATTCTTTTCTTCCATTATAATAATAATTATCTTCACTATCACTATTATAATATTTCCCATATCTTTTTCTATTATTTCCATTATTGTTACTATTATTATTATTATTATTCATATTCATAATATTATTTTTTGGAGGTTCAAAATTTATATATTTATAACAAAAATCATATATTTTCTCTGAAGCTTTACTTATTTCAATTGGTGTTCCACTAATTTCAATTTGTCTATATCTTTTACTTTCATTAGTAGGAAAAACTTCGATTTTTGCATTACTTTCATCTCTAATGCTATTTATATTTCTTCCTTGAATTCCAATAATAAAACCAATTACATTATCAGGAATTAAAATGCTAATTTTTAAATAAGTCATTTTATTATAAATTTTTTTCATTTCATTAAATAAATGTTCTGATATTATTCTAATTGCTAATCCTTTGCTTTGAATTTTTTCTGTTGTTAATCTAAAAATATAATCTTGAAAATTTGATAATGTATAATCAAATTGAATATTATGAATGTCTTTAATATTTGATTTTAATTCTTTTGAAAGATTATTAAAATCTTTTTGAATGAAATTATAATAATTTTTAGGTAATAAAATATAACAATCATATTTTCTATAATTATTATTATTATTTGAATAATTTTTGTTATTATTGTTATTATTATTTCGATAATTATTATTATTATTGTTATAATTTTTATAGTTGTTGTAATTATTATTATTATTGTTATTATTGTTTTTGCGATAATAATCATTATTGTTATTATTATTGTAATTACTATTATTATGATGATAATTACTATTATTATTATTGTTATGAGAACGATCATATGAATGTTCTCTACTTCTAGAATGATGAGAATGAGAATAATTATAATAATGTTTGTTATAATTATCTTTATTAGAATTCATTTATAAATATTTTTTAAAATAAATTTTATTTTTATTTTAGTAAAGATATATTAATATAAAAATATATATTTTTTGTGCATAAGATATAAATAAATTATATTAAAAACAAAATTAAAAGAAGAAAAAAATTTTCTATTATAAAAAACAAAAATGAAAATAATAATAGATAAAAAAGATATTATTTTTTTATATAATATTATAAATATAAATAAAATAAAAAAGAAATTTCATAAATTTAAATAAAATAATAATTATAAAAACGATAAATTATTTTTCTAATATAAATAAATTAATACTTACATAATATAAACAAACAAACAAAAAAAAATTAATTTTCAAAATTAAACATATAAATTTTTTTCTAAAAAAAATATAAAAAAATATTTAAAAAGCATAATTACAAACATAAGCAATATTTATTTTTTATATTAAAAAAAGCAAAATTCAAAATAATATTTATCTTCTATAAATTAAATAAGCATAAATCATAAAATGTATTTAACTAACAAGGAAATATTTTCTTTTCTTTTAATCAATAATTAACCCTTTTTAATTTAATTATTATTTTTTGATTGACTTCATAATAAATAATTTAATATAAATTATTTATAAAATATAAAAATAATTTTAATTTTAATTTTATTTTTAATTTTTAATTAATATATAACTATTATTATTATTAAATATAAAATTATTATTATTATTTATATTTAATAATTTAAAAGTATTATTTTGATCTATATAAATTTTATATTCATTTATATTATTAATAGCTATATAATTATTATATTTTTCATTGCCATAAATTTTAATAAACTTTTCTTTAATGTTAAAATATTTATATATTCCTTTAAATATAAAAAATTTATTACATAAAATTATGTAAAATTTATTTTCTTTTAAATCTTTCTTTTGTAAAATTTCGATAATTTCATTTTTTTCTGATTCTTCTTTAAATTTTATTTTATTTTTAATTGTTTTAATTATATTTTTTAAATTGTTAATAACATTATTATTATTATTATTATTAATATATAAAGAATTATTATTACTATTATTACTTCGACTTGTTGTTGAAACTCTATAACTATTATTATTACTAAAATTATTATAAGTATTATTATTTAATTTTTTATTTTTATTTTTTAAATAAATAACTGCATTTGAATAATTATTATTATTATGTTTATCAATATTAATTTCTTTGATTCTTTTTATTAATTTATTTTTTATTTTATTATTATTTTGATTATTATTATTATATAAATTATTATTTTTAGTAATTTTATTTAAACTTTTACTTATAAACATATTTTTAAAACTATTATTTATATTAATATGATTTCTATTCGATTTTAAAGGTGATATTAAAATTCTTTTATAATTTATTAATTTATTTTTAATTAAATTTTTTTCAGATTTTGTTTTTGAATTTAAAATATATTTTTTATTATTAATAATACTGATATTATTTTTAATATTATTATTACTAATATTAATTTTACTATTATTATTACTATTAACTGGTGATTTACTATAATTAAATCGTTTAAAAATTATTTTTTTTTGAATAGAATTTTTTTTTGTTTTATTTATTTTATTATTATGAATAATAAAAGATGTATTAAAAAATGAAATTAATAAATTTTTTTTTTTTGCTTTTAAATTTTCTATTTTATTTTTTTCTTTTATGTTTGTTTTATTTTTTATTTCTTTTATAAAATTTTCTAAATTTTTATTGTCATTTTCTTCAATTAAATTATCTAATTTAAGACTTAATTTTTTTGCTTCAGTTGATAATAAATCTTTATTTAATTTTATTTTGTTATTATTTTGAATAGAACTTTTTTCACTTTCATAAATACTTTTTTCTTCTTCAATAATTTCTTTTGAATTATTATTTTCTTTGCTATTGTTATTATAATTTAATGCTAATATATAACTATTTGTTTTGTTGCTATTATTACAATTAAATTTTAATTTATTTTTAAATTCTATAAAACCATTTTTATTTGTATTTAAATTAATGTCTTTATTTATATCAATTTTATTATTTTCTTTTATATTATTACTATCATTATTTCTTTCAAATGAATGAAATGAAACATCATTCAAATTATTTAAATTATTTATGTCATTCAAAAATAAATTATTATTTATATTTTCATTATTAATTGTTGTATTATTTTTATAATCCATATAAGTTTTACCATATATATATTGAGTATCTCTTTTCCTATGATATATTCTTTTCATTATTTTCTTTTTATATATATTCATATCTAATTCTCTATTTTCACCGCTTTCTTTCATTTTTAACTTAAAAAAATTAAAAATTAATTTTAATGTTTTTTATTTAAAAATTTTTTATAAAAAAAAATTCAATATTAGTTTTAATAATAAAAAATTTTATTTTGTTTTTAATTAAATATTTATTTTAAATTTTAATCATTTATTAAAAGATAAATATATTTTTATTTTTTAATTTAATAATTTAATTTAATAAAAATGATTAAATTTAAATAAATAAATATAAAATTATATTATTAATTAAACAATAATAAAATATTATTATTTATACAATAAAATAACTATATATTTAAATTAATATAATATAACATATTTATAAAAAGTTACATAAAACAGCAATTAAAACAATAATAATATTATTATACTATATTTTTATATTCATATGTTATTAATTAATAATCATCAATTATTTTTAAAATTTTATTAACATATCTAATAGGATTTTTAAAACATTTTTCATATTTATTATTACTAATATATTTTTTAATATCTTTTTCATTATTCAACCAAATTTCTTTTTTTCCTTTTTTCCAAATACCATATTTTACTATATTATCATTAATATTAACTCCTAAACCATTTTGTTTTCCTTTTTCCCAAAAACCTATATAAGCTTTTAAAGGAATTTCACTCCAAATAAAAGCACCAAAACCTTCTTTCAAATCTTTATTATAATATCCAATATATTTATTTCCATTAAAATTAAAATATCCTAAACCATTCATATAACCATTTCGTATTTCACCTTCATAAAAATAATTATTAATATTATTATTATTATCATTATTTTTCATGTTATTATTATATTTAATTATACCATATCCTGACATTGTATTTTCGATCCATTCACCTTGATAAATTGAACCATTTTCCCATATATATGTACCTATACCACTATATTTTCCTTTGTTATATGAACCTTTGTAAATATTTTTATTATTGTTATTTTCAATTCCTATTCCTTGAATAAAATTTTTTTTAAACTCTCCTTCAATAATAGTAATATCATTATTATTATTTTTATTAAAATCAAAAATTCGATTGTTGCTGTTATTATTATTATTATTATTATATATATAATAACCATAACCTTTTGGAACATTATTTATATAATTTCCATAATAAAAATAACAATCATCTTGATTTAAATTATCACTTTCATTATTATTATAAAATTTACAATAACCATTTATTTTATTATCTTTAAAATTTCCTATTAAATATGAATTATCAGTCCATTTAATTAAACCTATTCCATTCTTTTTTTTATTTATTGAATCTCGAGGACCAATATATTTAAAATTTAGTTTTTTTTTTAAAAAAAAACCAAATATCATATTATTAATATTAGATAAAGTTCTTAATGAAATATTACCATTATTATTATTTTCATTAGTATTTAAAAATATTTTATCGGAATGCGAAAAATAAGATTGATTTGAAATAGAAGAAGATGAATTTTCATTAATATTATTAGCTTTTATATTATTAATAATATTATTAATTTTATTAACATTATTATGATTATTTTTTAAAAATTTTTCAGATAAATTAGGTTCATTATTAATTATATTATTTTCATCATTAATTTTTATTTTATTATTATAATTATTAGTACTACTTTTAGTTAATTCATCTTTAATATCAGAAGAAAATTTTTTATTATGACATTTTTTTTTATATCTTCTATATGCTCTTTGAATTTTTGTTATATTATTTAATTGAAAAAAAAAATTATTTGTTGCATTGTATGATTCAATAAATTCTTTTTTTGGCCGAATTTCAATTATGTTATTTTCATCGTTGAAATAAATGTTATTATTATTATTGCTATTATTGTTTGAATTTTGTTTTAATAAATTATTATTGTAATTATTAATATTATTATTATCATTGTTATTGCAACAATATTTTTTATAATTACAAAAAGGTATATTTCCCATTAATTTATTTATTTTTATTTTTAATAATAATAATTTATTTATTATATTATTATTTAATAATTATTTTTATAAAAATTATTAAAATAATTTAAAATATTATATATTTAATTATTTATATTTATCTATTTTTATAATTTAAATTCTATAAAAGTTTTTTTCTTTTTATTTTTATTTATTTTTATATTTTCATAAATATCTTCTATTTTTGATATCTTTTTTGGAATATTATTATCATCATTATTAATATTATTAATATTATTTTTATTATCACTATTATTAATACTTTTATTATTATTTGATTTTATAAAATTTTTATTTTCAAATATTTTCAATAAATCTCCGAAATTATTTCCTTTTTTTTCATTCTTATTTTCAATATTATTATTATTATTATTATTATTATTATTATTATTATTATTATTATTATTATTATTATTATTATTATTATTA
>Ga0310695_10007657_pt1 | contig 17150 bp, 21 predicted proteins | sample RumenRJG_04DNA_FD_203882 | JGI IMG/M metagenome (GOLD analysis project Ga0310695, IMG submission 203882) | Bovine rumen microbial communities from Lethbridge, Alberta, Canada - RJG_04 (v2) (version 2) | ecosystem: Host-associated > Mammals > Digestive system > Stomach > Rumen | place: Canada...
AGTACAAGAGATTCATGGACATCACAAAGATCATCAGAGATGAAGCAAAGGCAATGGGTCTGAAAGAGCTTCTGGATCCAAAGATCACAACAGGTCTTGTAATCGCTATCAAGTACCCGGAGGACAAGAAGTTCGACTTCAAGAAAGTTCATGACTACCTGTTCAAAGAGGGAATCACAATCTATCCTGGAAAGATCGGAAACCTGCCTACATTCAGACTCTGCAACCTGGGAGCTAACACACCAGCAGACGTAAAGGCTGCTATGAAAGAGCTCAAGGCTGCCCTGAAGGCTTGCGGATGCAAGGTTCCAGTAGACCAGAAGGCTGCTGCACCTGCAAAGAAAGCTCCAGCTAAGAAAGCACCTGCTAAAAAGGCACCTGCAAAGAAAGCTGCTCCAGCTAAGAAAGTAGCTGCAAAGAAAGCACCTGCTAAAAAGGCTCCTGCTAAGAAAAAATAATTGACATCTGATTGATGTTTATTGTCGGCCCCTGTAGAAATGCAGGGGCTTTTTTATTATTATTAAAATATGAAGCGGGTCTCCTTTCTGGAATATGCTCCTCAGTCTCCTGGCGTATACATTATGCGCAATGCCGGCAAGGTCATATATGTGGGCAAGGCCAAGAACCTGCTTCGCCGTGTTTCCTCCTACTTCTCAGGCAGCAAAGATATCAAGACCACACATCTTGTAAGCAAGATAGAAGACATCGAATACATCATCACCAAGACTGAGTACGAGGCGCTGGTTCTCGAGAACAACCTGATCAAGAAGTACATGCCCAAGTACAACATAAACCTTAAGGATGGAAAGACCTACCCTGTCATCAAGATTACAAATGAGCCTTTCCCGTCGATATACAAAACACGCTATATCTATGATGATGGAGCATCCTACTTCGGCCCATATCCAAGTGTGGAGGTGCTGGAGAAATATCTTGAGCTGGTTAAGAAGAAATTTCCTCTTCGCAAATGCAAAGGGCAGCTCAAGCCCAAGAAGACACCATGCCTCTACTACCATATCGGAAGCTGTCTGGCCCCCTGCTGCGGCAAGGCTGATAAAAAAGAATACAGTTCATATATCCGTAAGGTGAAGACCCTGCTGGCCGGCAATACCAAGACCTTGGTGGCAGAACTGAAGAGGCAGATGAAAGAGTATTCCCAGAAGATGGACTACGAAAAAGCTGCTGAGTCCCGTGACTTCATCAATGCCGTGACTGAGCTGGTGACAGAGCAGAAGGTGCAGGACTTCAGCCAGGAGAGCCGGGACTACATAGCATCGGAGAGCGACGGTGTCTACACCGCATTTGTTGTGCTGCAGATGAGAGGCGGTAAGTTGAGCGGAAAGTCGGTGTTCATCTCCGAGGTGGCCTCTGTGGACGAAGCAGCTACCCAGTTCTTTGTCCAATACTATTCTGCCTTCAAAAGTGTCTCTATGGGCCTTTCTGCTCTCCCTGTAGAGATTTTCACAAACGTTCTGCCTGACACCGAGAACTTGAAGCAGTATTTTGCCGATATAAGCTTCCCGGATATACCGATAGCAATGCCTGAAACGCCCCGGGATGTGGCGATAATCAAAATGGCCAGCGAGAACTGCCGCATGGAGCTGTACAAGAAGAACAGGGCCCTGAACCTGAAGGAGGCCCTCGAAGATCTTAAGAAGATACTCCGGCTTCCGGAGGTGCCCCGCCGCATCGAGGGCTTCGATATATCCCATACCGCCGGGACCCATACAGTAGCCTCTATGGTCTCCTTCTTCAACGGAAAGCCAGACAAGTCTCAGTACCGCACTTTCCATATAAAGACTTTGGAGAGCGGAGAGATAGACGACTACCAGTCCATGCGGGAAGTAATAGCCCGGCGGTATGCCCGGGTGCAGAACGACCAGCTGCCGGAGCCTGACCTGATTCTGGTGGACGGAGGCAAGGGGCAGCTGAATGTGGCGGTGCATATACTCAAGGCCCTGGATATGAGCCACATCCCGGTTGCGGGTCTTGCTGAGAAGAACGAAGAGATTTACCTGCCAGGGGAGAAGGATCCTATAGTGCTGCCCCGTACCTCCGAGGCGCTGAAGATATTGCAGAATGTACGGGATGAATCCCACAGGTTCGCCAACAAGTTCAGGACCACGCTGCAGACCAAGGATATCCGCGAGGCTGCCGAGGCTGTGCCGAAGTATTTGGAAGAGGAGTGAATCATACTGAACTTAATTCAGGACTATCAGTACAAATCGCTATGAGTACCAGTGCGGAAAAGGTATAGTTCTAGATCCTTAGCATCTATTGAATAAATAAGCAGCCAGTCTGGTTGGATATGGCATTCACGGAAATCTTTGTAGTTGCCAAAAAGCGGATGGTCGTAATATTTTTCTGGCAGCTTTTCCTGGTTTGCGAGTTTGGTGATAACCTCATCAAGTAGCTCGATATTAAATCCGCGCCTGATGGCCAGTCTTAAGTCTTTGACGAATCTATTTGCTCGGATTATATTCAACATTTTCTTCGCAAGCTTCTTTCATTATATCATTGAAGGAACTGTATCGCTTGTATTCGAACTTGTCTGACTTCATCCTGCCGAATTCGTTCAATGCCTCGATTGTTTCTTTGTTTGGGATATTGCGACGTATCTCAAAAGGAATCCGTTGCTCTCGCACTGCCTGTTTGAGGAACAAAGTTATTGCAGAAGATAGATCAAGTCCTAAATCGGCCATAAGCTCCTGCGCCTGTGCCTTTAACTCACCGTCTAAACTGATGTTTGTACAAATTTTACTCATAATATCACTATATTAAGTATACAGTATACTCAAAAAATAGTCAAGATAAATTTACAAACGAGACTACTGAAGAAAGCACATATATTTAGAAAACAGAAATAAAATTAAATAGATAGTTAAAAATTATAGATAATTATATTGACAAAAATTTAAATATTATATATATTTTGCAATATGGAAGATTTTTATAATTTTTTTTCTGCCGCAAGAAATAACCAAAGAAGTTTGGTTAGGAAAATCCTTGAAAATGGAACAGATGTCAATGAAGTCGATGAAAGAGAGCGGACTGCATTAATGTACGCATCATATGAGAATGCCACACCCGTAATGAATTTGCTCCTTGGAGAATATGATGCAGATGTAGATCAGATAGATTCAAAGGGCAGAACTGCTTTAATGTATGCTGCGTCGCGTAATCAGGTAGATGCAGTTAACTTGCTTCTTCAATTTGATACTGATGTAAATGCCCAAGATGAAAATGGGCATACAGCTCTTATGTATGCAATTTGTGAAGATGCTCTAGATGTGGCTCAAATTCTTATTGATAAAACTGATTATGATATCCGAGATAATGATGGATGGAGTGCATTCATGTGGGCTGTGGTAAAAAAATCTGACGAAATATTTGAAACGCTTAAAAAATACGGTGTTGAATTAAAGCCAAATGATTTATCCCGGATATTAAAAGAACCTGTTTTTAGTTCTGATCCATTTAATGATTTGTCCGGAACATTTAAAAAATCTTTTATTGATAATGATTCATATTATAAGAGGAAAAAATACATATCAAAATCAGATAAATTCGGCAGCTCTTCTCAAAGAGATCATTCAAAATATCGTTTTAACGGAATGGTGGCGGGCAAGGCTCCGACTGTTTATGAAGTGGTTAAATACTATGTGCTTCAAAATGCCGGACTGACTTATTACGATCTGATCGGAGTCTTCCCAAATTATCTTTGTCCCAATGGGGTAATAAAAAAAGTAACAGATATTTATAGTGGTGATTTAGGTGTGCGCTATAATAAAAATCCAATTATGCTTGATGATGGAACTGAAGTGGCGGTAAGCAACCAATGGACAAAATACACCTTTGAGAGCAATTTCATTGAAGCAACAGAAAAACTTGGACTAAATATTGAGCGTATAAGCGATGATAACCCAGAATATAGTTCAATAAAAGATGATTTTATTGATTATTTGCAGATACAAGAAGGATATAAACCCAATACTGCTATAAATTATGCTTCAAGTATTGAGCAGGTCCAAAGGCATTATATTGAACACGAGAATGATAAAATTTCTTTTTTCTATTGTAGACAGGCAGATATAGAAAGAATAAGAATGATTTCAAAGTATTATAATTATGGGAAATATGATGATTTATCCCCCAAAAGAGCGCAATGGAGAAATGCAATGAAAGCATTTGTAAGATTTTTGGATTATAAATATCCAAAACCTCAAAGGCCGAAAGCCGTGCTGATAAAGAAAAATAAACAAGATATCGAATAAAGGAGATTATATGACCGATTGTGAAGCATGGAATTTTCTAGTTGCTCAGTATAATAAGAATCTCAATTGCAAAGAAGAGATTGTTCAAAATACTTGGGATATGCTTTTTTCTATCATTTTGGGATATTCAGATTCGGATAAGAAACCACAGTACCCGATTAAAATGGGTTCTACAAACAAATATGCAGATTTTCTGATTCAGTATGATGGCGAGGAAGCATTTGTTGTGGAATTGAAGCGACATACCCTGCACGATGGACAAGCTCAGCTTTTTTCATATTTGAATCAACTGAAAATAGATATTGGTATTCTTATCTGTGACAAGTTGTACATTTATGATTTTGATTATTCCCAAAAAGATGAAAATTTTGCATTTGTTGAAATCGATTTTACACCAGATAACCCTGATGGAATAAAATTTATAGAACTGTTCAAGAATGAGAATATAGAAAAACAGAAAATCAAAGATTTTATTGCAAGGAAAAACCAATCAAAGTCAAATATTGTATCAATCAAAAATGAACTTTCCTCCAATAATATTGTGCAAATTATAAAGAAGCATCTTGCAGAAAAATATCCTGTAGATGATGTGGAATCTGTTCTTTCAAATTATAATATCACTATCAGTGTTAAAACCGTTAATTACTCAACGCCTTCATCCCCAACATCTGCTTCAACCGTCGCTCCTGGTAATGCTTTTAAAACTGGTACAAAAGATAATACTCAATACGTATTAAATGGTACTAATACCGGGGGGAAATGCTCTACCGTTCTTGCTGCTGTAAATTGTTTTATTGATAGTCACCCCGATATTACACTTGCTCAATTGCAAACAGTTTTCCCAGATGACGCTGCACGGCCTGGTTTTGGCAAAATGATACGATCGGTTGACCAGATTACTGATAAACAATGGGGTGGAAGCAGATTTAATCGAAAAACAATTATTCTTTCTGACGGAACTACAGTTGCTGTTTCAACACAATGGAAGCCTGATAACATGAAAAGATTTATAGAGTATGCAGAACGAGCAGGGTTAATAATTAAGCCAATAAGGTAAGCGGTTTCCAAAAAGTCGCCTGTTTGGCGACTTTTTCTTTTTCTCAATGTGTTAATTTCTCCATAAAGGAGAAAAAATGTTCAATTATTTGGGTCATTCTCATAATGAGGTGGATGGAGCTATCTGCTATGGTGGGCTTTTGTTTGTCGGTATGGAGCCTGGAACAAGGGGTTTTATCTGTATTTATCGCTGTTCTTGCTGTGGTGCAATACTGAGGGTTGCTGAAAATTAGGTGTATCATTATATGAGACACCAGCTGTGGTATATTAGCAATATGAATCCATTAAAATTGATGATTGCTTTGCTTTTTTCCCTTGGTCTCTGCTCTTGCCAGACCATGTCACATCAGACTGTTCAGGATAAGATGCTGAAGAATTCCAAGGATCTTTTGGAGTGGTATGAGCCACGTGATGGTGTCATGTCTTTGCTGGCTGATGCCAAAACCGGTGAGATTCTGGCTTTGACAGATCTGCCGGAGACTGGGGTGGACCGGACTGAAACCTATTTCTATGATCCAGGTCTACTGTTCAATGTGTTCCGTGATTGTGCAATTATGTTCCTCCCGGAGGAGCTGAGAGATTCCGACAAGGCCTTGCAATATGTGATAAGTCAGTTTGGCTTTACGGAATATCCCTTGGTGACGGCCAGACAGATGATCAGGGCGGCTTCTGTTTTTGCAAACCATGGCATGATGGGTGATGTAGAAGTAGTTTCCCCAAAAGTGGCAGATATAACGCTTAAATCTATGGATAAAGAAAAACCAACGGATATGGATGAATATGCCATAGTAAAACACAAGGATGCAAATGCTGTCTCTGCCCTTGCGTTCTATCCGGCTGAAGACCCGCAGTATATTCTGTATGTGGTGGCACTGCATCCTGCAAAATTGAAATAATTTAAGAGTTAACAGTCGCCTATTTAGCGACCTATTTTCTTAATAATTATACTATATTTATTCTGGAGGTAATGAAATGGCAGAGCATATTTATAATGATGTTCCTGTGATGATTCCCGGCTTTAGGTTTATGGATCCTAAAATGATTGATGATGAGCCCTGGAAACTCCCTGTTCCAGTCTATTCTATGGGCGGGAAGAAGCCAGCTCCTTTTACTATTTTCTGTGAGGAGTATAAATATTTTATGACAGACAGCAGGAAGGCCCTGAAGGAGGAGCTGGAAAGATATGGTCTTGAGATGCCTGAGTTCTCAAAATTCAAGCCCAATCCAGCACTTGCCCACAGCGTACGGCTCAAGATGATTGAGCTGGGTGTGTGCTGGTCAATTGCCAAGAAGGCAGGGCCACATCTTATAAATTATTATACAGAAGAGAAAGGTGCCTTTTATTTTCCTCTGAAAACAGACGAAGATGAGTAAAAAAAATGCCAGAAGAGAAAAAAACGGATGATACAGAAGTAACCATAGAAGTATATGGGCAGCCTCAGACTTACCTGATGACTAACAATCTGACGGTAATAGTCGAGAGGCTGGTGTCCCTTGGATGCCGCCCACCCCAGTTTACCGACTATCGGCTTAATCCCAGCCTTGAACAGGAGGTGCTGAAGAAGATGGAGGAGATGGGGGTCAGATATTCTATGACTATTAATGGCAAGAAACCCAGCATAAACTATTTCCAGCCGGGGCTGACCCCTTATGTTATTTATCTGAATGACCTGATGGATCCTTGGCACAAAGCTTCTGATGATGGCAAAACTCCTTCGATTATGCAGCAGATCCGGGATATGATAAATATAAGCGGAAATTGGTCTCCCCTTATGTGGGCTGTTGAGAATCAGGATATTGACGCAGTCAGATTTCTTCTGGAGGCAGGAGCGGACCCTAATGAAACCTCAGAGACAGGACTTTCTGCCCTTATGATTGCAGTGATCAAGAATAACAAAGAGCTGGTTCAGATGCTGCTGGAGAAACAGGCCTTCGTGAATGCCATGACCAAAGAGGGCTGGACACCATACCGTCTGGCAGTTCTATTAGTTCTGGGCGATAGGATAAGTAGAAAAGAGATTTCTGAGATTTTAAGAAAAGCAGGGGCTGTTGCAGATATTAAAAACTTGCCCTTTGAAGCTATCAAGGAAAAGATGACCTTCCATGAGAAGCTTGCTGAATATATTTACCGAACCACTTTCTTTAAAAGATGCAGAGAGTCTTCGATATATAAGCGCTGCAACATGGATAAAAGGACATATTCCAAGATTAAAAATACAGATTCGCCCAATTATCATCCCCGGAAAAACAATGTTTTAGCACTGATAATAGGAATGAGGCTTACCCTGGCAGAAGCAGAGGACCTTTTGGCCAGCGCTGGATATGCTTTTGCAAAAAATGATGAATTTGACCAGATAATCAAGCGTCATATCAAGGCAGAGGAGTTCTCTATAAACAAAATAGAAGCTGAATTATATGAAAAAACGGGGAAATCTCTCGGTCATTATGAAAATGAAGAGGAAGAGGATTAAGGTCGCTTATTTCTCGACCCTATTTTTCTGACATAAAAGTATACTGGCTCCATAACAAATAAAAGGAGCATTTTATGAAACTTTTCAAAGTATCTGTCATCTGCATGCTTTGCATGGTTTTCCTTGCCGGCTGCTATACTGCCAAGCCCGCTGGGGAGCCTGGAGAAAACACTATCACCCTGAACCTTTCAAGCGATGCTGAGGTCGGAGACATTTTTGTGACCCACGTGAACGGCGTGGCCACCGGTGCAAAGATTATTCCAAGCGGAAACCACAATATTCCAGATAAAAAGACCTATGTGAATCCGGTTTATGTACCGCTGGACGGAAATCCAATAGAGCTTACTATACTCTGCCCTGTATTCATCGGCCAGAAGCATCCTGACGGAACCCCTTTTCATCCTTATAAAAGGACAACTATCAAATTCACAGAACTTGCTGACGTAAAGGCAGGAGATATTCTTATACTGCAGTGGTCTTATAAGACAAAGCTTCTCTCTTTCCAGAATGTTAAAGGAGAAAATATCCAGCAGGTTGCACCTACATTCCCTTCAAACTGGCTGGGGATGTAATTATTTTCTCCCTTTCTTCACCATAACCTCGTAGAGGAATACGGGGAACAGGGTCTCCTGCATCTCGGTGCGGACGCTTCGGAAAAGCTCGTCGTATCGGGCGCAGGTGGCCATTATTTTTTCAAGTTCAGTAGTAGTGTAACGTTGGGCACCTGCACTGTGGGTGGCCTGGCCCCGCTTTGTGGTGACGCCGTTCTTTACACAGGCTTCGTAGGTGGATACCCCATGATCCATCATGGTGCGCACTCCGAGTAACCGCCGCATCTGCCATATAAGGCCGCCCAACAGCTGTATCGGTGCACCGTCTGATGACATCATCAGGTTCTTTGCAATCTCTGTAGCTTTCTCAAGGGTACCGGTAAGAAGCTGGTCGTAGAGGGTGAATACATTCTCTTCTTTTCCGTTGAAAAGCATCTCCTCAATTGCTTCCAGGGTTATGGGCTCCTTTCCGTCGAAGAACAGAGCCAACTTGTCGCACTCGTTCTTAACAGAAAGTGTATTGGCATCGCAATTTCCTGCAATGAAGGCGGCGGCATCAGAATCGATGGGAGTTCCTAATCTGCGGAAATAGTTCTGGATATAGCTCCTCATCTGGGGCTCCTTAAGCTCCCAGAAAATTTTCTCTTCCCCCACCGCTTTCTTAAGCTTGGCATCTACCTTCATTCCGCTGTCGGTAAAGATAAGCACAGCATCTTCGGAAGGCTTTTTCAGATAATCCAGGAAAAGCTCCACATCCTTTTTCTTGAGTTCTGCTGTATCGTTTATGAATATAATCTTGAAGTTGGAGAACATGCCCAGGCTCTGGGCTGCCCCTATGGCATCATTCATATTGGAATCGTATGGATAGAATGTGTATTCCTCTATTTCATCCCCATAATTGTTTCTTATTTCTGTGCGGATTGAATCTATGTATGCTTTTTTCTCTCCCAGCTCAGGGCCGGTAAGGAGATAGCTTGCCTTGATCATTCTTCTTCAAATTTGTTCTCGAAGATCTTGCTGATAGCCTCTACAGCCTCGGCTTCATCGGGCCCGTCGGCCTTGAGGGTCAGTACAGTCTGGTATGTGGCGGCAAGGGTGATTATGCCCATAATGGACTTTGCATTGATCTCATCGTCATCCTTTGAAAGTGTGATGTCGGACTTGAACTTGTTGGCAACTTTGACAATCATTGCAGCAGGTCTTGCATGAATTCCTGCCCTGTTTCCAATTACGACTTGTTTAGTGATCATATTTATTCCTCGCCGAATTTATGTTCATTGTTATAGAATGAGGAGATATTCTTGGCCTCCAGCCACTGAATAGTCCTCCGGTTAAACTCTTTTGCCGAGAAGTAGCCCATGCTCTTGAGCCTCTCGTTCATCGCCCCGGTCTCTATGATGATAGGAATGTTCCTTCCTGGCTTTACCGGTATGGTGAGGGACGGAATCTGCACGCCCAGAATCTCAGTGGTGTTCTCGTCGGTTCCCAGCCTGTTGTACTCCTTATCGTTATCCCATTCCTCCAGGTTCACAACCAGCTGGATCTCCTTCTGGTCCCGGACTGCACCGATTCCATACAGGTGGGAAATGTTGATGATTCCAAGTCCCCGGATCTCCATATGGTGTGCCAGCTGCTGGTTGCCGCCCCGTCCTACCAGGCTGTTGCCATAGAGGTTCCGGACCTCCACCACATCGTCGGCAATAAGGCGGTGGCCCCGCTCTATAAGCTCAAGGGCTGTCTCGCTTTTTCCTACGCCGCTCTTTCCCTGGATAAGGATACCGACTCCGTACACCTCCACCAGGTCGCCGTAGATAAGCTGCTTGGGAGCAAATACAGCACCCAGGATGCGGGCCAGCCGCCGTGTCAGCTCGGTGGTGGAAAGAGGTGTCACCAGAAGCGGGCAGTTGGCTTTGGATGCTATTGCTTTTATCTTCTCGCCAGGCTGGAGCCCGGTGGAGAAAATACAGCATGGAATCTGGTATGAAAAGAATTTTTCTATGTTCTGGAAGTCAAAGTTCTGCTCCTTTTCCATCTTCTCCATGAAGTTGGATTCCCTGATTCCGAAAATCTGGATACGCTGATAGGTGAAATTGTCAAAGAACCCCACCAGAGCCAGACCGGGCCTGTCCAGGAAAGAGACAGTTATCTCGTTCCCCAGCCCCTGACGGCCTGCAACGCATTTAAGCGAGAGAGCATCATTTTCCTTCAGGTCCAGATCAAGCAGATCCAGGACAGTAAAATTCTTCATACCAGAACTATTTTATACTATGTAAGAACAAAAGGGAAGAGTTGGAAATCAGATGGATTTTTCCTGCATCTTCTCTTTCTCTTTCACAATCTTTGTCTTTACCTTTTCTGTCAGCTGGTCGATGGCGTCATAGAGATCCCCGTTTGTGGTCTCGATATAAGCATCGCCACCCCATTTGAATGCAAAGTTGCTCTTAAGGGTGTACATACCGTTTGCCCGCTCGACAGTGATTTCCAGGAATGTCAGTGTGTCCTCGGCAGTCGCAAGACGTTTGAACTTCTTCTCAATCTGCTCTCTGGTCTTGTCAGAAACTTCATAATGGATTCCTCTGATTTCAAAATTCATACTTGCCTCCTGATTAATGATTTATATTTTGAAACTGTACGTCTGGCCATGTTTATTCCCCTTTCCTTGAGCATATCTGATATCTGCTGGTCGGAAAGGTGTTTTTCTTTATTTGTCTCTATAATCTCTTTTATGATTTCCAGCACGCTTTCTCCCTGGGAGGGGAAGAAATAGCTGAAGGAGTAGAAGCCCCAGTCAGTCTGTACATATTTTGAGTTTGCAATCCTGGATACGGTGGACTCGCTGACCTTGATGATCTTTGCGAATTCCCGCTGTGTAAGGGGCTTAAGATATTTCGGTCCTTTAAGGAAGAACTCCTTCTGACACTTGATTATGGCCTCGGCTGCCTTGTTCAAGGTCTCCTTGCGCATATCAAGCATGCTGATGAAACTCTGGGCATCCTGCACTTTGTCATGGACGAATTTTTTTGACTCTGCATCTGCATCGGGGGATTCATCCAGCTCCTTGAAGCTTGGGCTGATCTGAAGCTCAGGTACTGCCAGGTCATTCATATATACCTCAAGCTCCCCATTCTTTGCTGTTATTGTAAAGGATGGAATCACAGACTGGTCTGGCACAATGGCGTATGCTCTTCCGGGGAATGGATTCAGAGTCTTGATGAAATCCCTGATCTCCACCACCTCTTTTTCTGTGATATGCAGGGTATTGGCAATTTTTTTATACTGCTCCTTCTCCAGCTCTTCCAGGTGTTCTGTTATTACTTTCTCGGTGTTCTCCGGGGCATCCTGCAGAGAGGCCTGCACTGCCAGGGATTCTTTATAATCCGCGACACAGGTTCCCTGGGGATCCAGCATCTGCACCAGGCTTGCCGCCTTCTGAAGGGTTTCATCATCAGCATCAGGCACTGCCTCTTTGAGCGGAAGTTCCAGAAAACCATCATTGTTCAGATTTTGAACAAGTATCTCAGCTACGTCTGTTATGGCTTTGTCAATGTTTTTCTGCATCCCCAGCTGCATCAATAAATGATCCTGCAGGGACTCCTTCTGGGTAAGGGTGTTCTCCAGGAACTTCTGTTTCCGGTCGGCTCCCTCCTCGTCCCAGTCGGTGGGAATATCGTCCTTTGGGTGTTTTTCTTCCAGGCTGCTGAGAAGGATTTCCGGGCTGTTTGTCTCTTCCAGGGCTGGGTTATCATCCAGCTTGTTCTTAATCTCATCCCGGAGTTCCAGCACAGGCATGGCAAGGTATCTCATCATAAGCCGCATCTGAGGTGCAAGCTTCATTCCGAGAGTCATATTCTGGTTCTGGCCCATTGCCAGATTGGTTGCCTGAACTGCCTGCATATCTATATTATACCCTAAAAAACAGAATTTGGCAAAAAAGTTTCTGCTATTGCGAAAAACCTATTACCCATATATAATAAAATAATTATGAAACAATATCTTGATTTAGTTAAATATGTGCTGGAGAACGGCCAGCGTAAGGTGAACCGCACAGGAGTGGCCACCTTAAGCTGCTTTGGAGTGTTCTATAAAGTCAACCTGGCAGAGGGATATCCGCTGCTGACTACAAAGAAGGTTTATTTCAAATCCATGCTCCAGGAGCTTTTCTGGTACCTTTCCGGGGAGGAGCATATCCGCAATCTGCGCCAGCATACCAAGATCTGGGATGCCTGGGCTGACGAGGAAGGGCATCTGGAGACAGCCTACGGCCGTTTCTGGCGGAGATTCCCGGTGCCTGAGCAGGGTCTTCCCGGTGAGAAGTGGGCCACAAAGTGGGTTACCACAGACCCGGTGACAGGTCAGAAGACTTTTGACCAGATTCAGTACATTATCGACTCTCTTAAAGAAATCAAGAAAAACCCGGAATCACCATCCCTGCGCAGGCTGGTGGTAAGTGCCTGGCATCCGGCCAATGCGGCAGAGAGTCTGCTGCCCCCATGCCACTACAGCTTTTGCTTCAATGTCACAGGAGGCAAACTGAACTGCCATCTTACCCAGCGTTCTGCCGACATTGCTCTGGGTGTTCCTTTCAACATCGCATGTTACGCACTTCTTACTATGATGCTGGCCAAGGAGACCAGCTTTGAGGTAGGCGAGTTTGCCCATACCCTGATTGATGCCCATATCTACGAGAACCATATCGACGGCCTTAAGGAGCAGCTGACCCGTACCCCCGGCAAGCTGCCGACCGTAAAGATTGCTGATAAGCCTTTCAACCAGTTGACTCCAGATGATATTGAGCTTATCGGTTACGAGCCTCAGGGCTTTATTAAGTTTGGAGTTGCTGTCTGACCATGAAAGAGATAAATGTCATTGTGGCAATGACCAAAAGCCGTGTAATAGGCAAGGCTGGAAAGCTTCCCTGGCACCTGTCTGAGGATCTGAAACTGTTCAAGGCCCACACCACAGGCAACATTGTAATAATGGGACGGAAGACTTTTGACTCTATCGGAAGACCTCTTCCCAACCGGCGGAACATTGTAGTATCAAAGAGCATAAAGGACAGCGAGAAAGTTTCCGGTGTGGATTATTTCCCGGATCTGGAGCATGCCCTTGAAGCTGCCCAGGAGGGCTCCGGCCGTATATTCATCATAGGTGGTGCAAGTATATATCATCAGATGATAGAGAAGGCAGACCGTCTTTACATTTCCCTTGTGGATGGCGAATTTGAGGGAGACACCTATTTCCCCGAAATCAAGGATGATGTCTGGAAGGTTGTGGCCACCGAGCCTCATACCGGATTTGAATTGAAAATATACGAAAAAAGATAATTGGAGATTTAACCATGGAAATGGACGAATTGAAGCTTGAGATTAAGAAAATCATTATCTCATCCCTGGAACTTGAGGATATCAAGCCTGAGAACATTGTGGACTCCGAGCCTCTTTTCGGAGCAGGGCTGGGACTTGATTCCATAGATGCGCTGGAGCTGGGAATTGCCCTTAAGAAAAAGTTCGGCATCTCATTTTCTGCAGAGAGCAGTGACAACAGAAAGCATTTTGCATCAGTTGATGCACTTGCTGCATATATTTCAGCTCAGAAGAATGGAGAGACAAAATGACTAAAGAGGAAATCTTTGAGAAACTGAAAGAGATTTTCATCAGCGAGTTTGAGCTGGATGAGTCAAAGATAACCCTGGATGCTCTGGTATTTGAGGACCTGGACCTGGACAGCATAGATGCGGTGGACATCATAGTTAAGATGAAGCAGTTCCTTCCTGCCAAGATCAACCCCGATTCCTTCAGGAAAGTTCGCACAGTGGGGGATGTGGTGGATATTCTGTACGAGGCATCAAAGGCAAAGTAAGTGGCCTGGACCCATAAGAGAATAAAGGCTGTCTTCTGCATCGGATTCCTTGTGTGCGGCGGCATTATTGCCATTATAACCCGTTCTGCCAGGATCCTGACTTTCTACCCTGCGCTTGTGAACCTGTTCTTCCTGGTGCTCTTCGGGCATACCCTGTTCAAGGGACCCAGCATGGTGTACCGGTTTGCCACACTCAAGGACAAGAGCATTGCCATAAGCCCTTATAGAAAAAAGATTGCAGCATACTGCCGGAATGTTACTCTGGTATGGTGCTGTTTTTTTATTGTGAACGGCAGTATTGCCCTGATGTCGGTGTCCGGAGATTCCTACCGGTTCTGGGCATTATATAACGGATGTATAGCCTACATCCTCATGGGACTTTTATTTGCAGGAGAGTATATTGTGCGTAAAGTTGTGCAGAAGAACATGAAAGGGGAGTTCATACCGCTGACACAGGTCAGGCTGAATTCCAGGGACATGGATTCCATAGTCTGCTATCAGGGAAGATATTCTGACGGAGTTTTCAAGACCTGGAGAGATTTTGCCTTGGACTGCACCAAGATGAGGCATTTTCTCGCCTCCCGGCAGGTGGATAAGTGGATTCTCAACTGTGAGGACTGCTACTGTTTCTATGTGACTTTCGTCTCCCTTCTTCAGTGCAGGAAAGAGATTCTGCTGACTGCAAACATAACACCTGAGTTCATCAAGGAGATACGGCTTCCAGGTATAGGCTTCCTTACAGACCAGCATGCGCCGGACTCCACAGACATAGCAAGCATACTGGAACAGAGTTCAGACTCTATTGAGGAATTTCCTGCCATCGACGGAGCTGAGACTAAGATTCATATGTATACATCAGGCAGCACCGGACATCCGAAGGCAGTGCTCCAGCGGATGAAAGAGTTCGAGCTTGACAATGCATTCATCATGTCCAAGTGGGGTGATGATTTCTATAAACGCATAGTCTGCTCCTGTGTAAACCAGCACCATATCTACGGACTGCTCTTCTCTGTCATGCTTCCCTTTGCCGCCGGAATTCCGTTCCGCAGGAACCGTATAACTGTACCGGCTGAGTTCAAGAGCCTTACTGATACCTCATATATGATTATTGCAGTCCCTGCATTCCTCAAGCGGACCGTGGAGGATGAGACAGAATCCTTCGGTCTCAAGAGTCCTGTCATATTCACCTCAGGCGGCGTGCTTACCCCGGATGTGGCAAAGAAGACAGACCAGATAATGGGCTTCTGGCCTATAGAGGTGTATGGAAGCACCGAGACCTCCGGCATTGCATACCGGCAGTCCAAGAACGGCCTTGAGTGGACACCCTTTGATAACGCCGAGATTTCTCAGAATGCAGATGGATGTCTGATTATCCGCTCCCCATATATAAGCGATCCGGCCGGCTTTGAGACTGCCGACCTGGTGGAGATTTTTCCTGACGGCCGTTTCCTTCTTAAAGGGCGTTCCGACTCTATCGTGAAGATTGAGGAGAAGCGTATCTCTGTGACCGAGGTGGAGAACCGTCTTAACCAGAACCCATATGTAAAGGACAGCTGCGTAATTGCAATGGCTGACCGGAGGCAGTATCTGGCGGCTGCTGTAGTGCTTTCCCCGGAGGGAGAAAAATATTTTGCCGGCAAGGAGAAGTTTGATATGAACCAGTACTTCAGAAACTACCTGGCCGGCTTCTTCGAAGCTGTGGTGCTGCCCCGCAAATGGCGCTATCTGGATGCGATTCCTCAGAATGCCATGGGAAAGCGCAAGAAGGATGATATAAAGGCTCTGTTTGAGAAAAAGATAGATGATATCCACGGCATCTCTTTTGCCATCAAGGAGCGGGAGGAGAACAAGGTTGCTGTGACTTTTGCGGCACCTGAGGACTGCGATTTCTACGACGGCCATTTCCCGGAGCAGAAGTTTCTGCCGGCCGTGGCTCAGTTCCATATTGCAGTCAAAGTCGCAGAGCAGTACTTCAAGACAGAGATTCCTCTGGTGGAGACCAAGCGTATTAAATTCTCACACCCTGTTATGCCAGATGCCCCGATGACACTGATTATAACCTGCGATGGCAACAAGTTCCAGTTCAACTACTGCGATGAATCAGGCAGGGAATATTCCAGAGGCACTTTCTTCTCAAAGGAGACCCTGTGAGCGGAATAAGGCAGGGGGCGGTAATCCCGGTCTACAACCACGGCAGCACAGCAGAGCCTATTGTGGCTTTTTTCGCCGAGCGTCATATTCCGGTGATCCTGGTGGATGACGGCAGCTACCTCAAGACAAAGGCAGCCCTGGCAAAGATAGAAAAAAAGTATCCTGATGATGTGACGCTGCTGACCCTGCCCGAGAACCGGGGAAAGGGAGCTGCGGTGATGACCGGCATAGAGATGGCGGCAAACCTGGGGCTGACCCATGTGCTCCAGATTGATGCGGACGGCCAGCATGACATAAACCGGGCAGAACCTTTCTTTGAGCTTTCAAAGGAGCACCCTGAAGCCCTTATCTGCGGCTATCCGGAATATGACGCGACAGTGCCTAAGAACCGCCTGACAGGGCGCAAGATCACCAACACAATGCTGGTGATTGAAACATTAAGCCATGACTTAAAGGATGGCATGTGCGGCTTCCGGGTCTACCCCGTGGAATCCACACTTAAGATCAAGAACAGTCTCTCTTTTCCCCGGATGGGCTTTGATATCGATATTCTGGTTAAGCTCTACTGGTCCGGTGTCCCTGTAATCTCAAGTCCTGTCAAGGTGACTTACCCGGAGGGAGGAATCTCCAACTTCCGGATGGTGCATGACAACATTGAGATAAGTATGGTTCATACCTCCCTTTTCTTCGGAATGCTTGTCCGGCTTCCGAAGCTGCTTGCCATGAGGAAGCGCAATGGCTGAGAAAGAGCACTGGTCAAATCAGCATGAGAAGGGAAAGGGCTGGAT
>Ga0310695_10007658_pt1 | contig 17149 bp, 7 predicted proteins | sample RumenRJG_04DNA_FD_203882 | JGI IMG/M metagenome (GOLD analysis project Ga0310695, IMG submission 203882) | Bovine rumen microbial communities from Lethbridge, Alberta, Canada - RJG_04 (v2) (version 2) | ecosystem: Host-associated > Mammals > Digestive system > Stomach > Rumen | place: Canada...
TAAACAGCAGGAAGAGGCCGAAGGTGGCACACAGCACATTGGGCGTGCAGAACTCCCAGCTCCACTCCAGCAGAGGCGTATCGATAGGCTGGCCGGGAACTCCCTTCCACCAGAACGACCAAGCCGTAAAGGTAGCTCCGACGAGAAAGAACAGCGTGCCGAGGCGCAGGCGGCGCTGGCGCGACCACTTCAGGTGCACGCGGATGTAGTGAGCCATGACAAGGTAGCCTATATAACCCGAGCAGTACCAGAAGGCCGTAAACTGATTCCAGAAACACTCGCCCCACAGCTCAGGCGACACGAAGAGGTGGAACCAGGGAATGAGCGTGGCCGTAGGCAACGAGCAGGCCCGTGACTTCAAAGCCATGTCGGTGCCCTTCAGCATCGGTGCCAACGAGGAAGACCTTTGGAACTCGCTGGCCGTCATCGACACGGGCATCGTGGTGGCCGTCAGCGGCATCGGCGGCAACATCGAGATGATCAAGGGCTACCCCGTGCGCCAACTGCAGGCTCCCTTTGCCAGTCCTACCATCGATGGCAAACTGACCGCTGGCGAGGGCTATAAGACGCGCACGGCTACACAAATACTATTAGGTACGCAGACAGGCACCCGTGTGACGGCCGACATGGCCTACGACCGCGACTCGCTCTATGTCGTGGCTCGTGTCAGCGACCGCACACAGGTGACCAGCGGTGCCAATGCCGACAGTGTGACGCTGATGCTCGACGTGTCGGGCCAGGTGACCTCGGCACCTGAGGAGGGGTGCTACAAGCTGATGCTGCGCCCCGACGGCACCTTCTACCGTCTGCAGAAAGGCAGCAACAGCTCGTGGAAGACCGCCGACAAGTCGACACTGCCCCTGCGCTGTGCCGCCACACAGGGCTCCTCTTATTACATCATAGAGGTGGCCATACCCTGGAGCAGCCTCGCACTGAGCAATCCTCCTACCGACCGCCGTCTGGCCTTCACCCTGGAGTGCACCGACAACCGCTCGGGCACCGTCTACACAGAGACCATCCCCGATGCCAGCCAGATGCGCCCCTACACATGGATGGAGATGCGACTGGGCGAGATGGGCGAAGAGACGGGGATTGAGGAGCCTACCCCCACAGCCCACCCCCTACCCCTCCCCAAGGGAGGGGAGACTTATGATCTCCTAGGGCACAAGGTCAATTCTCGTTCCTCCCTCCTCGCTACTCCCTCCTCGAAAATCCTAATCCGCAACGGCAAAAAATACGTAACACGATGAAACGTCTCCTATCAATTATTACATTTTTTAGTTTTTACATTTTTACATTCTGCGCCTCGGCGCAGGACCGCAGTATCGTGCCGCTGGCCGACCCCTTCATCCTGCTCGACGGCGACACCTACTACGCCTACGGCACCCACGATGCCAAAGGCATAGAGGTATGGACATCGAAAGACCTACTGGGATGGTCCAAGCTGGACGCACTGGCACTGAAAAAAGACAACACCACCGAGCAGCAGTGGTTCTGGGCACCCGAGGTCTATCACAAGAACGACAAGTACTACATGTACTTCTCGGCCAACGAGCGTCTGTTCGTAGCCACGGCCTCGTCACCACGAGGCCCCTTCAAGCAGGTGGGCGGCTACATGATGGAGCCGCTGATAGGCAGCGAGAAATGCATCGACTCCAGCGTCTTCTTCGACGACAACGGACAGGCCTATTGTTTCTTCGTACGCTTCACCGACGGCAACTGCATCTGGATGTGCCAGCTCGACGACGACCTCGTCACCCCCGTCGAGGGCACCCTGCGCAAGTGCATCAATGTCAGCCAGTCGTGGGAGAACAAGCAAGGACGTGTCGACGAGGGACCTTTCATCTGGAAGAACAACAACATCTACTACCTCACCTACTCGGGCAATGACTACCGTTCACAGGACTATGCCGTAGGCTACGCCATGAGCCGTTCGCTGGCTCCTGCAACAGGAGCCCCTGTTTGGCAGAAGTACGCCAACAACCCCATTGTGCGCCGTGTAGAGGACCTTGTAGGCACGGGCCACCACTCGCTGTTCACCGACAAGGAGGGCCGCCTGCGCATCGTTTTCCATGCCCATTATTCAGAGTCGCAGGTGGCACCTCGACTGATGTATATCGGCACCATGGAGTTCCAAGGCAACACGCTGCGCATGACCGACGACCCCATCATCCGTCCCATGTCGCCAGGCAAGGTGGCGCAAGGGATAGAGTCCTACCCCCAAACCCTCACAAAGGTAGGGACTACAGGTGGGCGCTTCAGCTGGCATGGGTGGACTTATGACCTGTTGGGGCGTAGGGTTGCATTGTGAAATAAGTCAGTTCCTCTGTAAAGGGGAACTTTTTTTTGCCCGTTAACTATAAGGATTAATAATGTTTTTCAGTTCGGTCTGTTTTTCCTTTTTTTCAGAACAATATTGCTGAGGACATCTAGAGAATATGCCTATCTTTGCAGCGGAAAAGTCAATGACCCCTAGGCTAAGGGGCTGCGAAGGAAATTTTACCAGACTAACTTATAGTATTAACTAAAAAACATTTTAATTATGAGAAAGACATTTCTACTTTTAGCAATGGGTCTTGCCGCCAGTATCGGCATGAAAGCCCAGACGTTGCCCGAGGGCATGGAGATTCTGACACCTGAGGGTGTGACAGTAACCACAATGACCGACCGTTCCTTTGACAAGTCGAAGAATATTGTCATTTCCGGCAGTGCACAAGCTGGATGGAAGGTATTCTTCACTGCCAAGGAAGATACTCACGGCGATGAGCTATGGGTGTCGGACGGCACGCCTGCCGGCACGAAGATGGTGAAAGACATCTACCCTGGCGCCGTCAGCTCGAACGTGCAGTACATCACCCGTTTCAACGACAAAGTGGTGTTCCAGGCCACGGGCAACGACGAGGACGGTTGTGAGTTGTGGATATCGGACGGCACAGAGGCCGGCACCTATATGCTGATGGACATCAACGAGATAGGCGACTCCAACCCTGCCGGTTTCACGCAGGTGAACGAGACACAGTTCATCTTCGGTGCCATCGACTTCGAGAGTATGACCTACGGTGACGAGGAACAGCGCTGGCTGTGGGTAAGTGACGGTACCGCCGAGGGCACTAAGCTGCTGAAGGACTGCTGGGTGAAATATCCTGGCACGCACACGACTAACGACCAGTACCACTTCTGCCGCGTAGGCCGCAAGGTGTTCTTCAAGGGCGACACGAAGGACGGTGAGTTCACCGAGACGCTGTGGGTGACCGATGGCACCGAGGCAGGCACCATCATGCTGGGCGATATCAATACGACCGTCGTCGATGAGAACACGGGCAAGACCAACAGTGCCCAGCTCGACTGGATGACGAACGTGAACAACAAGTGGCTCTTCTTCAAGTGCGTCTCTAAGGAATACGGTTCCGAGCCCTGGTATTCCGACGGCACCTTGGAAGGTACACGTATCATCGGTGACTTCACCGAGGGCGAGAATGCCAATGGCATCAAGAACGGTGACGGTGCATTTACCACCTGTGTTATGGGCGACTATGTCTATTACCGCGGTATGTCGCCCGACAACTCCTACGGCGTGGAGCTGATTCGTACCGACGGCACCAAGGAAGGCACCTCGCTGGTGCTCGACATCAACAAGGTGCCCAACGAAACCGGCACCAATAGTGGTGTGCCCGACGTGTTCCCCTACTGCGTCTTCGACGGCTATGTATGGGGTAAGGGCCAGTGGGGAGTAAACACCTCCTATGACTTCTGCCGTGGCCTGGAGCTTTTCTATACCGACGGTACTCCCGAAGGCTCGGCCATGCACAGCGACCTGAACCCCGGAACGGGTGCCGGCGCCCAGTGGGAGGGCACCGTATGCGGCGGTTCGATGTATTTCCGCGGACAGAACCAAGTACCTGCCGGTACACAGACCTGGGAGCTGTTCCGTCTGGACAACAAAGCCGATGAGATGCCTGTGCTGGTGATGGATCTGGCCGAGGGCATCGACTACGTGCACACGCTGCGCAACTTCAACAACGACCTCGTGTTCACCTCCGTGGCCTATCCGCGCCTGTTTAAGTACCACTATCGCAAGCCTGGCTTCAATGCCGACAAGGACATGCCGTCCATGGAGCTCGACTTCGACGGTATGTCGAACGTCTATAATGGTCATGCCACGGCTATCCAGGCCGTCAAGGACAACGGCAAGGCCCTCGTCACCGTCAAGCGTGGCAGCGGTGCGCTGACACTTCAGACCACCGAGGGTGTCAACGGCTATCAGTTGTGTGATGTCTCCGGCCGTACCCTTGCCCGTGTGAAGCACGTAGGCACAGAGGTCGTCGTTCCTACCATCGGCATGACTCATGGTGTCTATGTCGTCAAGGTTGCTACACAGACAGGACGTGAAATCACCGTTAAGATAACGTTATGAAAAGACTTCTCAGCTTATGCTCATTGCTATGCATTGCCATGATAGCAATGGGTCAGGGCCTGAAAGGTGTCGTCGTCGACGAGGCGACACAGGAGCCCCTGATGGGTGTCACCGTGGCGACCGAGAAAGGTCACACTGGCACCATGACCAACATTGACGGTGAGTTCACCATCGCCGTCAGTGTTGGCACACCCCTGAAGGTGAGCTATATGGGCTATGCCACGCAGAGCGTGAAGGCCTCGGCCAACATGCGTATTGTCCTCAAGGAGACATCGCAGGAGCTGTCTGACGTGGTGGTCATCGGCTATGGTGTGCAGCACAAGAGCGACATCACCGGTGCCATCTCCTCGGTCAGTGCCAAGGACCTCACCGCAGCCCCCGTTGCCAATACCGTGCAGGCCCTGGCAGGACGTGCTGCCGGCGTGCAGGTAATGACCAACACCGGTGCCCCTGGCGGCAGTACCACCATCAAGATCCGTGGTACAGGAACTGTCAACGACTCTGACCCGCTGTACGTCGTCGACGGATTCATCGTGAACAACATCGACCACCTGAACCCCTACGACATCCAGAACGTAGAGGTGTTGAAGGATGCTGCCTCCAGCTCCATCTATGGTGCACGAAGTGCCAACGGTGTGGTGCTCATCACCACCAAGGGCGGTCAGTCGGGCAAGATGAAGATCACCCTCGACACCTACTGGGGCATCTCCAACCCCTGGAAGGAAATCAAGGTGATGGGTGTGGAGGACTTCGCACTAATGCGCGACTACAATACTGGTCTGAGCAATTACTCCTCCGACGGCCAGCTCTACTACAGCAAGGACGCCGAGGGCAACTACTATTTTGACGAAGGCAAGAAGCACCGTCTGGACTCCATCTCGGCCAACAGCCCCGACAGCTGGTGGAATGCAGTGACGCGCACAGGCTTCAAGCACCAGTACAACCTCTCAGTCAGTGGAGGCACCGACAAGACCAAGTTCATGGTCAGCGGCAACTACTACGGCGAGAACGGTGTGGTGCGCACCTCCGACTATGAGCGTGTCTCGCTCCGCATGAACCTCACCAACAAGCTGACACGCTGGCTGTCACTGCGCACCTCGCTGCTCTACACCTCCGACGACCGCTCGCTCATCAGCGAAGGTCAGAACTCGGTGCTGAAGCGGGCCCTCAACCAGAGTCCCCTCGTCTGCACGTACAATACCAAGGGCTACTGGACTGAGGACCATCCGCTGGCACAGTTGGCCAGGAACCACAACCAGGCCAAGTCCAACCGCATCGATGCCAACATCGATCTCACAGCCAATATCAACAAGTACCTCACCTACCAGTTCAAGTTCTCCGACTACGCCAACTTCTACAACACCTATGGCTTTGGCGAGGTGGGCAAGCTGGAGGAGGAATTTGTCATTCCCGACGATATGACATCGGTGAATCGCGTGTCGAGGAAGACCAACAAGTGGGAAGTCAACAACCTGCTGACATTCCAGATGAAGACAGGAGCACACAATATCGGCATCACTGCCGGTCAGACAGCCGAACAGCAGAGCATTGAGAATATCTCGGCCTCGAAACAGGGCACCTCGTCAAACGAGGAGAACCTGCGCTACCTCTCGGCAGCATTCTTCGGCGACCGCACGTCGGGAGGACTCACCGAGTGGTCGGCACTGGGATTCCTGGGACGTGTGAACTACAGCTTCAATGACACCTATCTGCTACAGGTCAACTTCCGTGCCGACGCCTCGTCGAAGTTCCACAAGAACGAGCGCTGGGGTTATTTCCCCTCGGCATCCATAGGATGGCGCTTCTTCAACGAGCCCTTCATGGAGTCGCTCAAGTGGCTCAGCAACGGTAAGCTGCGCCTGGGATGGGGTATTCTGGGTAACAACCGCATTGGCGACTATGCCCGCTACACCATACTGAACAACGACCTGAACTATTCCTACGGCACCGGCGCCCACGTCACCCAGTCGGGTGTCGCTGCCACCTCGATGGGCAACGACCATATCAAGTGGGAGAAGACCAAGTCGTACAACATCGGTCTTGACCTCGGTTTTCTCGACAACCGGCTGACGGCCAGCTTCGAGCTCTATACCAAGCGCACCGACGACATGCTGCTCAATGTTCCCGTCACCAATGCCGCAGGCCTGGTGACGGCACCAATGGTCAATGCCGGTTCGGTAGAAAACAAGGGACTCGAGATTCAGATGGCCTGGAAAGACCGGGTGGGCAAGGACTTCCGTTACGATGTGGGCTTTAACATTTCGTTCAATAAGAACGAAGTGGTGTCCCTGGGCACAGGCAACGAGCCCGTCTATGGTGCCCACCTCAGTGAGAACAGCATTCTGAACTATGTCACCAAGACCGAGGTGGGCCGACCCATCGCCTGTTTCTTTGGCTATGTCACCGACGGCATCTTCCAGAATATGGACGAGATTGAGCACTCTGCCCAGAACGACGGTGTCACCAAGCCTGGCGACTTCCGTTTCAAGGACCTGAACAACGACGGAAAGATTGACTCCGAAGACCGCACCTATCTGGGTTCGCCCCATCCCGACTTCACCTTCGGCGTGCCCATGACCTTCGGCTACAAGGACTTGGAACTCACCGTGTTCCTACAGGGACAGGTAGGCAACGACATCTTCAATGTCATGGAGTACTACCTCAACTCCAATCACGGCACAGGCAACGTCTATACCGAGTTGCGACAGAACCACTGGGCTGGCGACTACGTGGCCAACCGCTCCTTCTGGCCCGCCAACCCCACGGCCTCCGTGCCCGACCTGCGCCAGGCCGACAACTCCAAGAACTATCGTGCCAGCGACTTCTATGTCAAGAACGGCTCCTACATGCGTCTGAAGGATGTGCGACTCAGCTACAACGTACCACAGCATCTGGTCAGCAAACTCCATCTGCAGGGGCTGCAGGCCTACATCTCGGCCTACAACCTGCTGACCTTCACCAAGTACAACGGACTGGATCCCGAGGTAGGCCGCAACAGCGGTTCGGAGTCCAACAACCTCTACATGGGAGTCGATCACGGTAACTATCCTCAGGCACGCAACTTCACCTTCGGTCTGAACCTGACGTTCTGAGAAATGTAAAAATTTTAAATACCAATAATGTAAATGACTCGACGATTATGAAAAGGATAAAACCATTTATATTTTGTAATTTTTACATTGTAGTGGCAGCACTGTTGTTCACCGCCTGTAGCGACTTCCTCGAGAAGGAGGTGCAGGGAGCCTCTACCCCCGACAGCTTCTATAAGACGAAATACGAGCTGCAGGAAGGGCTCAATGCCGTCTATGACATATTGCAGAGCAACCAGTTCACCAACTGCGCATGGATTTTCGGCGAGGCCTGCGGCGATGATGTCGTAGGAACCGACGAGAACGGCACGTCGCAGATAGCCGAACTGGTGAACTTCCGCTTCGATACCTCCAACGATTGGCTGTTGCGTCGCTATCAGATCATGTATCGTGGCATCAACCGTGCCAACCAGCTCATCTCACATATCAACAGTGTGAAGTTCTCCAGCGACGATGCCAGCAACTACACCACGGTGCGGGCCATCCTCGGTCAGGCCAAGTTCCTGCGTGCCTACTTCTACTTCGAGCTCGTCCGCACTTTCGGCGGCGTGCCCATCCGTCCTGAGACCGAGGACATCAACCACCTCACCATTCCCCGCTCCAGCAAGGAGGAAGTCTATGCCTATATAGAAAAGGATTTGCGCGAGGCTGCCTGTATGCTCGATGCCAAATATACCGATGCCTCCAGTGGCAAGGTGGGCTGCGGAGCCTGTGTGGCCCTGCTGATGAAGGTGCTGATGTACGAGGCCACGCCTGGCGAGCATTCCGACAAATGGGAGGAGATGGCCCTGCTTGGCGACTATTTCATCACCGGACGTACGCTCACCTACCGTGACATCCTGCACCTCGACCAGTACGACGAGACCTGGGACCAGCTGATGCGCCGCTTGTGGTTCAAGCCCAGCGAGAAACTGCTCTCGGGCGAGATCTACACCACCGAGGACACACCGCTGCCAGCCCTGGCCAACATCTATTCGCTGGTGTCGAAGTCCAGCTACGACGGCTCCACGCTCCATTACCGTGACCTGTATTATCAGGCTGGCGAGTTCTGCTCGCGCTCGGTCTTTGAGATCGTCTTCAAGGAGAGTGCCACAGGTAAGAGCGACGATGACAACGAGGGTATGGGCATCATGAACGACCTGTTCTGGAACCGCCTCTGGGCCTCCACCTCGTTCCGCAATGCCGTAGCCAACGACCCGCGCCGCGATGTTATCATCCTGCTCCATGCCAGTGCCACCTTCGACAATGAGCGTCTGGAGGTGCCCGCCACACGCTATGGGTGCATGAAATGGTACACGCCCAAGAACGAGCGTCCGCTGGACGAGAACGACAATGCCAAGAACCGCCGTGTCATCATCTACTCTGATGTGGTGCTGATGTATGCCGAGGCCCTCAATGAGGTTGGTCGCCGCGAGGAGGCCCTCACCCAACTGAACAGAGTGAAGGCAGTAGCCAACGAGATCACCAATGTCTCCACGCTCTACACTGCCGGCACCTATCTCGAGATGCGTTCACAGATATGGACCGAGCGTCGCATAGAGCTCTGCCATCTGTGGGACCGCTATTTTGACATCGTGCGTCAGGGACGTGCTGCCACCATCCTCCACAACCTGGCTTCCGAGCAGGTGTGGGGACGTGGAAAGAACTACATCGAGGGCATACACGAGCTGTTCCCTATCCCTCAGACCGAGGTCGATGTCACCAATGGTGTCGTTGAACAAAATCCAGGTTACTAACATTTACACATCTATGAAGAAATATCTAAATATCGTCTGTTTGACACTTGTCGCCGCCCTGTTTGCTGCCTGCAGCGACGAGGAGGTGCTGATGCCCACAGCCGACTTCACTGTTTCGGCCACCGACGTAGGCATTAACCAGACCGTCACTTTCGCCTTTACAGGCAGCAATGCCGTTCAGGCAGTGGTGTTCCCGGGTGATGCAGGCCACGACTGGGACCTGGTCAACCAGGGCAGCACTGGTCTTGTCATGAGCAAGGGCGTAGCCACTTATGCCTATCCCACTGCAGGTGTCTATACCGCCACTATCGTAGCCACCAACTACGACAAGGAAGGGCGCGAGAGCAAGATGGCTGTTGCCAAGGTCACCATCACCGTGACCGATGATAACAACCAGCTTAGGTCGGTCATCCTGCAGAAGGATCTTTACAACAAGGAAATGGCAGCCGAGATAGGCGACGACTACGTGCTGGTGGCCATGCCCTACAAGGTGAGGGTCAACAACCGCGATGTTGCCGTCAAGGCCAATGCACAGCGTCTGGGCATTACGGCCATGTCGCCCAATGCCACTATCGACATCAGCGGTGAGCCCTATTCCGACAAGACGAAGTACGACCTCACCGCCTCACCGACCATTGGCGTCACAGCAGCCTCCGGTCTGGTAAAGACCTATCAGGTCTATACACTCAGCTATCCTGTGTTCGAGACGTTCTCCATTGACGGTGTCGCAGGTACGACGACCTATTCAGCCTATAGCTACGACAAGACCTTTGTCAGCGTGACACTGCCCTCAGGCACCGACCTGACCCGCCTGAAGCCAGTCTTCAGTTCGGCTGATGCCCTAAGTGTGAGCATCGATGGCCAACCGCAGACTTCGGGCATGTCTGAGGTGGATTTCTCCCAGACCGTCACCTACACACTGACCAACCAACTGGCAGACCATCCCGAATGCAGATGCGAGAGCCAGGTAGTGGTGGAAGTGACTGTTAAATAAACACAAATCTTTGTCATGCCGTGGCCTTTAGTGCCATGGCATGACTATTTTTGCATTCAAAACTAAACAACTATTGCCCTATGCGACGACTGTTCCTCCTACTAACCATAGCCTCAGTGGCTGTATGTGCCCAACCCTTAGTTCCGCGTCCAGCCTACAATCAGCCCATCCAGTTTTCGCATCTCACCACGGGAAACGGCCTCTTGCAAAGCCACATCACCTGCATCCTGCAAGACCGCCGCGGACTCATCTGGTTTGGCACCCGCAACGGACTCTACCGTTACAACGGCTACGACTTCCAGCCATTCCTGCGCAGCATCAACGACAGCACGTCGCTGCCCGACAACTTCATCCGCTCACTCTGTCAGGACCGTCAGGGCCGCATCTGGATAGGCACCGACAAGGGCGTGTGCCGCTACCGTACCGAAAGCAACGACTTCCTGCGCTATGGCGGCATGACAGGACAGGTACATTCCATCGTTCAGCATGCCGACGGCAATATCTACTGCTCGTCGGGACTTCTCTACGTCATCGACACCAGCCGACAGCAGCTCGTAGCAGTCACCATGCCCGACGGGCAGACAGTCATCAAAGGAACTAATGTGCTGGCTGCCGACCGCAACGCACTGCTATGGGTAGGGGGGCGCCAGGGACTGCATGCCTACAGGCCGCAAGGCAAGAGCCGGCTGACCGAGGTGTCGCTCAGGAATGCCGAGGAAAGACTCGACACCGACTTCATCACCGCACTCTACTGCGATGACCACGATCATATATGGGCAGGAAAGAACGGACGCGACCTGATAAGCTACGACCAGGCCACTGGAGCCGTCAGCCACTACGAGACAGGTACGCCCATGACCAACAATGTAGTGCGTGCCATAGATGCCGACCGCCAGGGCCGCATCTGGGTGGGCACCGAGCGCGGCCTGGTCATCATCAGTCCCGACGGGCACACCGAGTCCCTCAGCCAAGACTATGCCAACCCCTTCTCGCTGAGCGACAACGCCGTCTACTCCATTCTGTGCGACAATGACGACAACGTATGGATAGGCACCTACTTCGGAGGTGTCAACCTCTATAGCAGTGCGTCGGCACGCATCAAGTACTACGCCCCGGGTAACCAACCTGGACAGCTGGGAGGAAAAGCCGTCAGACAAATGGCCGAAGACTCCCCCCAACGGCTGTGGATAGCCACCGAGGACGGCGGACTCAACCTGCTGGACCGCACCAGCGACAATATCAGCCGCGTCAACATCAGCGGCATGTCGTCGGACAACATCCACTCGCTGATTATCGACAACCACCGCAACCTATGGATAGGAACGTTCATGGGCGGACTGACACGCTACAATCTTGACACCCATGAAGCCTATACCTACGACAGGCACAACTCACCACTGGCAGAGAACAATATCTTTGCCCTCTGCACCGACCGCGACAGCGACCTGTGGATAGGAACCACCAACGGACTCTATCATTACGACAACGCATCGCAGCAGATAGAACCCATACGCCAGCAGCTCCTTGACCATGCCTTTGTCTTCCACCTGGACAGCGACAAGGACGGCATCGTATGGGTTGGCACGCGATACAACGGACTCATCAGCTACGACAAGACGACGGGAACAACCCACCACTACAAGGCCGGAACAGCCCAGGGACAGCTTACCGACGACTACATCACCACTCTGCTCGTCACACGTAGCGGACAGCTCTGGGTAGGTACCAACAACGGCGGACTCTTTCTCAAAAAGGAGAACGCCTCCTTCGAGTCCATGATACGCAGCGGCGTGCTGGCCGAACTGTGCATCTACGGCCTCACCGAGTCGGCTGACGGGAGCCTGTGGATAACGGCTGGTAAGAGCATCTATCGGCTCGATCCCGAAAGTCGGACGGCAACCATGCTCAGCGGAGGCGACGACCTGCCCACAGGCCATTTCAACTACACCTCCGCGCTCTGTGACTCACAGGGCACGCTCTGGTTCGGAGCGATTGACGGACTCGTGTCCTTCCGGCCAGAGCAAGTGATGTCCGAGCCTACCTTTCCACCAGTACAGTTCCTGCCACTGACACTCGACGCCGACAAGGAGTGCGACATAGATGCGCTCGATTGCATCACGCTCAGTTACGACGAGGCCGCCACCATCGGCATAGCTTTCGCGGCCATACAGCCTGCCCATACGCATGGAATTGTCTATGAAGTGAAGATGGAAGGCCTGGGCAGCGAATGGCAGTATGTAGGCACCCAACGTAAGCTATACTATTCGCACCTCCCCTCGGGGCGTTATGTCTTTTCTGTTCGCGCCTCTTCTACACGCGGCGTCTTCTCTGATAGTAACATACGCTCTATTACCATCATCATCCGTCCGCCGTTCTATGCAACATGGTGGGCTTACACGGCCTACGCCCTCCTCCTCGGTGCCTTCCTCTGGTGGCTCTTCCGACACTATCGCCGCCGACAGCATGAAAAACGCATGGCCTATGAGATGCGTATCGAAAAAGAAAAACTGGAAAAGCTGGATCAGATGAAGCAGGCTTTCTTCACCGAAATCTCGCACGAGTTCAAGACACCTCTCTCGCTCATTATTGCCCCTGCCCGCAAGCTGCTCCATGAAGTGAAAAGCGGAAAGTCAAAAGAGAACATTGAAACCATTCTGAAAGGCGCCGGCACCATGCAGTCGCTGCTCGACGAGCTGGTCGAGGCAGGAGGGCTGCGCGACATCCACCAACAGCTGAAGATGGTGTATGGCAATCCCCTTGCCCTTGTCAACGATGTGTCGAGCCGTTTCCAGCCCCTTGCCGACGAGAAGGGTATGGTTTACAACATTGAGATAGAGGACTGGGAGGCAGAAGGTTCCTATTCGCCCGAGGCAGTAGAGAAAATCGTAGCCAACCTGCTGTCCAATGCCTTCAAGTTCACACCACAGGGCGGTACTGTAGAGCTGTCTGCAACACTGAGTCCTCATGGCGAATTATGTATCACTGTCAGCGATACAGGCATAGGTATGGACGAGGAAACCGTGACACATATTTTCGAGAAATTCTACCAGGCCAATGCCGACGGCAACAAGTCACAGGGATGGGGCGTCGGCCTGGCCGTGACCAAAGGTCTGGTTGAAGCCCATGGAGGTATGATAACCGTGGAATCGGAACCTGGACGCGGGTCCGTATTCACCGCTACGTTGCAGATGCAACCTGCAGCCTCAGCCCTAAAGAATGCTGATGACGAGAAAACTGTGGTAGCGATAACTGGTGACGAGGTAGAGCCCCAGCACACTGATGAGGGACTCAGCACCGTGCTCTTGGTCGAGGACAACCCTGACATGCTGCGGTTCCTCACCAGCATCTTTGAAGGAGAATTCCAGTTGTTCACTGCCAATGACGGACAGCAGGCTCTCGACCAGATCAGGGCCGCTCATCTGCCGGATATCATCGTCAGTGATGTGATGATGCCTCGTCTCAGCGGTACCGAGCTGTGCCGTGCCGTAAAGAGCGATATACTGACGGCCCACATCCCCGTCATACTGCTGACGGCCAAGGGCGGCACCCTGGCCACACGCGAAGGCTATGAGCTGGGGGCCGATGCCTACATAGAGAAACCCTTCGACCCCGCCGTCCTACTGCTGCAGGTGAAGAACACCCTGAAGACGCGCGACAACAACCGCCGACTGTTCAACGAGTCGTCGACACTCGACATCAGCGTGATGGCCAACAACCGCTATGACGAGAAGCTGCTGCGCGATATCCGCAGTATCGTTGAGGAGAATATCGGTAACAGCGACTTCTGTGTGAACGATGTGTGCATGGGGGTGGGCGTGAGCCGTACGAAGCTGCATGTGAAACTGAAGAGTCTGATCAATATGTCTATTGGCGAATATATCCGTGAGACGCGTGTCAGGAAGGCGAAGGAGCTGCTCCTTGCTGGACATACGCCCACCGACACTGCCTATGCCACGGGATTCTCAGACCCCAACTACTTTGCCAAGTGTTTCAAGAAGTCGACGGGACAGCTTCCACGTGAGTTCGTGGCCCAGCAACAGGCGAAAAAAAATGAAGATATAGGCGAAAAGTAGCGTTTCTGTCCACTCCCTAACATTATTCCCTGTATTAAGAACATTTTTACCCTGTGTATAGGGTATCATTATCGTAACTTTGCAAGCGAAAAGTATTCTAAAAAAGAATCAGCACCATGAACTTGCGAACAATTATCTGGCCAGTGGTCGCGGCTGGCATGACAATACTGACCGCGACGGCCCAGCAGGGCTTTGTCAATCCCGTGCATAACATGCGTGACGGCTGCGTAGAACGTCATCGTGGCTATTTCTATATCATGGGTGAAGAGACGAAGGGCACCATCTCCAGATCAAAGGACATGGTGTCGTGGTCCAATCCTGTGAAAGCGGTAACCACCGACGGTGCCACATGGCTGAACGACCCGCAGTGGACGCAGGCATATACTTATAAACAGGTGCAGGCGGGCGACCTGATCTACCGTAATGGTGTATGGCACAGCTACTTCAACGGCATTGGCCATTGCTACTGCGACGAACCGCAGGGCAACTATAAAGAGCAGACGCTGACGGAGCCCTTCGACGACTACGGCATTGATGTGCAGGTATTCCAGGACGAAGACGGTGAGATATACTGGGTGAAGAAGCGCAACCCTGCCGATCCGCATCCCATGACACGTGCTGCCAGCAATATTGACGGGCCTGAGGTGTGGGCTTTCCGCATGAACTCGCCTTTCTCGCGCTGGGACATCACCGAGGGCAGAGTGCAGATGACTCACCAGCGCGGACACCCCACCAGCCTGAATCATATCAACTTCGAGGGTCCGGAGTTAGCGCGCTACCATGACAAATACTATATATTCTATGCTGTGAACCGCATGGGACCACGCTCGGGCATGTACCAGGTGGGGTGCGCCATCAGCGACCAGCCCATGAACTTCAACAACTCGAAGAAGCTGCCACATCCGGTGATCACCCGCAACACCGAACAGCAGCTCATTGACTATAAGCCCATCGCCCCTACGGCCGAGCATGGCGGTTGGGATGCACGGTACACCATGAGCCAGCCTTCGGGCAGCTGGACATCCGCCGACTATGACGACTCGTCATGGAAGCAAGGTCAGGGCGGTTTCGGCTATCAGGAGTTTGATTTGTATTCCGGAACGACGATGACCAATGCCAGGGTGCGTGCCCGCAAGACTTTCTGGAAGACCACCAATATCTACATACGGCGCACGTTCACACTCGATGAGGTGCCCTCGCACATGGGCATGAAACTGTGGGTGAACGGTACGGCGACCTTCTATATCAACGGTCACGACTTCAAGGTGACATCATCCAACAATACCTATTCCGTACGTATGATAGACCCGTCGTGGCTGAAGCCAGGAGAGAATATCGTGGCAGTGGCAGGTGTGAGCTCCAACACATCGAATACCAGCCAGCAGCTCATCGACTTCGGTTTCTACGACACGGGTGACGAGGATATGTATCCCGTGATGATCGGTCCGGCACAGCCCAACTTCACTGCCGGTCCCAACGGCTTTGAGCGGTGGATGGTCTATAAGTCGTACATCGAAGGTCAGCAGAAACAGAGTATCGACCGCATACACTTCTACGGCCAGGAACCCGTGGTAGAGTCAACAGTGAAAGGGTCGGCAGGCTACCATCCTGCACCGGCACAGCCCACCATGATCAACTATCTCGACTATGCGCTGTACTATCCGTTCCGTTTCCTGGGCGGATCGGAATGGAAGGTGGTCGATAAGGTGATGGTGCCAACGGCTGCCGAGGGCGGCGAGCTGCTGCTGCGGAAACCTGCCGAGGCAAACTACCGCTTCGAGGTGCCTCTGCGCTTGAAGGGCAGCAACGACTGGGGAGGTGCCTATGCCTACTATAAGGACGAACAGAACTGGGTGCGCGTGGAGATAGGACGTGAAGGGAAGTGGCGACTGACCAACTGCCTGGAGGGAACTGTCACCACGACTGAGAAGCCCCTGCCCGCCAAGTTCCGCTTCCTGGAAGACCACCCGTTGGTGGCCGGCTATGCCGAGCCCTGGCACACGCTGACCATGTACAAGAACGTGGACCGGCTGCACGTGATGCTCGACGCATTCAACCTGACCATTGACGGTGATGCCGTGATAGGACACAGCGGCGCTGGAACAGTAGGACTGGTGGCCTCGTCGCCGACAGTGAGTTTTGATGCCATACAATATACCACTGGCTGGGACGAATGGAACAATCATATCCTGGGGTGGATAGCTCAGAGTGGCACATGGAAAGTGGATGAAGGCGGACTGTCGCAACAGTCATCTGAAGCTGTCGAGGCCCTCGCACTGAAGGGTGACCCGGCATGGAATTATGAGTTCTCTGCCTATATGACTACCGACGGCCTGGCTACGGCAGGCGAGGCAGGTTTCTATCCTGTCTATGCCGATGGACAGAACTATGTGCGTGCCACCATCAATTACGGCAAGAAGGCACTGGACATTACATCGTGCGAACAGGGCATCGTGACCAGCCAGCAAACGGTTCCATTGAACCATAAGACCATGCGGCAGTATTCGTTCACGCCATCATCGACTTATCCCACCAACTCGTACATCTACGAGCTGCGCAACGAGACGGAGGTGTCGGGCATCGACGTGCTGTGGCTGGAAGGACCCTATCCCTATCTGAACCAGACATTCGACCTGCCCACGAAAGTGCTTGTGATGGCAAGGGAAGGCAGTTCGTGGAAGCAAGTGGAGGCAACGCTGCAGGGCGAGCAGAAGCAGGGCGTGATGAACACCTACACGTTTGCACCGGTGAAGACCTCGGCAGTAAGACTGTACCTGACGCCCAAGTCGGGAACGCATGCACGTCCGTTCTGCATCTATGTACACGAAGACGTGGCGGCGGGC
>Ga0310695_10007659_pt1 | contig 17147 bp, 14 predicted proteins | sample RumenRJG_04DNA_FD_203882 | JGI IMG/M metagenome (GOLD analysis project Ga0310695, IMG submission 203882) | Bovine rumen microbial communities from Lethbridge, Alberta, Canada - RJG_04 (v2) (version 2) | ecosystem: Host-associated > Mammals > Digestive system > Stomach > Rumen | place: Canada...
TCGTCTGCCCGACCGTGTAGAACATGGCGCGGCGGTTGAAGCGCGGCGCGCGCTCGGCGTTCCACACGGCGTTCGTCTCGAACACGGGGTACTTGAGCGGGTCCTCGCCGCCGAGGAGCGTCGCGCCGCGTTCGACGTGCAGCTCGACGTTGCTCTTGAGGTTGAGGGTGTAGGTCACGTACTTGCCGCCGGCGGGCACGATGACGCGTCCGCCGCCCTTGGCGGAGCAGTCGTCGATCGCCTTCTGTATGGCGGCGGTATTGTCCGATTTGCCATCCGGCTTCGCGCCGTAGCGGGTCGCGTCATACTCCGCGGCCGTGGCGCACAATGCGGCAACCGCCGCCGTCAATGCTGCAACTGCACTCTTCATCCGACTCTCCTTTCCACGTTCACTTTACCACCATCCGCGCCATGGGCGCACCGACTTCCAGCGACGTCACTTTCCGCCCTTTTTCTTAGGCGGCTCCGGCTTGAGGATCATGCACTGGGTTCGGACCTCGTGTCGGTTGACGAGGAAGAGGCTCCACGCCAGGCTGTTGTCCTCGGTCGTCTTCAGATGCGTAATCCGATGGGAACCGACGACGTCCAGCGCATGCTTCAGCGAACGGAGGTTGTTGTCTATCGTCGCCTTGTCCGCGAACAGCTCCACGTTGAATTCGTCCACGACGTCATTGTTCCCCTCGGTCCACGGAAGCCCCGTGCAAAGCGGGATGCACCAGAGAAGCTGGTAGGAGAAGTTCTGCGTGACGAACGACGCGAGCGGCACCTCGCCGTCGTTCACCGGGATGTTCGACTTCCACCGGGCTATCTCCGAATACGAGCTGCAGCCCGTGAACGAAAGGACGACGGCGGCAAAGGACAGCGCCGCGAGGGTTTTTCCGATGATTCTCATTTCCTGCCTCCTTATTTTGCCTTCGCCTTGCGCGGCACAAGGACCGCGGACACGCTCATGTGAGACGAACCGAACAACGCCCCGATCACGCCCGAGTAGCTCGCCCCGGCGTACGTGCAGTCGGAGTCGCTGAAGTAGACCTCGGCGAGGTCGCAGTTGCGGCGTTCGGCGATCTTGTGCAGGGCGTTCTGGAGCTCCTGGTAGCCGACCTGGTCCTGGAAGAACGAGGTGCCGCCCCTGATCTCGCCCGACCCCGTATCCCAGCGAAGGTCACCGGAGACGAGCGGAATCGTCCAGAACATGTAGTACCCCGACGTGGTTATCGCCACGGCCTGTCCCGACGCGGCGTTTTCCGACCCTTCCACGGCGACGCCATTCAGCGCCCCCGGGGATGAATAGTTGACCGTTGCGCATCCCGACACCATCGCGGCAAGCACAACCGCAAGCCACGCAAGAGCGGGCCCCTTCGCTTTATCCTTCATCTCAGCCTTTCCGACTTTATGGGGCAAATGCGCCGTTGCGCACCGTCCCGACCTGGCGGAAACCGCGCGCCGGCCACCCGGCCGACGCCAGCCTGCCAAAAACACGACAACCAAATGTCATCTTCCCTATGTACATTATACCAAATGGCGGCGCGAAGTTCAATTACGACCTCCCCCAGCCCCCTCGGCATTGCGTTCTCCTAGTTCACTTGGTCTGGTCAAAGAGCCACTTGTCGAGACCGGCGGTGAGCCAGCCGTGGCCCTTGCCGGACAGCAGCACCAGCTTCTTGTCCTCCGAGGCGATCTCGTTGAACGCGGCGATGCCGCCAACGGTCTGGCAGTTGTCGTCCGCCGTGCCGTAGACCATCCTCACAGGCGTCCTGATCATCCGCGCGAAGTTGCAGTTGTCGTGGTAGGGCGCGTTCCTCTCCGCCGCCGCGATGTTCTCAGGCTTCTGGTTCATGATGTGCGAGCTTCCCGGCTGGCGGCCCGCCCGATATGCGAGCATGTCGCACTTGTTGGGGCACAGGATGAGGGACTTCGAGAACTTCCCCCACATCGCGGTGAGGTAGAGCCCGAAGCCGCCGCCCTGGCTGCACCCGTAGTAGACGAAGTGCGCCGGGTCGGCGTACGGCTCGTTCGCGAGCCAGTCTATGGCGCGCGTCATGCCGACGATGTCGCGGTGGTAGAACGGCGCCTCGCGGCTCTTCGCGTACCCGACATACTGGTAGCGCGGCTCGCCGGCCCTCGTCGCGTAGTCGTTGAACCACTTCTTGAAGCGGGCGTGGTACTCTGCGTCGGTGCCGGTGAGCGGGATGCCGTGTACGTTCATCAGCAGCGTAATCCAATCCTTGCGCAGAAGCTGCCGCCTCGAGGGGAACACCGTCCGGGTCCCGGGGCCCGCGCCCGGCACGTTCACCATGGCCGGGAACCTTCCCTCGCCTTTCGGAACGTACAGCAGGCCGTATATCCGCCCTCCGCCAAACGTCGCGAAGCTCACGTAGTACGCCTTGTGGCCCTCAGTGTCGAGCTTCGGCGCGGGGGTCTTCTCAACCGCGATCGGCACCTCGCGCTCAAGGCGCGCGAGCTCTCCGCGCCAGTACGACTCGAAATCCGGCGGACACGGCGTGAACGGCTCGATGTGCTCTATGCCGAAGATGGCCCGGTCGAACCCGCGCTTCACGCCCTTCCCCTCGACATAGAACCGCATGGAGCCGGGCGTCGAGCGCGTCAGCTCGAACTTCACGGGCCATTCACGGGAGAGGTCCGCCGTGCGCCGCATCACGGCGTTCGTCCATCCGTCGTCGGCCCACACGTCCACGACGCCCTTGCGGATGGCCCTGCCGGCGCCGTCGACGACCCTAGCCTCGACGACCGCTGTCGCGCCGACCGCGTATGTGTTGTCGGGCGAGTCCGTCTTGAACATGACGCGGTTCGCCGCCGCGTAGCCCGTCTGACACAGCTGCGACGCGGCCACCGCCGCCGCGCCGATGGTATATGTAACTCCCTTCAATTTGCACCTCCCTCTATGCAGTTCTGATTTCAGGTCTATCAGGTTCAAAATGGATAGTGGCTATTCCCACAATCCCATAATTCCACAATTGCACAATCCAGCACCCACCCTCCGGTCATATCCAGAGACATAGCCAGACGACGGCGAACACCGCCATGGCGACGAGGAAGCGCCTGCGCCTGATGTCCGTCTCCTCCTGCTTCACCGTGCGCCCGAAGTCCCTGAGGCCGCCGCCGGAGAGGTAGTGGAAGAGCCTCCAGCCGAACTTCACGCCGTCGGACGTCTCGCACTCCGCCTCGTGGTCGGCGTCGAGGCGCCACGGCGCCTTCGACTTCGTGTATGGGCGCCGGGTGCCCGGCATCATCGGTGAAAGCGGCGTTTCCATCGTTCGTCAGGGGATGTCCAGCGCCACCCCGGCCTTGACGTTGCCGTCGGACGACACCTTGGCCTTGTTCGCGTCCTGGATGCGCGTCCAGGCGGACTTGCGTCCGTAGTACTTGAGCGCGATCATCCCGAGCGTCTCGCCCTCCTGGACGACATGGACCGTCGGGCGGCCCGGGGCGCGGGGCGTCGTTCCGCCCGGCGCGGGGTCGCCGAACTTCCTTCCGATCTCCGTGAGCTTCACCGGCGCGATGTCCTCGGGCTTCTGCTCCGGCAGAGACTGCGGGCCGCGCTTCGCCTGCGCCGCGGCCTCGCGCTCCTCCTCCTCGAAGAGGGCCTTCGCGTCCGGGTTGACGGTCAACGGACGCTGCCCGTCGTCCGGCGGCTGCTCGACCTTGACGACGCGAGGCTTCGCGGCGTCGTCCTCCGGCGTCGCGGCCGCCGCGACGTTCACTGGGCGCGGCGCGCCGGCCGCCTCGCCATTGCCGGGGTCGACGGGCTTCACCACGCGCGGCCTTTCCGCGGCGTCTTCCTGCGGCGCGGCGGGCTGGGCGGCGACCGGCGCCGGCGCGGGGGCCGCCGCCTCGTCCTCGTCCTCGCCCATCCGCTTCAGGACAGCCTTGAGCTTCGCGTTCTCCCTCTCAAGCGTCCGCAGGCTCCCCTCCGCCTCCGCGAGCTTCTTCGCAGCGTCGTCGGCATCCTTCTCCTTGGCCGCCAGGCGGTCGCGGACCATGTTCAGCTCCTTCTTCAGGGCCGTGTCGTCGGAGAGGTTGTACTTCGCGGCGAACTCCGCCGCGAGGTCCTTCTGGCAGCTCTCCATGCGCTCGCGCGCGACTCGCGCCTTGTCGCTCGCCGGGGCGAGCATCAGGTACTCCCGGTAGTTGCAGATCGCGCCGAGGAAGTCGCGCTTGAAGTCCTGCATCAGGACGGCCAGGTGGAACCTCGCGCTGGAGTTGGCGGGATTGGCCTGCACAACCGCAGTGAAGCCCTCCATGGCCTCCTTGAGGCGTCCGGCGCTGTAGTCGGCCACCGCCGTGGTGTAGCGCTCCTCCACGCGCTCCGCGCCGAAGTCGTCGCTCGCAACGCGGTTGCAGCCGGCGGCGACGGCGAGCGCGGCGGCCGCGGACAGGACATAAAGCCTATTCCTCATCTTCGTCCCCCTCCTCGTCTTCCTCGTCGAATTCGTCTTCCTCTTCTTCTTCGTCCTCGTCGTCGAACTCGTCCGGCGTGTCGTCTATGAAGAAGTCGTCCCGTTCCTTCTCGACCTTGACGCCCTCCTGCTCCTCCTGGACCTCCTCGCCCTCCGGCGCATCCTGCGCATCCTCGGCGGGCGCCTCCGCTGGCGCGTTCGCCGCGGCCTCCTCCGCCGCGGCCTGCTCGGCGGCCTGCTCGAGCTCTGTCTTCGCGGGCGGGACGGGCTTCTTGTACGACGCCGCCTTCGCCTTCGGGTTGGAACGCTGGAGCGTCGGGTCGAGTTCGTTCAGCTGCTGCAGCGATGCGAGTCCGAAATGCTCAAGGAAGAGCGCCGTGGTGCCATAGAGGAACGGATGGCCGGGAAGCTCGGACTTGCCGACGAGGCGGATCAGCTGAAGGTCCATCAGCGTCTTTATGTTCGCGGAGACGTCCACACCGCGTATGCCCTCGACCTCGCTCTTGGTGATGGGCTGGCGGTATGCGATGATGGCGAGAGTCTCGAGCGAGGCCCTGCCAAGGCGGCTCGGGCGGTCCATCTTCAGCATCGCCCTTACGTACCTGCCGCAGCTCGGCTTCGTCTGGAGTCGGTACGCGCCGCCCGTGCAGACGAGCGCGAAGCCGCAGCCCGCGACGTCGAGGGCCTTCTCCAGCCCCTTCAGCGCGGCCTCGACCTCCCGGCTCGTGCAGGTCCTGTAGACCTCCATTATCTCCTCGTTCTCGCCCTCCTCGCACTCCACGGCCTTCACGGCCTCTCGCAGCTCCGCGGCCGTGAGCGGCGTCTCGCTTGCGAACAGAAGCGAGCCCACAATCTCCTGGAGGCTGCCGGGCAGCGGAATCTTGACATCATCGCTCATAGGAAATATTATACCACAACAAGGCCTTGTTGTCACTGCCTCCGTGAATCTTGCCGTAATCTGTCACCCAACTGAGTGTCATCTTTCTATTATGGAATTGTGGAATTATGGAAACAGCCATTATTCAATGCGGAATTGACTTCAGCCTTGACGTCAAACTTCACCAATATACGCCTAGAAGCCGGGGAGGTTCATCTGCCCGGAGACGCACACCTTGCGCCCCTTCGAGAGCGAGCGGTCGGACGTATCGTATACTACGAACTTTATGCCGTCGAACCGCCGCGCCAGCTCCGAGCGTATGTAGTTCGAGACGCTCTTCACGTTGCCCTTGTCGTCGTCCGAGAAGCCGATCGCGACGGACCTCCCCAGCCCGCCAGTGCGCTGGAGCATGTGGAACACGTGCTCCACGAAGTCGCGGATCGCGAATTCCTTCGCGAGCTCCGGGCGCGACGCCGTCGTCGCCGTCGCGAGCTTCTCGCGGTAGACGGGGTCGTTCGCCATCCTCTCCTTGAACCCGTCGTAGGTGACCGCCGAGTAGCGGCACATCCCCAGGTAGTAGTTGAGCTCCTCCTCGTCCGTCCCGAACGTCTCCACCTTGTCGAGCCACCTGCGGTAGCCGCGGAGGTTGGACATCATCGTCTCCCGCTCGAGCGGGGTGAGGGCGTTCTCGATGAAGAGCCTCACCGCGCGCTCGATCGTCTCCGGGGCGTGCCCCCGCGCGGTGACGATGGCGAATATGCGCCCCTCGACGAGCGTCTTCTTGAAGGTGCTGTAGCTTGGCGATGGCTTCTCGCCCGCGGAGACCCTGGCAAGCGCGGTCATCGTGTCCTCGATGAACTTGTTCTTCTCGCCGGCCTTCTCGGGGTCTGCGAAGTTGCGGAACGCCGCGCGCCATCCGCCGTCCGACGGCGGACGGTAGTGCCGGTGGTCGGATCGCACAAGCGCGAATGACGCCGTGGAAAGCTCCACGGGCCTCCACGTCCCGTCTTCCTCGAGGTGCTCCATTAGGATCTTCGTGGGCATGTGGAGGATGTTGTCGTCCCAGTCGAAGATGTAGTACTTGAAGTCCCGTCCGGAGACCTCCTCGTTGACGTATGGTACGACGTTCTTCATGTGACAACGCCCTCGAAGTCGAAACCCGCGCCGCCGGTCAGGCGCACGCGGACGAAGTCCCCGGGCCGGGCGCGGCGGGCGCGCGGCGTGTCGGCGAGGCGCACCACGCCGTCGACGTCCGGCGCCTGACTCTCCATCCTCGCGACCATCGGCGCGACGACGAGCGCCCTGAAGCTCATGCCGACCATCTTCGCGGCCCTCGCCTTCCACAGCGCGGCGGCGTCCGCCATCACGATGCGCTCCCTCTCGCGCGCGACGGCGCGCGACGGGCGGCCGGACATCTTCGCGGCGGGGGTTCCCTCCTCCGGGCTGAACGAGAACGCGCCGAGCCTGTCGAACTGCATCCTCTTCAGGTCAGCGCGCATGACGTCGAACCGCCTCTGCGTCTCGCCGGGGAACCCGGTCATCACGGTCGTCCTGAGCGTCACGCCGGGTACCAGGTCGCGGAGGGCCTCGGCGACGGCAAGCGTCGCCTCTATGGCGCCCTTCCTGTTCATCCTCTCCAGGACGGCCGGCACCGTGTGCTGCAGCGGGACGTCCACGTACCTCACGGCGTGGCGCGCGTTGACCAGCCACTCCACGAACTCATCGGTTATCTCGCTGGGGTACGAGTAGAGGACCCGGATCCAGAAGTCGCCCTCCAGCGCGTCGAGCTTCCACAGGAGGTCTGTGAGGCGCGTCTTGCCCTTCATGTCGCAGCCGTAGAGCATCGGGTCCTGCGCGACAATGTTCAGCTCGCGGCAGCCTGTCTCCAGGAGTGCCTTCGCCTCGCGCATGATGGAGGCGACCGGGCGCGAGCGGAAGCGCCCGCGGATCGCCGGTATCGCGCAGTAAGCGCAGCGGTGAGAACAGCCCTCCGCGATCTTCAGGTACGCGAACGCCTTGCCCGTGAGGCGCAGGGCCGGCATCTTCGGCTCCACCCACTTCTGCGGCACGCCCTGCCAGGCGTCGACGCCGGGGAACCGCCCCGCCGCGTCAGGGTAGCGCTGGGGATAGCATCCCGTCACGACGACCCTGCCGTACCGCCCCATGGCCTTCAGCCGCAGCGCGCGGGCAATCTCGGCCTCCGCCTCCTCCCTGGCGGACGCTATGAACGAGCAGGTGTTCACGATGGCGACGTCGGCCCTGTCCGGGTCTGGCGACAGGACATACCCCTTTGAGAGGAGGTTCCCCGCCATCACCTCGAGGTCGGCCGCGTTCTTGGCACACCCGAGCGAGACGAGCGCCAGGGAGGTCTTTCCCCCCGCGTCGGCTATGGAGGTTTGTCTCCTCATCTCTGGCAGAGGGCGGCGAATATGCGCCCGCCCCACTCGCGCGCCTTGTCGAACTGCGCGAGGGAATAGCTTTCGTTAGGCGAGTGTATGCGGTCCTCGGCCTGACCCCATCCGACGAGGAGCGGCGCCGCGCCCGATGCGTCGCGGAGGGCGGAGACGACCGGAATGGACGCCCCGCACCACACGAACGCCGGCCCGCGCTCGTCCATCGCGGTGAGCGTGTCGGCGGCGAGGCGGAAGAGCGGCGAGGAGAGCGGCAGCCTGAATCCTCCCGCCCCCGGCGTGTAGTCCTCGATGGAGAGCTTCATGCCGCGCGGCACGTGCGCCTCCAGGTGCGTGCGCACGGCGTCGAACGCCCTGCGCGGCGTCTGCCCCGGCACGAGGCGCATGGATATCTTCGCCACGGCCTCCCTCGGGATGACGGTCTTTGAGCCGGGGCCGCCGTAGCCGGAGTGGATTCCGTTCACCTCGATCGTCGGCTCGAAGGAGTTGCGCTGGGCGATCGTCTTGCCGAGCTGCCCGCCGGACGGCGGGCAGCCGATCTCCGCCGCCATCGCCTCCTCGGTCGGCGCGAACGCCTCGGCGAGGCGGCGCTCCTCGTGCTCCGGCGCCTCGATCCCATCGGAGAACCCGAACACCGCGATCGAACCGTCGGGGTTGTGGAGGGATGCGACAAGCTCGGCCATCGCCTGCGCGGCGTTCGGCGCGATGCCGCCGTACTCGCCGGAGTGGAGGTCGCGGTCCGCGCCTGTGAGGCGCATGGTGAAATGGGATACCCCCCTCAGCCCCGCGATGATCGCGGGCCTGAGACCAGGCGCGGCGTGGGTGTCGCAGACAAGCAGGACGTCCGCCGCCAGCCGACGCCGCAGGCCGGGGGCCATTTCGGAGAGCGCGGCGCTGCCGGACTCCTCCTGCCCCTCCAGGACGACCTTGATCGTCGGGCGCGGCGCTCCTTCCGCAAGGCCGGAGAGATAGTCTCTCATCCCGCAGAGGAAAGCGAACGTCTGCCCCTTGTCGTCCTGCGCCCCGCGGCAGTAGACACGACCGTCCCTCTCCGTCGGCTCGAACGGCGGCGTCTCCCACTCGTCGAGCGGATCCGGCGGCTGGACGTCGTAGTGCCCGTAGACGAGCGCCGTCGGCGCACCCTCCGCCCCGGGCAGCTCGGCGAGGAGGATCGGCGGCGCCGCCTTGCCGTCCTTCACGTCCGGCATAAGCAGCTCGCCCTTGAAGCCGAGCCTCTCCAGCCACGCCTTCAGCCACGCCGCGCACTGCGCGCAGTCGCGCAGCTTCAGCGGGTCGGCGCCCACCGACTCGAACTTCAGCAGCTCGTAGTACTCTTTCCTTGTAGCATCGTCCATCGCGTATCCCTCCATCTGAAAAAACGTCAAAACGCAACGCGCCCCGCGTCGCTAGGCATCTGCCAGTCGCCTCGCGGCGAAAGCCCGACCGTCCCGGTCTTCGGCCCGTCAGGCATACAGCTGCGCTTGAACTGCTGCGTCATGAAGCGCCTGAAGAACACGTCGAGCCACTTCGAGATCGTCTCGGGGTCGTAGACGCCGCCGAACGCCGTCTCGGCGAGCGCCCTGATCTTCTCCCTTCCGGCCCCGCGCCTGACGAAGTGGTAGAGGAAGAAGTCATGGAGCTCGTAAGGCCCGACCCGGTCCTCCGTGATCTGCGCGATCGAACCGTCCGACGCAGCCGGAAGCAGCTCCGGCGAGACCGGCGTCTCGAGTATCCCGACGAGCGCGTCGCGCACCTCGGAATGCCCCTCGGCGTACCAGCCGACGATGGCGCGGATCAATGTCTTCGGCACGCCCGCGTTCACGCAGTACATGCTCATGTGGTCTCCGTTGTAGGTGCACCACCCGAGCGCAAGTTCGGAGAGGTCACCGGTGCCTACGAGAAGCGCGCCAAGCTGGTTGGCCTTGTCCATAAGGAAGTACGTGCGCCCGCGGGCCTGCGCGTTTTCGTACGTCACGTCCTTCTCCGTCTCGTCGCGGCCGAGGTCCTTCAGGTGGAGGCGGACGAGGCCCGTGATGTCCGCCGTCTCCATCTCGATCCCGAGCCCGTCGCACAGCAGCCCCGCGTTGCCCCTGGTGCGGCTTGACGTGCCGAAGCCGGGCAGCGTGTAGACGTGGATGCCGCGCCTGTCCAGGCCAAGCGAGCCGAACGCCTCGACGCACACGAGAAGCGCGAGCGCGGAGTCCAGCCCGCCGGAAAGGCCGACCACGACGTCGCGGCAGCCGACGCGCGCAAGCCTCGTCGCAAGACCCGCCGCCTGGATCGCAAGAACCTCCGCGCACCTAGCGTCGCGCTCGTCCTTCGAGGCCGGCACGAACGGACGGGGGTCGACCGGCCTCCTCGGCGCGGTCCCCTTCGCAACGCGGCGCTCCGCGCCGCCGGTGACGGCGACATGGCGCGCGTCCGCCGCCGCCCCCCTGCGGAACGAGGCGTTCGAGCTCCTCTCGAACTCCAGAAACCCGACGTCGACGTCGGAGACTGTCACCACGCCTTCGCGGCGGAAGCGCTCCGCCTCCGCGACAACCGCGCCGTTCTCCGCGACGACCCCGCCGCCCGCGAACACGAAGTCCGTCGTGGACTCCCCGAACCCGGCATTGGCCGACACGTACGCGGCGACGCACTTCGCCGACTGCGCGGCGACAAGCGCGCGCGAATGCTCCGCGCCCCCGGCGAGCGACGGCTTCGCGCATGGATTGAGAATCACGGTCGCGCCGGAGAGGGCAAGCCCGACGGATGGCGACGCGGCGGACGCGATGTCAGCGCCCACCTCGACGCCGTACGACGCCTCCGGGGCGTCGACGACGATCCCCGCGCCGAACGGGACCCGGAAGCCGGCGCATTCGACCTCGCATTCCGCGACGTCGAGGGCGGACGCGAACCAGCGAGCGTCCCCGCCGTCCCTTGAGCTGGACGGGAACGACTTCGGGACGAGCGCGAGCAGCGAACCGGACCTCACCAAGGCGGCGCAGTTGAACATCCGCCCGGCAGTCCTGAAAGGCAGCCCGACGACCGCGAGCGTGCCGAGGCGGCCCGCGCTGTGCGCCGCGAACTCCCGCAGCGCGTCTTCGGACGCCGCCAGCAACGACGGGTGGAAGAAGAGATCCCCGCACGTGCACCCCGTGAGGCAGAGCTCCGGGAACACCACCGCGTCCGCGCCTTCGTCGCACGCCCTGTCGAAGAGCGAGGTGACGGCGGCCAGGTTCGCGGAGACGTCCGCCGGACTTACCGTCGGCGTCGCGACGGCTACTCTCGCATAGTCACTTTTCATAGTCGTCTGTCCGTCCAGGGCCCCTTCACCCCTCTTGGTGTATCCTGTCGTTAGCGGCGGCGACCTTGGCCTTCAGGGCGGCCTTGTGCTCGCGGAACCTCTCTCGCAGCTCCGGGTCGGAGGTCCCGAGGATCTGCACGGCGAGAAGCGCGGCGTTCGTCGGGCCGGCTGAGCCGACGGCGACCGTCGCGACCGGGACGCCGGACGGCATCTGGACCGTCGCGTAGAGCGCGTCAAGCCCGTTCAGCGCCCCGCCCGCCACGGGTATCCCGATGACGGGAAGCACCGTCGCCGCGGCGAGGACGCCGGCGAGGTGCGCCGCGCCGCCTGCGGCCGCGATTATCACCTTGAGCCCGCGCCCCTCGGCCGACGAGGAGTACTCGATCGCCACCTCGGGGGTGCGATGCGCCGATATGACGCGCGTCTCGTACGCGACGCCAAACTTGTCGAGCGTCTCGCACGCCTTCTTCACCAGCGGCCAGTCCGAGTCGCTGCCCATCACTATGCCAACCTTGATCTCTGCCATTTTCCGTTGCGCCTTTCTGATTGGATCGTCCATGGTGCCCAAGGCACCGACAGTGAATATTATATCACAACGAGACTTTGCAGTCCCAACTTCCGTGCATCTTGCCGGGCCATGCACTTCATGGCGTGTCCGCGCCGCGACTGGATTCGCGCAGAAAGGCGGCCGCGGCGGCGGGACGGTCGGTGTTTATGTAGTCAAGGCCTAGTTCCAGCGCAAGCCGCCACGCCTCGGGATTGTCGGGATAACCCCACAGACGGAACTTGCAGCCCTTGGCGTGGGCCTCCTTGACGGCGGCGCGGATTTTCCCCTTGTCCGCCTCGGGCATCTCGCCCGAACGCCATTTGGTGTAGGCGCGGGCATAATGGCTGATGAGCGGCACGCGCCTGTACTGCCCTTCGGCCAGCTTCCTGGTTGGCGACACGTCGAAGAACACGAAATCGGGATAGGCGAGGAAATCCGCGATTCTGGAATGGTCGCCCGTCGCCGTCAGCCTCGTCGCAGAATGATTATTCACGATGTCGAAGCAGTCGCGATAGCCCTCCTTCTCAACCATCTCCACGAGACGGTCGAGCGCGGGCTTTCCGTTCTTGAGGTCGATGAGCAGCTGGAGCGGCTTCCCGTCGGCGTAGGCGCGGCCCCCGTTTTTGCGCACGACCTCGCGCAACGGCTCCAGATAGAGGCGGCGGAGGGTGTTTTCCTTCTTCAGCTCCTTGCGGGAATGAGCAACTAGCAATTCCCCGTCCACAAGGAACACATCGGCCTCGATGGAGTCCGCCCCCGCCTCGTATGCGCCCCAGAACGGACGCTTCTGCGCGTAGTCGTTGTGCGAGTGAATCAGCGAGCGCCCATGCGCCGACGATGCCGCCAGTGCCGCACAAAGTATGACAGCAAGCATGCAACAACAAGTCTTCCTGCGCGCCGTCCTGTCGGCGCGCATCCGCTTTTCTTCTTTTTCTACCATTTCAGCCATGTCGTGACCACCCGTCTTATTCCATTTATGACATAGTTTACCAAACTTCAAACCAAACAACAAGGGAATTTCAAATGTCTGGACGGCGAAGGCGGGGGTTACATCCGCCATCTGACGGTGGCGGCGGCGCAGATCGGGGCGACGAATATCGCCGTGACTGCGATGGCCCAGCCGCGTACTCCGGCGGGAAGAAGCACGGAACAGACAAGGAGAAGCGAGAGCGTGTATGCGATCTGCCCGGCCATGACCGCGCGCGGCCGCTTTGCCAGGGCGGCAAGGCCCTCTATGCGCCCCCGCACCGCCTGGATCACGGCGATCAGCGAATAGATCCCGACGGCGAGCCGCACCGTCCCCATGATGCGCGGCGGCACGTTCTGGTACGAGCCGAAATACCAGTTCCCGACGAGCGGAGTCGAGAACGCCAGCGGGCCAAGCCCCAGCAGGAGGCCGGCGACGATCGCGTAGACGAGGAGCCGCCTGTCCCCCTTGTACTCGGGGGGGAACTTGATGGCGACGGTCTGGAGGCGCAGGGCGGCGAACGCGACGGGGTTCGCCACCCCGAGCGTGACGTAGTGGATGGCGAGCATGTCCTTGGCGCAGTCGGTGCGCCCGACGAAAGTCGCAATGAACACTGGCGAGAGCATCAGAAGGAAGCCGCCGAGGGAAAGCGGGAGGGTGAAGCGGAACTGCTCGAGCGTGAGGCGCGGTATGCTGGGGATCCCGGCGGAGTCCGCCTCGCCCGCCGGCGATCCGGGCATGCTGGCGACATACGGGCGGGCGTAGAGCCACGTGACTACAAGCTCCACGCCGACGCCGAACGTCAGCGCGAAGCCGCCCCACCACGGCCCGACAAGGCCCAGGCGCGGGAACGCGACGGCGAGGGCAAGCGTCACGACGATGCGCGCGAGCGTAGCGTTGTTCGCCTTGCCGCTTTCGAGGTTGTTGAAGAGGACGACCATCGGGACGTTCCGCAGGAAGAAGAAGGCGTTCATCACCACGCCCATCAGGAGCGTCCGGCACGCGATCTCGGCAAGCTCCGGCGGCAGCGCGAACAGCCCCGAGAATATCCAGCCGGAGAACGGAGGCAGCGCAGGGACGCACTGCACGGAGAGGAGGAACACCATCATCAGCGCGTTCAGGCGGCAGAACGCGGTGTAACCGACGCGGGTCTTCGCGAAGACAAGGCCGGTCGTGACGAGTCCGCCGCCGAGCGCGCCAATCATGAACATGATCATCAACCCCTGGCTGAACGCAGTGAGCGCGTCGACGCCGAGAGGCCCGTGCGTCACGATTCCGGCGACGAGCGGGTACGACAGGGACTGCGAAAACGCCTGCAGGAGAAGCGGGACGTAGAAGCGCGTGACGCGACCCACCCCGAATCTGGCGTCTGCTGGCACCAAGTCACCTCCTCGGCAGGACTACCACTGCGGAACGCAGCGACGGCGAGGTGGCCGTCAGCTTCAGCGGCAGGCCGGAGCCGCCGACGTTGCGGCGGACGGCGACGACGGCGCACCCGCCCTCGAGGGTGTGGGAGGCCGTCTCGCCGAAAGGCTCCACGGGAGGGTGGCGTCCGGTGGCGACGGCGACGATCTTCCCAGGACCCTCCAGGCTGAAGCCGACCTTGACGCCGGAGGCGGGCGACGGCACGGCATAGCGGTCCTCCACGGCGACGTGCACAAGCGCCAGCTCTCCGTCGGCAATGGCCTGGCGGTCCGCCGCAAGCGTGACGGCGGCCGGCGCGAAGGCGGTGCGCCTCGCCGTCTCGCCCATGTACTTGCCGCCCTGGTAGGCTATCACCTTGATTTCGCCGGGGTCGAACGAAACTTTCCATGAGACGACGCGCTCCGCGGCGTCCGGCGCGAGGCTCCGCCTTCCGGCGCTTTCGCCGTTTACGAAAAGCTCGACCTCGTCGGCGCAGGTGGCGCACTCGACGACAACCTCATCGCCCGGCTTTGCGTCGCGCGTCCAGCCTCCGATGATCTCGACGACCTTGTCGTAGTCCGACCAGGCGGCGCGCACGAGGTGGTACCCCCTCTTCGGCTGGAAGGCGACGTCGCAGAGCCCGTTCCCGGACGACGCGCCTCCGCCAAGCCTGTCGAAGGCGTCGTGCGCGAAATTCCGCTCAAGACCCGGCACGCCGTCGAACGACCTGTCCCAGACGACGAAGCCCATCTCCTCGCAGAGGTCGAGGTATGTTCGGCACGGCACGCCGTCGACGAACCTGACGGCGTTGACGCCTGCGTCCTTCATCGCCTGGAGCCGCCGCCTTGCCGCCTCGCGGCTGAACGCCATCCCCAGGAAGCCCATGTCCACGCCGAGCCTGACGCCTCTGAGAGTGAACGGCCTGCCGTTCAGGAGGAACGTCCCGTCCTCCCGGAAGGAGTATGTCCTGACGGCGTACTGGTAGAGGCGGCCCTCGAGATAGCCCTTGTAGAGGAACGGGCGCATTGGCGTCCAGAGCCGCGGGGCAGGGACGTCGAAGTCGTTGGTGACGGCGCCGGACGGGGTGTCGTACGCGATGCGCATCTTCGCGGCGGCCTCGGAGAGCGAAAGCGCGGAGACGGAGAGCGTCCCCTCGACGATGCGGACATTCGGATCGTCTATGGCGAGTCGCACCTCGCCGACAAGCCCCGCCCCGGGATAGAACGGCGGATTCGCCTCGCCGGTGTTCGCGACGCGCACCGTCAGTTCAGTCGGCGAGCCGTATGCGACCTTCTCCGTGACGTCGACCTCGAACACGCCTCTCGGCGACTTCGCGCCTCCGACGCGGTCCCTTCCGACGAATACGTCTATGTTGCCGGCGACGCCGGCGAAGACGAGTGCGATCCGCCGCCCCTTCGCCTTCTCCGGAATCGTGACCGAGCGGCGATACCATCCCATGCCGCGCCACGGCAGGGCGCCGGTCTGCGCGTCGACGCTGTTGGTGGAGAACGCGAGGCCCGCGGCCCAGTCGTGCGGAACGCGGACGTCTTGCCACTGGATGCCGGGCCCCTCGTCTGGCCATAGACAGGCTGACGTCGCAGGACAGGCGAGATTCGAGCCGTATGCGCGCCACACGGGGGCGAATCGCCAGCCGTCGGCGAGATCGGTCACGCCCTCGACTGGGATCTTCGGATGGCGGATGGCCTCGACCTCCTCCTCTAGCGCCTTTTTGTGGCGTTCGTCCTGCGCGACGACGATGTCGCGGAGGTGCTGGGGCATCCACCCCTCGGTCCAGGAGGTGTCGCGGAACGCGGCGTCGAAGTCCCTGGGGTCGGCGATCACGTCGTCCGTCGTGCCCGCCCTGCCGTCCGGCCCGAGGGAGTAGAGCGTGGGCAGCTTGTCGGCGCCGTTGTACGCATAGACGTAGTCGTGCTTCCACGGATCCTGCTTCACTTTCTTCACATAAGGGCCGTTCCAGCCCCTGACGGAAACGCGTTTGGAGGCGAGTTGCTCCAGGCCCTCCTCCGTGGCCGGGAACCGTCCCGTGTGGTAGCAGTAGCGGCTCAGCGCGACGGCGAGGTGGTGGATGGACTTCTCAGCCTTCTCGCCGGCGAGATCGTCGGCGACGACACCGCGTTTCGAGATGGCGGTGAGGACGAGCCCGCCGACGACGAGAAGCGCGGTTATGATCGTCATGTAGTACGGGAAGCCCCTGCGGATAAGCGGCGCGGAGGCGCCAAGCTCCGCCTTCTTCAGCTCGTACTCCTTGGCGATGGCCTTCAGTATGGCGGCCTTGCCGCTCTTCCCCGTCGACTTCTTCGACGGGAACTTCCTGCGCATTTTACCATAGTCGATCATGGGAGAATGTAGAGTGTAGAGTGTAAAATGTAAAGTGTAAAATGTAGAGAATAGAGCGCAGAGCTCACCCGTCTAAGCCCACGCGCTCGAGGACGAGCGACGCGGGCCTTTCCGCGGAATGCGCGATCGTGAACGCCTTCAGCAGCTCCGCCGCCGCCTCCTCGAGCCCGTCGGGGCCGCCGGACTTCACGAGCGTCGCGAGCGGGGCACCGAGCGCGACCCTGTCCCCGACGCCTACCGCGAGGTCGACGCCGGCGAGCGGGTCGATCCTGTCGCCCGGCTTTGACCGCCCTGCGCCAAGGGCGAACGCCACCTCGGCGACCTTCTCCGCGTCTATCGCCGCCACGGCGCCGTAGCGCATCGACTGCACGCGGAACCTGGAGACGGGCGACTTCATGTACGCCTCGAACCTGCCGAGGTCGCCGCCCTGGGCGGACACCACGGCCTCGAACTTCGCGAGGGCGGAGCCGTCCGCAAGTTTCTCCGACGCCATGCGCCTCGCGTCGTCGAGCGGGATCTCCGCCGCGAGCGAGACCATCAGAGAGGCGAGCTCGACGGAAAGCGCGACGTCCGGGCGGTCCTGCGGGACTTCGCCGCGAAGGATGGCAAGTGCCTCCGCGACCTCGTTCGCGTTGCCGACGGCGCGTCCAAGCGGGGAGGACATGTCAGTGATCAGGGCGGCGGACCTGCGCCCGGCGGCGCGGGCCCCCGCGACAAGCGCCTTGGCGAGGGCGGCGGCGTCCTCGCGGGTCTTCATGAACGCGCCGCTTCCACACTTCACGTCGAAGACGAGCGTCCCGGCGCCCTCCGCGAGCTTCTTGGAGAGGATCGAGGCGACGATGAGCGGAATCGAGGCGACGGTGCCCGTGACGTCGCGGA
>Ga0310695_10007660_pt1 | contig 17147 bp, 14 predicted proteins | sample RumenRJG_04DNA_FD_203882 | JGI IMG/M metagenome (GOLD analysis project Ga0310695, IMG submission 203882) | Bovine rumen microbial communities from Lethbridge, Alberta, Canada - RJG_04 (v2) (version 2) | ecosystem: Host-associated > Mammals > Digestive system > Stomach > Rumen | place: Canada...
AGCAGTATTGTCACTTTTACATTTCGGGCATATTAAGACATTGCTTATACTATCCGTATTCTGAATAGCATTATTCTCAAGAGGTTTTTGTGGTTTCTTGTGTTTAATGCCACAATCTACCACACGCATTATTCTCTTATCTTCTCTGTTGTTACAGCTATAATATATTAAAGCGAATAACGCTACTAATAAGGTACTATATATTATTTTCTTCATTTTTATATGACAAAAGCTAAAGATCCAACAACCGTAATTATAAACACTATTACAGACAGGCAGCCACTTCGTTTGTTAACACCTAAAGGTGTTTTAGGTTGGTTGAGGTATCTCATAAATTCTTCCAACGACATATCTTTTTGAACCATTTCTACAAGCGCATGGCTACCTACCTCTTGATTCCCTATAACCCAACAGCATTTGCTAAAATCTGACTCAAAGGTATAATACTTCTTTGCTTCAATATCTATTACTCCATATTTCGCTTCTGGCACACTAGTTATTTCTGGGAAGGTATATGCGATATACTTACCTTTCTCAAGAGTTGATTTGTTATACGATTCGTCATAAATATCTATAGAAAAGCGTTCCGTGTCAATTTCTATATTATTGCTTGATAAACACGCTATTATCCATCTACTATCTACTAAAGACTGAAGAGGATTTTTCCCCGTTTTTACCTGATCAAATAATCCTGGAATTAATCGGTACTCCAAAAAATAATTGTTCGTCATATAGTTATCTTTTATATAAGATTAAACATGATTCGAATATCTCCTTTTAGCCCGTTCTTAAACTTTAGAGAAAAGACAAAACATCACCGTTGCTACAGTTATTCCAATACTCATGCCACATACTTTTTTGCAAAAATACAATTAAAAAATCATTATTCCAAACTTTATCCCTTTCACAAGCCTTGTGAACTAGGCAATTTACACTTCCAAATCACATTCGCTCTAACAAGATCAATCTTTTTAGCCTCTCCCCGCTTGCCAGATATAGCGTAATACCTTGCGACACTTCTTGGAAGTATCTTAGAGAACTCTTTCCTGATTCTGGTACATTTCTCGTTAATCGAGTTTAGAGTTGGGTTTGTCACATCCTCAATGCTCTGTAATACTCTATCTGTCAAACCTGCAGGGCGCAACAGTAGATACAACTGAGTCAATTCTTTCCTGAAGTCTGGTAAGCACTTCAACACTATACCCTCAGGATGAGATAAGAATAGCAGATATACAGCCTTTACTAGTGGTTCCATCTTTACTTCTGTATTTGCTTCATCAGCCAGAATAACTTTATAATCTTCTGTTACTACAAGCTGAGGGAAAAGCTCTTCTTCATTCACGGCTGCCACAATATCAGCCTCATCAACGCCATACGCTTTGAGTTTACGTACTTTATCTTTCACCTCGTCTAAGAGAATCGAGCAATGAAACTGCTCCAATTCTTTAGCCATTATCTCTTTAGTCAACTTATCCATAATTCCAACTACATTTGTATTTCTATGCTGCATTCTTTATTATCAAACTCTTTGATGTCTGATCCATCAGGTTCTTCTTTAGAGTAAGTTGATTCTCAACTATTAACTCGTAATCACACTTGTTCTCTCCCATTTTGATTGTCAGTACAAAAAGCTCCAGGAATGTGAGGAAGCAGAATAGGATAACATAGAAAGCCAGCGATATCCAACTATTCGACACTACAGCTAATGTTGCTTCCAATTCTTCAATGAAACCTAGGGGGCGAGAACTTACCTCTTCTGTTACTTTCTGGGCTATATCCTTTTTATCCTGGCGTAACTGTTCCAACTGGTTCTGATAGATCTCTATTTGGCTATTATTTGACTTCAGCTGCTCTGCCAGTGGATTAGGTATATTGACGATATCAGTATTCTTATTCCTAACTTTCTTAGGATTTCCATTTTCATCTACTCCAACCACCTGCTCCTGAGTAGATACATTAACACTCTTAATAGTTGGGCGTTTCATCAGTTCTTCTCCTAAAGTAATTGTAGCCTTGTTCAATGAGTCCATCTCATGAGTTATCCTTCTTTCGTCACTTTCAAAAACACTCATTCGCTTCTTGATAGTTTCGCTTATCACATCCTCACGATTGTCCTGAATGGTCTGCTGGATATCATTCCTGAATATTATCTGGTCAAAAATGCAAGATCCCAAGATTGCCATACAGAGCGCCAGCAGTACTCGCATAAAGCTCATCAGACGTGCTCTTCCAACAGTGAGGATAATAACTCTCTCAACACAGAGTACTATGAACATAAATGCTAAAGACACACACAGCTTCAGGACACATGACTCGATATTAATATATCTGTCGGCAAAACAGTATCCTATAGTTCCCCAAAGTATCATCATTATACATATTGCAGAGAGAAGTTTTCTATACTGGCGATGGCTTGCCTCCCCACACTCACTCAAAATATTCTTGTTCCATCCTATAAGGAAACATCCTATGTTTGTTAAAGCTTTCATAATCGTCATTTTTTTAATTGTTATTATTGATAAAGTTCATTGAAGCTGCACTTACACCCTTGAGGAATCCGCGCTGATAAGAATCAATCATTGTCAGCATCTCCGGATCTTTTGCCTCAAGCCGGCTCTTCATACTCTCAATCTCCATCAGGTGCTCCTCAAATGTGTCCTTACGAGCCTGCAGTTTAGCAGCAGCTGCCAGTGCGTAAGCTTTCTGGGCATTATCAATCATTACATCTACTTCGCGAATATCATTCTTGTATTTAAGTGTGATTCGCTTAAAGAGCATCTTCAGGTCGTTGAGGATTATCTCCTCCTTGGTTTCTCGATACTTCAAATCTGAGTTCACCAAAGCGTCTTGGTAGCCATCTTCCTCATAATCCTTGTGGATATAATGGAATATCACATCTATTGGCATTCCTGTGCCCCATGTTATTGTTAGCAGCTGAGGCTTTTTATCCTGTTCGTCACTTGCAGACTCTTGCGTATCTGCGTTCTCTACCTGAGGTTCATCATTAGCCTCTAATGGTATCATCTGATCCATATCCTTCTGCTTTGAGCGGAAAATGCTAAATAGTGCCATAATCTTTATACTTTTGTTGGTTAATACTCTTTTTATTTTATGCTACCATGAGCTCTTGGCTGTTGATAACTAACTCGAAATATTCACTAGTCTTACGATCTGTATATCTGACGATCATGTTCTTATGAGAACGTACTAAACGCATGGAGAGCACGCTATTCTTGTTTATATGAGTCAAGATATTCTCCCTGAGTATATTTCTGTCAATTTCCTCAAATCTATTTTTAACTTCATAATAAAGAATGTAGGATTCGCCTGTGTAAGTAGAGCCAGTCCATATAGTGAGATAATCAACCTTCTTGGGACAGAAATAAGACTGATACTTTGCCAGGGCTGTCAGATACTCTTCATCTGAGACACTTTCATCTATCGTTTCTGCAAGAACGATCTCCATTTCTCTCTCTGTGAAATTGTCCATAATGTCATTAACATCAATAGGGTCTTGCGTAAATACCATTGAGAAGATTAGAAGCAGGAGGAACATACCAATTCCAATAACAATAGAGATAGCCCCTGCAATGAGGATAATAAACCAATGATTTGAAATCACCTTCTTCGAATGTAATAATACTCTTTTCATTTTTCTAAAAATTTAAATTGTTACTATTATTTGTTTCTTTGCCTCTTTATACCGAAAAAAATATAAAGGTAACCGCTATTTCGAATTTTTTTTGTATTTTTGCCGAAAATAATTCCTGTTATGCGAAAACTGTTACTGATAATATGCCTTTTCATTATGGCTACAATCGCTGGAAATGCCCAGCGGAAGAGGGCTTTCATGGTGGGTATATCCCATTATGATACTGCATTGACAGGTTATCAGTGGAATAACATTAATGGAGTGGAAGATGTCCGACTTTTGGAGCCAATCCTGAAAAAACAAGGTTTTTATTTAACTACTCTTCTGGATGAAGAGGCTACTTTCCAGAATATAACCAACCAGCTTGCTAAATTTATAAATAGTACAAAGTCTGGCGATATTGTCTATCTTCATTTTTCAACTCATGGACAACCCGTAGAAGATTTAAATGGCGATGAAGATGATGGATGGGACGAGTCGATAGTGCCTATTGATGCATATAAACTATATAAGAAAGGAGTATATGAAGGGAAGATGCATTTGTTGGACGACAAGCTGAATGAATTCGTAAAGAAACTAAGAGTCAAGATTGGTGCTAAAGGAATGCTGTATGTTGTGATTGATGCCTGTCATGCTGGTACATCTTCCAGGGCTAACGATGAAACAGTAAGAGGTACTAAGGTTGGCTTTACGTATAATAATAAGGTATTTAGGCCTTCAACTCAGAAAAAATCCCATTATAAGGTAGAGGCATCCTCAAAGCTCTCTAAGGTGATGTTCCTTGAAGCCTGCCGTCCGGATCAGGTAAATATGGAAATTAAAGTTAAAGATAAACGTTATGGCCCTCTTTCATATAACATAGCACAGGCACTACAGACTAAGCCAATATCCACAGATGCAAACGGTTTCTTGAATAGCATAAAGAGTTCCATCATGAATAATGGCTACTGGCCAAACAACCAGAATCTCGTAACAGAAACAAGTTTCTAACATGGCAAAGGAAATATCATTGCAAAGCCAGGATTTGAACAACTTTATCTCTGGAGAGAAAGGAAAGATTCAAACTTATTTGAGAAAGAATTACTCTGTCTCAGATGATGATATCAATGACATTTATCAGGAGGCATCTATAGCCCTGTATACGAATATACGTGATGGTAAGCTGTCAAGTCTGACGAGTTCTCTTGGTACGTATTTCATGAAGGTCTGCATTAATCAGACGCTGAAATTCATTGGCAAGAATAGCAAAGTATTGTCACTAATCGATGAAAACCGAATTTCAAATAGTAATGCTGTTAGAGATGATAAGATAGACGAACTATACGGTTTCTGTATGGATACTGAAGAGGAGGACAGGAAGATACGTATGGAACTCCTTGTAAACAATATCATTGCCTCAATGACAGACACATGCAAGAACATTCTCCATGGATACTATTGGGATGATATGTCCACATCTACCATTGCTGACATGTTTAGTTTCTCTGATGCAAATTCTGTAAAAGCACAGAAATATAAGTGTGTAAAGAAGTTCAGAGATAAGTATAACGAATTAAAGAATAAGATTTATGGATAAGTATAATGATATTCAGCAGGAGAAAATAGAAGAGCGTATCGATTCTTTTATTCGTGGTACTATGTCTAAGGAAGAAGAGGCAGCCTTTAAGCAAGAAATCAAGGCTGACCCTGATCTCCGAGCTCAGGTATTAGCTACTGTTTCCCTTATCAAATGTATTCGCAATCAAGAATCTGCGAAGGAAAAAGAACTGATACAACATAATACTATCCTACGGCATCAAACAAAAAATAGAGCCCGTTCTATTATGTTATGGGCTTGCTCCATAGCAGCCTTATTCATTATCTTCTTTGGAGTATATAAAGAGAAAAGATATCGTGACTTATCCGGCATTGTATCTCCATATTATTCAGAATACAGCATGAACGAAAACTCTCGTGGTGATTTGGATTCTGTTGCCGTTGCTCATCTATATACCTTATTTAATAATATACAGAAAGATCGGAATGTTGGGGATATTATAGAAGAGCTGGAACCAATATATGGCTCACTTGACTCTGATTTTACATACTCTGCATACGCAAATGACATAGCCTTTAACCTGGCCCTTGCCTATATAAAAGATGATCAGATAGACAAAGCTATTCTCGTACTGGAGAGGCTTAAAAATGATAATCCTGAGTCACCTATTGCCCTCAAAGTTGAAGAGCTCATTAACAGACTGAAAAAGTGATTCGGGAAAAATTATATGATAATTATTTGGTAGTATCGCAGAATCTTCGTATCTTTGCCAACGAATTATTAATATTTTAACTTTTTATCATTATGGAAACAACAAAAACGAAAAGAACCCGTGAAGAAGTGAGAGCAGCCTTCAGGGAGACGATGCGCAGAAAGAAGGAGCGCATGGAGGAGAATCTAAAAAGAATGGAAGAATTAGAACTACAAGGCTTTTTTGCATAACATTAAAGCCTTTAAATCTTTACGACTATGAACACGCTCAGATTGGAGAACATCAATCTGCATGCACCTTATAAGGTGCTGCAAGATCCTGCGAGACAGAACAACTTTTACTTTGTAAGTGCCAGCGGTACTAGGTTTGATATAGACTTCACCATAAATGAATCTATCATTCCAAGTGGAGCCTATGAGTTTGGTATTACCAACAGACGGCATGAACGTTCACCTAATGACACCAAGTTACGACTTACCATTTTTGCAATTATTGAGGAATTCTTTGAAGTGAACGGACAAGATACCATGCTTTATCTGGCAGAGACAGGTGATCGCAAACAGGAATTCCGTAATAGGTTGTTTGTACGTTGGTTTAACATTTATGAACACCGTCACCTCTTCTTCCTAAAGACTGCAGAGGGTAAGATGGATGGCATAATGAATTTCCTTGCCATCATCTCCAGAAGGGACAATCCAAGACTGCCTCAGGCAATTGAAGAATTCGACGAGACAATTTCATTTCTTTTTGACCCCCAGGAGGAGCCTGCGTAAGTTTTTCTTCAAAAAGTTTGGAACTTTCAAAAACTTGTCGTATCTTTGCATCCAGAGAACAATCTCATTCTCTATTTTTCGCGAGAGCCTTGAGCCAGTCGAATAAACTATTTGTTTAACGGTGGCTTGAGGTATGCCCCAGAAAAAAGTAAAAATATGAAGAATTTAGAATTCGATTATTTCAACGGCGAATTCAGTATTAAAGATACTGATTTTTCAGAAGTAAAGCCATTTAGTCACACAAATGTTGTCGTTAATTGCGATCAACCACTTTGTCGTACTAATGGACCATTAGAAAGAAATGTTGCAGATTTTATTTCAAAAACCTTAGGACTTAAAGCCAAATGGGATCATTTTTCAGAATGGACTCAATCTCAACGAGTTGAACAGCATGAATTCCCTCGCATAAACAAATTGGAAATGGGAATAGATATTGATTTCTAATCAAACTGCCAGCACTTTCCAAAGGTGCTGGCTGAATCGCTTTAGGCAAATGTATCCCATAACCCTTTCGCAATCTATAATAGTTTGCGTGTCACGCTTATGCTGTACGACACATCCTTTCTACGAGCCGTAGATTGGGCCAGCAATTTTTGAAATGACCCAATCTACCAGACTAACAGCATTAATTTAAATACTATCATATCTTAGTATATTTAAGTCCCGGTCATATTTTTTACGTCCTAGACCGTTTTTGGACGTTTAATTTAATCCATCCAACAGAACGAATGTAGCCCAATAATCTGGATTGTCATATTTCCCATTATCTACTTGGCGCAGATACGTTTGGGCATCTTTGAGTGACTGAAGTTTTGTTTTTCCTTTCATCAGGTTCTTATAAAATTCCACCATCAGAATTCTTGTTGCTTCGTCATCTACCTTCTTAAAACTCATCAGTATGCTTTTAACACCGGCTTCCTTAAACCCTCTCTGGATACCCCACATCATATCATCTGTGCCATAATTTCCCCTACCAGATTCGCATGCTGACAATACTAAAAGTTGGACATTATTAAAATCCAATTTAGAGACCTCATTTGCATGTAGTAGACCATCATTAGCCGTATCAACTAAGCCCTCGATGTTTTTTTTATTTGCTCCAGACATTGCAAGAAAAGAATTGGAATGAGAGTTGTCATTTGGATTGTATTGATTGTATTGCTCATATTTCTGAATAATTGAATAGTTCATTCCTTCAGAAGACTCATTATAATAACTCTGATCATCGATACCATGAGTGGCTATATGTAAAATGTCTGTATTTCCACCAGATAAGGTCCTGAGGGACTCTTCTGTTCCATTATCTCCTGAAAAGATAGTTGATTTAACTCCTGCATTATTTAGCACCTTAGATATTTCGTTTATTTCTATCTGAGTGTTATATAATGGTTCAAAACCGCTTCTGCTTAAAGATTTTGTACCATATGAACTATTCTCATATGTTAGCCCGCCATATAGGACAGCATGAGAATAAAAACTTTCATCCTTGTTTCCAACTACAAGCTCTCGTGTTGAACTAAGCCTATATATATTGTAAATATCATTATAATTTTGTTTTTCATTAATCGGGAAATGCTCAATAGGCATTGCAACTAACGTAAACGTTGGTGCAAAATAGATGTTTTTTATGCCAGATATTTCTTTCTTCAGTCTTCCCCAAATAACTTTCCCGATATTGTAATCTCTTTCATAAGCAGAATTTGCTATTTGCATACATTTCGTAATCTCTCTGTCATCAGAAAGCTTTATTATCGATGGGTAATCCTGATTTTTCTTAAGAATTAAAGCGTAATAATATACCACTGAGTCTTTTAATGAGTTGTTATTTACAAATTCAATAGCTACTTCATTATCTCTTAGATGCGATTTAACGTCCTTCCATGTAAGTCTGTTGGCATTTCCATCTCTAAGCCTAAGAGTTCTAATATTTAGCACCTCATCATAAAGCAATGCAATGTCCTTGTTTGTATTACTTTTATATGCATATTCAATTAAATCCTCTAATCTTCCAGTCAGATTCCAATAAAGATATTGTCTATACGGATCTTGACCATCAGAACTAAGGTTTATTAGATTCCACAGTGACTGCAAAGATAAAGATACATATTCCACTGCTTTCGAATAATCTTTCATGTTTGCATAATTCTTAGCAATTTCTTTTAAATCTAATGAATATGAAATATCAGATTTATCCAAAAGACTCAACCTCTTTTCCAAATAAGAAATAGCAGATTCGTAATCTCCAGCAGATGAATAGCATAATGAAACATCAGACAGTATAAACGAATACTCATTTTTATTTATTTCTTTACTTTTTTCAAAAATATCAGCAGCCTTTTTAGCATATTCAATGGCCTTTTTACTATCAATTAAAGTATATATTGTGCCAATATTGCTTAATAATTTTGCATATTCAATGCCTTCTTTGTTATCTATCCTTGAAGAAACAATCAAAATTTCATCAACGATCTTTAATACTTTTTCTTTATCATTTCCTATAGTATAATAGGCAGCTAATTTGCTTAAAAACGAAATATAATTACCATCTATAATATTATTTTTTCGATAAACATTAATTATTTCCTCTGTTGTTAATACAAAATTGGGAAAATCTCCAATATAAGAATAAACATTTGACAAATACATGAGGCTTGAACCATAATGCTCCACCTCTTCACCATATTGTGTTTTATATAAATCTGCAACTTCTTTCATGTAGTCTATCGCCTTTTGATATGAACCATTTTTGCGATGGTATTCTGCCAGATCAGACAAATGGGCTGGGTATTCAGGATGGTTCTTTCCCATAAGTTCTGTCCAAAGCTTTATATTCTCTTCGCCATAATACACAGCATTTTTATAATCACCAGCCAAGAAATAATACCAAGCAAGGTTTGAAACCGATTTGCCATATAGCATATTATGAGTCCCAAATATATTTCTTCTAATCTCATGAGATTGTTTTTCTAATGAAATAGCCTCTGGATAATTATGAATAGAACAATAGAAATCGGCTATAGATGAAAAATAACTAGCTCGTTCTGAATATATATTATCCATCGACTCACCTATTCGTTTTGCTACATGCAACGCAGAGTCAGAATATTGGTGTATCTTTCTTATATAGTCTGAAGTGTTAGGATTATCATCTTTGCCTTTATAAGAACTCAACATTTTTTCGTAATAATTCGCCATATTTGACAGAAATGTAACAAAATCATAGTTTTCTATTCTATTTAGGACAAATAATTGACATGCTTTTTCTCCATAATCAAGTGCTTTTTCATAATTTCCTTTTTTAGCATAATTGTATGCTATATTCCCACAAATGATTGAGTTCGCAATATCGGACTCTCCTATTTTTGCAATAAAAATTTTCAAGCATTCAATATTCCGATTAATAGCTTCATCATAATTACCTAAGTTTGATACCGCAGTCGCATAGTTTGATAAAGCTATAGCGTAAGACTCGCTATCTTCGCCTGCCACCATTTTCTTTATTTTTAATGATTGCTTAGCATAGTTAAGTGCTTTATCATAATTCCCAATAGTATTGTTGCAATGAGCCAATTCATTTAGAATTGCACCATATTCCTCTTTAATTGTATCTCCTTTTGAAAAAATCTCCTGAGATTTGACTAATAGTTCAATTGCTTTTGGATAATCGTTAATAGATTTATAATAAGTAGATAAGTTATAATTATCATCTAGCAAAATTTCGTCTGTTGCATTATTCTCTTTATCTATCTTCAATCCTTCTTCTCCATATTCTATTGCTTTTTTTATATCCCCATCTTGGAATTGTAACGAAGACAAAATATAGAGAGTCTTTCCCACATCAGAAGATCTGTTCCCAAAGATAAATTTCTTTGCTTGCAAGGATAACTGGCTAAACTCAATTGCCTTTTTTATATTACCTGATTGGCTGTAAAACTCTTGTTGACGAATAAACCTAATAAGCTCATCAGCATTATAACTACGAGGGAATGGAGCATTATTTAAATCTATGCCATATATATTAATGCCATTATTTTCAGAAGAATCAATTACGTTGAACTGATATGTATCTCCTATTGAGGGGAAATACATAATAACGGGATAGGCCCCTTCATTTTCAAAAAATCTTTTATCTGGAGAGAATGGAAAACCTATGCATTTTCGGATCTTGTATTTACGTTTAGTTTGAACATCTTCTATATATGTATTTGAGGAAATGTTAGCCCAAAATCCCGCATCTGCAGAATATGTGCAATATAAGAGTGTTGAGTCTCTATATTTTTCTACTTTATCCAGATGAAGTATGGGAATATCTGTTTTTGCAAAATATGGATAATTATAATTCTGTGCATTACATTCAAAGATACACAAAAAGAGAAACATCACTACTATTCGTATCTTCATATTGCCCATATAATACTTATAATTTGTCTATTCTTTCTCACCATCTATAATATGAATGGCAATTACATTTGGGTTAAGTAGAAATCATAGGATTTAGAATCCGAAAACACATAGAATGTGCCACAAAAAACTCCATTATCATATTTACCATCAAACTTACCTGTGTTATTACCTCTTTGCGTAAATTCGTTTATTACAATTCGACCCTCATTATCATAGACTCCGGTCAATGTGAATTTGCTGGCAGGCCCTCTGTTATTATAATAATACCATCCTTGAGCATTTCCATCATTGAAAATCTTCAGATATAAAGTAATTGGGAATGGACCTATATTTCCTGTGAAGTATGATGATGCAGAATTAGAAGATGAGCCGTAAGAGGTATCATATTGTGGCGATATTTTCTCCAATGTTGTTAATATTGCTTGTTTCATTTCGGAATCCGTTGCATATTTCATCGCTTTTTCCAGGTCCTTTGTGGCTGTATTATTATCACCTAATTGAACACTGCATAACCCTTTTTTATAATAGGCCCAGCCGACATCAATATATGAAGACGGATTTTCAAAATTCAATGCCTTTTCAAGATCATTCTTGGCTTTGTCCCACTTCTTTACCCCAGCATAGAGATCAGCCCTGTCAATATACAAACTTGGCTTGTCCCCATCTATATTAATGGCCTTCGAGAGATCAGCAATAGCTCGTTCTGAATCTCCTTGGTACTTATATACACAACTACGATTTAAATAACCGCTTGTTGAATTAGGATGATTATCAATAACGTCTGTAAAAAATTTAATGGCATCTTTGTTGTTATCAATTACATAAGATATAATACCCATTGCATTTAATGCTTGGATATTTTCTGGGTCTTCATCTAGTATTCCTTCAAAAATAGATTGGGCCTGTTCCCATTGGCCTTCTTGCATGGTTGAATATGCATACTCTTTCTGATAGTTTTCAAAGTCTATTTTAACGGATTTCTTATAATAATCCAACTTAATATCAGTAAAACTCCATCTAGGATCTCCACCTTCGGAAATGGTTATTTCGTCTACATTCTTGTCGATCGCGGGAAAATTAACTTGGAACTTACAAACCGTTGCTAGTGGAACTGATGTACATTCATTTCGGTTCAGGCCTATACTTGAGGATACTATATAATATCGTTTACCAGTTTTTTTGCAGTCAATATAGAATCCCTCATCGGCTTTCCCTACCTGACACCATATAGCAGAACCATTCATAGACATATCAAGGTTCGTATATGAAAGATATGCTATAGTAGCATCTTTTTTAAACTGAATAGCATTTAAAACAAGATCATTATCTTGATCACTTGGGGTGTTAATGATGACAAATCCTTCTTTATTGTTAAACTGCCTATTCGATTTTATGAAAGGATTTGATGTCATCATAGATAATTTCTCCTCATCAATAAAAACGGCAAAATTCAAGCTCTCGCCTCGAGCCTGTTTAAATGTTGCAACCGCAACAACGTCTCCGGACTCATTCATAATAGGGCTGCCACTACATCCTTGAGATATGGGAATTGTAATCTGTGCTATTTGTCCATGAGAGTCTGAACGAATTGAAGAAACAAGGCCATCTGCAAATGTTTGTTCCAACCCCATTGGAGAACCTAAATTATAGACTTTATCTCCTTGTTCAATCTGTTTGCTACTAAAGTCAAGATAACTAAACTTCTTTTTTTCTTCATTTAAGATTGAGAATTTTACAATATCCCATTTCTTATCTGAAGCCAACACCTTATCTATTTCGTATTCACTTCCATCTTTTAGCTTGATTATGGCTTTCATGCTTTTGTCCAAAACATGATAGTTGGTAATACCAGTCCCATCTTTATCTATAAAGAACCCAGATCCGCTACCTGCAGGTGAACCATGCTCGTCAAAAGTATAAATGATAAACGTGGCATTCTCTGCTTTCTCAAGAACTGATTTTGCACCTTTAGAACAAGAAAAGAGCAAAATTGAAATTATTATTGAGAAAAAAAGTTTTAAGTTATTCCTATACATACCTTAATATTATTATAGTTCAAGTTTTATTTGGCAAATATAAGAAGAAAAATTGTGAAATACAAGTTTTTTAGATAAAAAGTGCATTTCACAAGGCTTGTTATTTAAAAAATCTTGTATTTTGAGGCCATTTTTGATATTTTTGCATCAAATATTGAAAAAAGTTGGTTTAGGTGGTTACCTTTTGAATTTTTGGGGTATAAAGAGGCAAAGAACAACAAATTATAGTATTAGCAATTTAAAAATTAGAATTATGAAGAAGTTAATTATGACACTGATGACAGTCGTATTCGCCATCACAGCAAATGCTCAGTACAACACCAATTATTACAACCAGTATGGTGGAAGTATCGGTTCTTCTACAACTCGTTCCAACTATGGCGGGGGGTACACAACAAACTACTACGACAGATATGGAGGCAGCACAGGTAGCGCGACTACACGTTCTAACTACGGTGGTGGATCTACTACTAACTATTACGATCGATACGGTGGCAGCACAGGCTCTGCAACTACGCAATCCAACTATGGCGGGGGCTACACAACAAATTTCTACGATCAGTATGGTGGAAGCACCGGCAGTGCTACAACACGATCCAACTATGGTGGAGGCACTACCACAAATTACTATGACAGATACGGAGGCAGCATAGGTTCGTCAACTACCACAAGTAATTATGGAGGTGGCACAACAACTACATATTATGACTCATACGGGAATAGTCTCGGGTCAAGTTACGATTGGTAATCAACTTAAATTAGCAAAAGGAACTGCTTAGGACAAGTCGCTTGCGAATTCAAATAAGGACTTGCCCTAAGCAGGGCTAAAAATTAACTCTTCCTCTTTATTATTAATCCAACAAAACAAACCCTGCCCAATAATAAGGGGACTTTCCCAAATTAATAAGACTTTTTTGCGCCAACCTTAATGCTTGATGTGGTGTATTCCCTAATAACAACTCGTTGTAGAATGATGTCATTAATTCTTTTGTTTCTTCATCAGGCACTTTCCACAAAGACATTAGTATTGTTTTCACACCAGCCCTTTTCAATCCTCGTTGCAATCCGAAAACTCCATCAATATTATCAATGTCACCTAATCCTGTATTACATGCGGATAAGACTATCAGCTTGTTATCGTTCAAATCAAGTCGGGATATTTCGTCAGCAGTTAGTATTCCGTCTTCTACACCTTCTTTAATTTCTTTACCTGTCCATGCATTGTTGGCGCCTGCAAATAATAGGCCACTATAAAGCATAGAATAGTCCTTTTGAGTGTAACTATGAAGACCATTAAAGAAGCTAGATGTTACATCCTCTTCTGGTGGAAAGTAAAAACCATGTGTCGCAATATGTATAAGTTCAGGTGCATGAGTATCAAATGCTTTGAACGATTCTTCATTTGCATCATTCTGAGTGAGTATATATACATTTATACCTTTACCTCTCAGCATTTCAGCTATAGTCTCAACTTCTTCTTTTGTACCTGGTAGCAAATCCCATGTTCCTCTGCTTATGGAGCGTGTCGCCAATACATTTCCTGAGGTATACATTGAATACGTTTTCGCATTCTCTGTCATTAAATCAACATCTTCATAATAGTTGATGTCCCCATATAATGCCGCATTAAGACAATCTATTCCGGCTCTTTGTTTTACTTCATTAATCAATGCCGTTGTTGAAACCTCATGAAAGCCATAAACCTCTGCCAAGCGTTTATTTCCATCTGAAATAGCAGAAAGGTTTATCTTACTGATATAACCTGTTGGAGAATAATACACAGTTGAGCCTATTGGTATATAAGGCTCTATTTTTTCCCATATCATGTGATATAGCGTCTTGTTTGAAGAAGCATACATAGAATCTATTTCATTTTGCCCCATTGGAATATTTGCTTCCATCAAATCTTCTAAATCGTACTCAGAACAAAGCGCTATTAGTTTTGGTATGGTATCGTTTTTTGCCACTAGCAGAGCACCATATGACAACTCAGACTTATCAAAGGGTGTCTTTACTTGAGGAAGGAAAATGAACTCAATAGCAATTTCGTTGTCTGAAAGCATTCTCTGAACATCACCAAATGTTTTAAAATGAGCCATCAACTGACTCCCAAAATTAGGTATTGAAGCAACTATGGCTTTCTCCTTTTGGCTTATTACCTCGCGATAAATATCTATAGAATCATTTGGGAAGTTTTTATTCGAAAGCACCCTCTTCATATTAATCATTGAGGAGTATTCTTTTTGAATGTCTGAGCTGCAATTATTAACCAGTTGGCCCAATAATCTGCCAGAATTGATAAGCATGCTTTTCGTAAACAGAGTATTTTCATATGCCATCTTAAGAGCATGGGAGGTATTAAATGTTACAGCAGTCAGATTGTTAAGTAATACCAGACTTTGAGATTTCTTCGTCCAGTATTCCTCTCGCTCAACCTCTGAAAAATGTGTGTACATACTTGCCACTTCCTCCTTAATTCTATTATTATATCGTTCAATGTCATTGATGGCTGTCTCTTGTCTTTGCAGGATCTTGGTAAAAAGCAAATCCATCTCAGCCATATCTTTTACATAAGATGCGGCTTCCATCTTCATGGCTTCGCGAAGATATTCCTCTGCCTTAGGTAAGTCATTCTCATTGAGAAGGTATATTTCTGACAAGTTGATTAAAGCCAATGCCTTTGTTCCTGTGTTTTGTTGAGATGTGGCTTCCTCTATAACACGTTTATAAAGTTCCTTCCCCTTGGAGAATTCTTTTAATTTCGTATAAATCGTGGCCAAATTATTTAGAATCAAAAGTCTGTCATTAGCGTTATTACTATTGTCACCATAAAACTGAGTGCAGATTTCATATGCCTCGTCAGAAAGTTGTTTTGCTAACGGATAGTTTTCTTTGACCATTTGACACATTGCAAGATTTGAAAGTAGCATTCCATATTGAAGGCTTTTTTCGTCTTCTGCCAGATACTTATCCTTTGCTTGATTATACCAATAAAGTGCCATGTCCACATTGTTGATAGTATAATACAAGAGCCCTTTTGATATATACAAACCTAGTAAATGTGGCGAATCTATTTTATAATCGTGAAAAGTCGCAATAGCTTTATCTAATAGGCTATCAGATTGTGCATAATACCCTTCTGATGTAAGAGCATTGGACAAGGAGCCAATCACATAAACATAATTTGCAATATCTTTAAATTGAAAATTAGACTCATAGATTTTCAACAATTTAATAAATTTATTGATTGCTTCTTTCATGTGACCTTGAGCATATGCATTGGTTGCTTCGTATAGCATGGTGTTTTCGGTAGCAATGGTATCTTGAGACGTGATATCCCTGTTTATATTCAATCGCAAATAGGCAAGTTTAAGTTTGTCATAATAACCTTGCTTTTCCGAATCATTCAAATCATGTGTGCTATTCAAAAGGATCTCTTCTTTTTCTAAATGCTCTACACCGGCTTTATTCTTTCCAAGACTAAGTTCTGAATAAGCTAGAAAATCCAATGATGCAATATGCGCTTTTGAGCCTTCACCAAATAATTTCTTGTTGACTCTCTCCGATTCTAAAGAGAAAGTGTATGCTTTGTCTAAGTTTCTAACATGTTCAAAATAGAGTTTTGAAAGGAGAAGAAGCAAACATCCATACGTTTCATCATCTTCTCTCTTGCCAATAGCTGAAAAGGCATTGTGTGAAGATATAAACCACTTCTCTGCGGAGCCGAAATCCTCCATATTCATGTATGCTTGACCTATATGAAAACGAGAATAAGCTGTTTGCACAATAGCATCACTATTGTCACTTATCCCATTTTCGACCTGAGACATGACGTTAATACACTTACTCCATTCTTGCTTGCCAAAATAGTATTGATATATTTTACTTTGAACCAAATAATACAGAGTCGGGGATTTGCACTCATATTCATGATAATACTTATTTGAGAAAGCAGAAAGAGAATCAACTATGGCGTTGTCTAATTGACTAAAGAGATCACTCCAATAGAATAGAAATGACCATAAATCAAGAG
>Ga0310695_10007661_pt1 | contig 17145 bp, 19 predicted proteins | sample RumenRJG_04DNA_FD_203882 | JGI IMG/M metagenome (GOLD analysis project Ga0310695, IMG submission 203882) | Bovine rumen microbial communities from Lethbridge, Alberta, Canada - RJG_04 (v2) (version 2) | ecosystem: Host-associated > Mammals > Digestive system > Stomach > Rumen | place: Canada...
TAAGGAATCAGAATCATGTTCTCAATAGACGAATAAAGGAGCTGAGCCAGATATTGACTGAGGCAGGGTTCCGATTCTGTATATTAAAGGGGCAGGGCAATGCGGAGATGTATCCAGACCCAGGGTTAAGGTGTGCTGGCGACATAGATGTATGGATTGATGCAGACGAGAAATCGGTGATAGGCTTCGTAAAGAAGCGTTATCCAGACATTGAACAGACGTTTAAGCATATTAAGTTTCCCGTGTTCGATGACGTTGATGTGGATGTGCATACCACTCCGCTGAGACTATATTATCCAAGTCACAAGAAAGAATTAAAGAAGTGGATTGATCTTCAGAAGGATAAGCAGTTTGCACATGTCATTAGTCTTTCTTCTAATGGTGTGAATGTAAGTGTGCCTACAGCCCGCTTTAATGTGGTGTATCAGATGGGACATATCCTGATACACCTGTTAGACGAAGGTATCGGTCTTAGACACATGATAGATTATTACTATGTGCTTCGAACCTTAGGGAGATTGTCAGATGCTGAAAAGCATGAAATTGCTGAGGAATGGCGGAGTTTCGGTATGTTGAGACTGGCCACTGGAATGATGTGGGTGCAGAAAGAAATACTTGGTCTGCCAGAAGAGTATCTGATAGTTGAGCCAAATGCGAAAAGAGGCAATATGCTGTTGGACAAAATGCTGGAAGGGGGCAATTTCGGTCATCATAGTTCTGTACAGAGACTGAAGGATACATATTTTGCTTTCCGTTTTGCCAAAGCAGTTCACCTAATGAAAATCGCCTCCCTCTTCCCGGGAGAGGCTATTTTCAGATTGATTCATAAAGTTGAAATGTTTTTGTCGCATATTATTGGTCGATAATGATGCTGAAAGTAAAACATATAGTCAATTCTGTTTTTACATCGAGGACATATATCCTGACACAGGAAGGGAATCCGTCTGTGTGGCTGGTTGATTGTGGAGATGTGCCCCCTATAGTTGATATGCTATCATCTTTAGGGGGTGATACGTCTATGATTAAAGGCGTGCTGTTGACTCATGTACATTATGACCATATATATGGATTGCCGCGATTGACAGAGAAGTTTCCATCACTGCGGGTTTATACCAATGAGTATGGGAAAAATGCATTGACGGATATTCGTCTGAATTACTCGAAATACCACAATGATCCGATAGAATATGAATCAGAGAATGTGGTGACTTGTGATGAAGGGACGATGATTGAACTGTTTGACGGTGTGCAGGCGAAGGTGTATCATACGCCAGGCCACAATCCGTCGTGCTTGACCTACGAGGTAGGTGACTATCTGTTTACGGGTGATGCTTATATTCCAGAAATTAAGGTCGTGACGACTTTCAAGGGCGGAGATAAAGTGAAGGCGGCGGAGAGCGTGGAAAGGATTCTGCAGTTGGCTGAAGGAAAAGTGGTTTGCCCAGGGCATAAGGTATGATTCCTGTATAAACGATATAGGCTTCGTCTCTGCGAAGCAGATATGAAGCAGTTGGTTGGACTTCCGCAGCAGAGTAATTATGGGGAAAGATGTCGGTTTTTACATGGTTATCAGAAAGCTGGTGACCTCTCGTGTTTGAAAAATCTGTCGTATAACCTCGCGGGTCTGATAGGCTGAGGAGTTACACCCCTGCCATGACTCTTGAACACGAAGTCATCACTGGGAAAATGCTTTTTGTAGATACGCAACAGGACACATTGTGAAAAGCGAAATGCAATCACCGTATCCTGGTACGGTTTCGATCGCCATGTTCAAAGTGTTTTTGTTCATAACGTTTCGCTGTGCAGGGTTTATTGAAAGTTTGCCGCATCATGGCTTTAGCTTTCTCACCGAAGTGAGAATTAGTCCAACTGGTATTGAAGCATATTCTAAAAGGTGGACTTATGTGCTGTTCAATGGTAAAATCGTGATAAAAAGTCAAAAAAATAAGGATTTTCTTTACAAGATATTACTTTTTTTATTATCTTTGCGCCAAATTTAGAGACACTACAACAATGAAATTCGGTTTTAGCTATGAGGCAAAACGGGCAAATGAGATGTCCGTTGGTATTTCATATAGGGAGCAGGAACGCATCCCTATGGACGCGCTGAGCTCTAAAGTGAAGCCGTCGGTTTGTGAGTCTACTAGACGTGTGACACCAAGGGGGTCTGTGTATTTGCAGATGAACCGTAAGGCTTCTATGGCGTCGATCAAGAAAGTCATCGCTCGTTTCTAATCCTAAGTTTTTACATGGCATCAGAAGTCGAGAATTTATATGTCCGCTACCGTTGTGAACTGAAACCGCTTGTTGCTGAGTACGAGTCTCAGAACGAGGAGATAATGCCTTCGTGTCTTGTAAACCTTTCCCAAATGTTTGACAGAGTTGCTCTTGCAGAAACGTCTGTGTCGGAAGAAGAAAGGATGAGTCATCTGACTGGTGCATCGGATCATCTTAACACAGCTATCAGCGACACAAAAGATGGGGTGGTGGCAGGCCACATCCTGACTGTCTTGAGATTTAAGCAGAGGTACGGACAGGACATTATCAATACTCTTAAGGACGGTACGTTTGTCGGTCCTTTTACGGCGCTTGAGAATGAAGTTAGGCAATCGCTTGGGGCTGATAATGGAACTGATAAAGGCTGAGGGACATCTGAAAAGAATGGTGTATGATGCCTATAAGCAGTTGAACATCTTTTTTTACGATTATACAAACAATTTTGAGAAAGCAAACTTTGGGGTGCATTGGCTTTACCTTAATGATGGGAACTTCTGGCTTGAATATGTTCAGAAAAGGAATGCAATTACTGGTTTTGTCAAGGAGGCAAAGGAACAAGAGTCAATTAGTACAGAAGAGGCTTTCAAACGTTTTGAAAAGGCATACGTGGAGCAACGTTATGTCTATAAACTCATAGAGGACAACTGGTCTAAACTTGTCTTGAAAAAGAAGGCAAAAATGCTGAATTGGCTGAACTCTCAAAAAGGATGGGCAATATCTACAGTCATCTTGGCCATCGTTCCTGCTATGATATGGGAATTAATAAAGCATTTCTCCGAAATTTGGGCATTTGTAAAAACTATAGCAACAGAAATGTTCCGCTCTTTCTGTGAGTGGGGGCTAAGTACTTTGCCATAGTAAAGAGTATAGCACAAACTTTTTATGGAATACGGAAGTGGTGGCAATACCTCTTCCATGTTTTTTCGCGTTGATGGAGCGATATAAGAGGAAAATCAATATTAATAGGTAAGCGTCCGAACCTTGGACCAGATCGAATTTGGTTGAGATAAAATATTTATCTAATTTGAAATCATGAAGAACATTTTGATAACCTCAGCCAATAAGCAGTTGTCGTTGACCCGGGAAATCATAAAGAAAGCGAAAGAAACCAACGCTGACAGGAAAGTATATACCTGTGACATGTATCCAGAATCGGTTTCTGGCACTGTTGACGCTGATGGTTGTCTGAAGGTTCCAATATGTACGTCTGAGGATTATGTCGAGACAATCTTTTCTATATGCCTTGGGTACAACATCGGTCACATCATCACAATGACAGAAAGAGAATTCATCATCTTGTCAGCGAATAAGGATATGTTTGGGAAGTATGGGATAGAGGTGGTGGATGGAAGAAGGAAGATGGAAGATGTTTAGTCCCACAGAAATGACAGAAATGACAGAAAGGGGTTAAGCGAACACGGATAGTTCTGTTTAACATGAATTCTCAAGACCTTCGGAATGAGCGAGCAAGCTCGAGTCCCATGAATTGACCATGAATTTGTCATGAATTTATCATGAATGGAACATGGAGGGCACAAATTTAGGGGTCCTACAGAAAGAAAAAAATGGCAGAAATGCATCAAGATTCAAAATAAATTCTTAATTTTGCAGCGGAAATTAAATATAGTATAGCAATGTATAAGAGTAGAGCAGTACCAACATTGAGTGGCGATAATGCTGAGTATTTCCGTGAAATACAGGAAAAGATGGAGCATGCGGAAAGCCAAACTGATTGGCAGTCTGTAGGCGAGGGCGTTATTGCTATGATGAAGAAAGCTGGTAGCGAGGCATGGGGTATCTGAGCGAGAAATTTAGTTGATGATGCTGTGAACCATCCTAATGTTATGGATTTTTATGCTCGCAACCAGTTTTGGCCTGTGTTCAAAACAGAAGAGGATGAGCGTGAGGCAAATGAACTGGAAGAAGGTGAGCCATTGGTGACTAGGTTCATGATTGCAGATTTGAAGGTCTAGTGTAAGTTTTGAATACGGAGGGGATAGCTCCGCTAGAAATCAAGCAAAAATCTGAATCAAAATCATTCAAAGGGAACACGGATAAGATTGAGTCCCGCAGAAAACGCAGAAAGAGCAGAAAGGTTTAAGTGAACACGGATAGCACGGATGGGACGGATGGTTTGTTTAACATGAATGACCATGAATTGACCATTAATTACCCATGAATGGAACACGGATTCATTTGCGGAAAAAATATTTTTCCGTGCTAAATAGAACAAGATTACAAAACTTTTCGTACCTTTGCAGACGAAAACGAGAAAGAAACCGAGATATGTGTACGTGCATAGCTGAAATAAAAACCTCTTATTCAAAGGTGAGGAAACAGGCAGAGGAGGTCGCCAGCCAGTCATTTGACATGGACGACTTTCTTGATGCCATTAATGTTGTTAAGAAAGAACTGACGAGAGTTACCGATGAGACAAATGCTCTGGTAGAGCTCGTACGAGATCACTTTACCGAAATCACCATTGACGAGGCTAAGGAACTTCTGGATCTTTCCGAACCGATACAAAAGAAGATGCAGGTAGTTTATCTGAAACTGCTTGCCTCGTCACTCTATGTCGGGTTAGAAACAGTAACAGACCTCTATCGTCAGGCCATGAGTGACTTCGATGAGCTTTGTCATGACATGAAGACATTTAATATCGATTTGGCTCAGGATGACCATTTTCAACAGACCTTAAAAAAGGTCAGCGAAATGATGCACCGATGAATTTCTACACAACAAGTACATTTCGCCAAACCCTTACATCCCTGACAAAGAAGCCTAAGGAGGGTTACAGTTCAGTGGTTAAAGATATTTGCAAGGCGCTCCTTTCAATGGAACCCAATATAATTCGAGACACTAACGACCGCATCAAACAGTTTGAAGATTTTCGGATAGTAAAACTTAGGTTGCCTAATTCTGGGCAACATTTGTCACGACCGGATGGGTTTAGACTTATCTACTACGTCTCACTCATTTCTGACGATGTGACTCTTTTGAGGATTTATCCGAAGCGTGGCCCTCAAGGCATAGTTGACTTAGTGGATGAAGAATACGACAGACTTCTTCTTGAAATGGTGATGGAGAACAACAATAAGACTCTTTATCAAGTAGACATCAATAAATCCCTTGCCGAATTGGATACAAAAGCAAACATGTTCTAATTAGCTGGTAATTAGAATATTTTTTTTGTTCGAACACGAATCGCACGGATGACACGGATAGTACGGATGGTTCTGTTTAACATGAATGACCATTAATTAGCCATGAATTTCCCATGAATTGAACAGGGATGACACGAAAAGCACGGATAATTTAAGGGACGCAAGATTGTGCAGAAATGGCAGAAAAAGTGCCAAAGGCTTGCAATTCTCAAAGATTTATCGTATCTTTGCGGCATGAATGGCGCGAAGTCAGGCGGCACCTCGGCAATTGAAGCATGCTTCATTGCGTTCGGTTTGCACTGACTTTGCCCCCCGAGATAAAAGGATTAAAGCTATGACAACAATAGATTTAAGAATGATGCTGGCACAAGAGATACAGAATATCCCCGACAGTGAGCAGATGTTGATGAAAGCCATCAACTATGTTCGCAGCCTCACTAAGCAAAAGGATGTGGCGCTCACGGGCGATGCGCTACGCCTATGGAACCGCACAGCTGAGTTGGCTGCCCTTACTGCCGGCTGGGATGGCGCTCAGGCCCTGCCCATGGAAAAGAAGGTTCTGCTGAACATGCAGCGCCTTATCAAGGCTGGCGAGAGCGAAGACTTCCAGCAGTGGGTGCTTTTCCCCGATGATAACGGCACTATTCTGATGCAGTCTAAGGACGGTAAGGCCAGTATCAGCATTGGCAACAATTCTTATTCGTTTGTCTCAACCAAGGAAGGCAAGATGAATGCAGGTCAGAACGTCAAGTTCTCTGCCGCATCAGCCCTCAAAACCCTTCGTGCTTTAGCGTAGGAATCATGAACCAGACAGCTTCCATGGACTTTGTCGCAGACACAGAAGACGTAGCGCGTATCCTTTTCTCTCCCCTTTTTATCTCCGATGGCATCCTATCTCAGAAAGCCTTCACGTTAGAGTCGCAAACCAACGAGACCTATATCTCTGTTCTTCGTCCTGCAGTACCTTCGTTTAAAGACGATATGGAGGGTATCAAGAAAGATGGCAACACCCTTTATGGCTATGCCTTGCTAAATGTTGGTGCCATCCGCCAGATTCATATCGATTATCCCGAGGAGGTCAAGCTCGATGTGTTGCCTCGCAATGCAGGCAAGCGCAAGTCGCACGCCGGTATTTTTGTCACGATAGGCGCAGAGAAGATTCGTGGCGGTTCACCCCAGTCAGTAGGCAGGATGTTACTGCGTATGCATCTGGTAGAGCTTGCCCAAAACAGGATTGAGAAGTTTTGATTATATAGACCCGTAGCGCTCGAGCTCTGCTCGCTTGCTACCGAAGGATCGCAAGAATGCCCATGAATTGAACATGGATGGGACGGATAATACGGAGACACAGAGGCTGATCCGTGAATCCGTGACTCCTTAGATTCGTAGTTCCATACTTATTTCGTAAGCATACAAGTTAGGTTTGCGGAGGTCGCTACTGTAGCGGTCGCCGCAGACTATTTTCTTTTGGGGTCGGTCTCCCGGCCTCCGCTCGGCATCTTATACTATTCAACTGATTACAATTTAAATCATAATAAATATGGCAGAAAGAAAGACTATTTACCTCTGTTTGGCTCACATGAGCGAGGAGGGTTGGGAACAGAAATATGTGAAAGAGGCGTTTGATACCAATTGGGTGGTGCCCATGGGACCGAATGTGAACGCTTTCGAGGAGGATCTTCGCAGGTTTGTGACGGGTAATACGGAGAGTGCAGTATATGGTGATTCGCGTTGGCCGGAGGCTAATCCTGCCTCATGGCACTTGAATGAGGCACTGAAGGATACCAAAGTTGTTTGCCTGTCGGCTGGTACGGGCGCTGTACATCTGGCGCTGCTGGCTTGTGGCGTGGGTCCTGGCGATGAGGTGTGCGTGCAGAGCTTTACGTTCTGTGCATCGAGCCATCCTATTACCTATTGTGGAGCTAAGCCGGTGTTTATCGGCAGCGAGAAAGATACTTGGAACATGGATCCGGAGTTGCTGGAGGCTGCTATCAAGGACCGCATTGCCAAGACGGGCAAAAAGCCCAAGGCTATCGTGCCGGTGGCGCTGTACGGTATGCCGTATCAGATAGACCGCATCATGGAGATTGCGAACCGCTACGAGATTCCTGTGGTAGAGGATGCTGCCGAGGGTATGGGCTCGCGTTTCAACGGTCAGGTGCTGGGTACGTTCGGTAAGTACGGTGTGCTGTCGTTTAATGGTAATAAGATGATTACAACCAGTGGTGGCGGAGCGCTGATATGCCGCAATGCAGAGGAGGCGAACCAGATTATGTGGTTGGCTACACAGGCGCGTGATGCGTATCCTTACTATCAGCATACGGCCATTGGATTTAACTACCGTATGAGTAATGTGTGTGCGGGTATCGGTCGTGGCCAGATGACCGTATTGGATGCACATATTGCACACCATAAGCACGTACAGAAATTATATGAGGAGCTTCTGAAAGACGTGAAAGGAATAAAGGTGCATAGTCAGCCTAAAAGTCCCACAGAAAGCACAGAAATTGCAGAAATGGTTCCTGTCTACGACAGCAACTACTGGCTTTGCACCATGACCATTGATCCGAGCGTGAAGGTGAAGGGACAGGAGAATGCCTACAAGGAGGTGATCAAGACCGCCGTGGGTGGTGCTGCTGGTGTGATCCACCAGGTGGATAGCCCTGTAACCGACTGTCAGCCCAATGAGAACGTAGAGGCCATGCGTGTGTTTATGCTCGGCAAGAAGGTGGAGTGCCGTCCGGTATGGAAGCCCATGCACAAGCAGCCGGTATATGAGGGTGCTCCGGTGTATACCAATGGGGTAGAGGAGGAGATTTTCAAGATTGGCATGTGCCTGCCCGCAGGACCATATGTTACGGATGAGGATGTGAAGTATATCGTGGATTGCATTCGCGAGGCGATAGATTGAACGAACACGGATGACACGAAATCGCACGGATATGATAGGCATACTGAAAGGAGTTTGGCAATTTGCCAAGTTCCTTTTTTGGCCGCAATGGGGGAGACGGGGCAAGGCTGAAGGATGAGGTCTGATGGATGATGGCTGATGGAAGAAACCGCCATGTTTTTTTAATACAGGAAAGGTGAAAAACTAAAAACATTTGTTTTGAAAATGTAGGTCACATCGGTTGATGTGACCCTAAATTGTATTATAATATGTCAATCATTAGACGTGAGAAATCGAGGACAGGGGTGTACCATGTCCTGGCTCAGGGTGCGGGTAACCATGAGCTGTTCCTGGATGAGGAGGATTATCAGGTGTTTATTGGGTATCTGGCTAAGCTGATGAAAGAGGCGTGGGCGGAGGATGACGAGCCGGACCGACCGTATTTCCATACGTATGCGTATTGCCTGACACCGAAGCAGTTCCGACTGATTGTGAAGGAGGAGAAGTACCAGGTGAGTGCGATCATGCAGAGCATCTCGCAGTTGTACTCGCGGTATTTCTCCGGGAAATATTGTAGCTATGGACCGCTGTACCGCAGGCGCTACTATAGTGAGCCCATCAACGATGAGGAGCGGTTGGAGGTGGTGATGCGGTATGTGCACCAGGAACCGCAGAGATTGGGGTTGTGTGTCCCGCAGAAATTGCAGAAAGGGCAGAAAGAAGGTGTCCCGCAGAAAGGGGATTTGGACGAGTGGGCATGGAGCAGCTGGCATGAGTATGTGGGGCTGGGGTGTGATCTGCCCAGGGTATGTGAGATGCCTGACGCTTGTCACAACCTCACCGCAGAACAGTGGCGGGAATTGCTGAGCAAGCCGCTGCCTGAGGGCACGAAGTGTCTGGAACCGAAGGAGTATCGTGCACCGAAGCCCACGGAGACGCAGGTGCTGAGCATGGTGAAGGTGATGACTATCGCCACGACATGGGAGGAGTTCAGGGCGATTCCAAAGGAGGAACAGCTGAAGACCATCAAGCGGCTGTTGCAGAACGGGGCCTCGATCCGACAGATGGAGAAACTGACAGGAATAGGACGGGGAGTGATACAAAATCTTTGATCTTGAAATTTAGAATTAAGAATTAAGAGAGAGAAGAGGGAGAGCCGGGGATGCGAATGTGCATTCTCGGCTCTCTGCGTATAGTACCGTAGCGCTCGAACGCGTAATGAGCGAGCAAGCTCGAGCCCCATTAATTGAACATGGATTTTTTGATAAAATGTTTTGAAATATCGGATAAATTGAGTAATTTTGCAGCGTGATTTGAGTAAAATTGCAAGTAGAATTGAGTAAAATGTTATATCGATTTGAGCAATGGAATATATTCGTAAACAGTTCTATGCGCTGAAAGAACGGATTCTGGAACCCAGAAAATTCATGCAGGTCCTGGCCGGTCCCAGGCAGGTGGGAAAGTCCACACTGGTGAACCAGGTACTGTCACAGATGAGCATTCCCCATACCATTGAGGTGGCGGATGCCGTAAACTCGAAGGACAGCGACTGGATACATCGCGTATGGGAGGCCGCCCGCACCACAATGATGCTCCGGAAGTTGGATGAGTACCTGCTGGTGATAGACGAGGTGCAGAAGATAGAGAATTGGAGCGAGGTGGTGAAACGGGAATGGGACGCTGACTCGCGTAACCATGTGAACCTGAAGGTGGTGCTGCTGGGGAGTAGCCGTCTGCTGCTGAAGAAGGGGCTGACGGAATCGCTGGCGGGCAGGTTTGAACTGATCAGGATGCCGCACTGGAGCCTGCAGGAGATGCGGGATGCCTTCGGAGTATCGCTGGATGAATATATTTATTTTGGCGGCTATCCCGGACCTGCCCACATGATAAAGGATGAGCGCAGGTGGCGGAAATACATCAAGGACTCGCTGGTGGCTCCGGCCATCGAGAAGGACGTAATCATGACGTCGAACATCTACAAACCGGCCCTGATGAAGCAACTGTTCGAACTGGGGTGCAGCTATTCGGCTGAGATTCTGTCGCTGACCAAGATGATGGGGCAGTTGCAGGATGCGGGTAATGTGACCACATTGGCGGGCTATCTGGAGATTCTAGACCAGTGCGCACTGCTGACGGGCCTGCAGAAATATGCCAATGATGAGGCGCGCAAGAGGGGATCCATCCCCAAATACCAGGTGTATAATAATGCCTTGCTGACGGCCTACAAGGGGCGCGGTTTTGTGGCTGATCGTACAGACACAAAGGCATGGGGCCGCTGGGTGGAGAGTGCCGTGGGCGCGCACCTGATGAGTATGGCTGACGAGCTGGACTATAGGGTGTGTTATTGGCGCGAACCGTCAAGGAACAAGGATGAGAAAGACAAGGATAAAGAGGTGGATTTCATAGTGGTTCGCGGTGGTGAGGTAACGGCTATTGAAGTGAAGAGTGGTAGGCGAGGGATGAATTCCGGATTACCAGAATTTGTAGAGTCCTTCCACCCGAAGCGGTCGTTTATAGTAGGAACCGGAGGTGTGAGTTTGGAGGATTTCCTGAATAGCGATGTAGAAACGATAATATAATACGTAAGCCCATCAACGATAAGGAACGGTTGGAGCCGAGATGGCGAAGGTACTCCGTCTCGACAAAAAAAGAAACGTATTTCTTTGTTTTGTGCTCGACTTTTCGTACCTTTGCAACCGAAATGGCTGTTTCGGAAATGGCGATTTCTTTTCTTTTAGGAAAAGTGAACAAGTTCGAGTGCGATAATTAAAATGCAATAATTCAAAGGTTTATACGATGAGATTCTACGATAGAGAACAGGAAATTGCCTTCCTCAGAGAGACTCGGGACACGGCTGAGAAGGTGGCCCGCTTTACGGTGGTAACCGGCAGGAGGCGTATCGGTAAGACAACGCTGATTAGGGAGGCATACAAGGATGAGCCCTTCGTGTATTTCTTTGTGGCTAGAAAGGCTGAATCGGACCTGTGCGAGGTGTATCTGGAAGAGATTAGCGAGAAGTTGGGCATCCCCACACTGGGCAGCAGCAGACACTTCAGCGAGATATTCCGCTACCTGATGCAACTGTCGCAGACCCGAAGTTTTACGCTGGTGATAGACGAGTTTCAGGATTTCTTCCGGGTGAACAAGGCCGTTTACAGCGAGATGCAGGACGTCTGGGACGAGTATGAGAAGACATCGAAGATCAATCTGGTGGTGTGCGGCAGCATCTACTCGCTGATGCAGAAGATTTTCAAGCAGAAGAAGGAGCCTCTGTATGGAAGGCAAACAGCAGAACTGAGGGTGAAGCCTTTCAAGCCCTCGGTGCTGAAGCAGATTATGGCGGATGCGAAGCCCGGATACACAAAGGAGGACCTGTTGGCCATGTTCACCTTTACGGGTGGTGTGGCTAAATACGTCAGCCAACTGGTGGATGGCGATGCATTGGACAAAGATGCCATGATAAAGCACATCGTGAGCCCCATCTCTACCTTCCTGAACGAGGGTAAGAACAACCTGATAGAGGAGTTCGGCAAGGACTACGGCATCTATTTTTCCATCCTCTCGTGCATTGCCCGGGGCAAGAATACCCGCAGCGAGATAGAGGACGTGATAGGCAAGGAGGTGGGGGGATATCTGACCAACCTGGTCGAGGATTATGAGCTAATCAGCAAGCGGCAGCCCCTGTTTGAGAAGAGTGCGAACAAGAATGTGCGCTATGAGTTGGACGACGTGTTCTACAGTTTCTGGTTCCGGTTCATCTTCAAATACAGTTACATCATAGAGATTGAGAACTATGCGAAGCTGCAGGAGATCATCGAGCGCGACTATAGCACCTTCAGCGGACTGATGTTGGAACGCTATTTCCATCGTGTGGCCATGGAGTCGGGCGAGTTTACCCGCATTGGCCGCTGGTGGGATAGGAAAGGCGAAAATGAAATCGACATGATAGCCGAGGATGAACTTTCGGATAGTGTGACGTTCTACGAGATTAAGCGTCAGGCGGATGAAATCAGTATGGGTGTGCTGAAACAACGGGCTGAGGTGATGCTACAGGCAACGCACGAATTTAAGAAATATGACATCCGGCACAAAGGCTTGTCGATGGAGGATATGTAAATATGCCCAGGGGTGGAAAAATATTTGGGGAAATTTTTGTGGATTGAAGAAATAGTTGTATTTTTGCAGTCAACAAAAAGAACGCGAAGATATGATATTAATTGCAGACAGTGGAAGCACCAAGACCGACTGGTCTCTTCTTCACATCGTAAATCCACGTGTTGGTAGCGAAGTTATTGCCACTTTTCAAACCCAGGGAATAACGCCCATTCACCAGACTCCTGATGTCATCCGTCAGATTCTGGGACAGGAGCTCATGTCACAGCTCTCTACGTTCCCACGGAACCAGTTGGTGAACACCAAGGCGCTGGAGATTCCCCTGCTTTCGCAGATAGAGGTGTTCTTCTATGGCAGTGGTTGTACTCCCGCCCATGTGCCTATGATGAAACAGATGTTGGGTGAGGTGTTTTCTTCGGGTAAGATAGAGGTGCATAGCGACCTCATGGCGGCTGCCCGTGCCCTTTGTCAGCATGAACCGGGCATTGCCTGCATTCTGGGTACTGGTGCCAATAGCTGTCTCTATGATGGACAGAATATCGTGCAGAACACGCCTGCCTTGGGATATATCCTTGGCGACGAGGGTGGGGGTGCTGTACTGGGGCGCAACTTCATGAATGCCATCTTCAAGAATCCGCAGTTTGCCGCTTTGCGCGATGACTATCTGAAGAAAACCAAGCTCACACAGGCTGATATTATTAATAAGGTATATCGCGAACCGCTGGCCAACCGTTTTCTGGCGACTACTTCCCTGTATATTCAGGAACACATCGACGATCCCCTGCTTCGCGACCTCGTCGTGCAGAATTTCCGTCAGTTCTTCCGTTGTAACATCGCGCCTTACCAGCACAACGACCTGCCCGTGCATTTCGTGGGCTCTATGGCGTACCATTATATTGAACAACTGAAAGAGGCTGCTGATGTGGAGGGCTATCACCTGGGACATATCATGAAGAGTCCGATGGAGGGTCTCGTCAGCTATCACTCTTATTAAGCGTCGTTTTACACCATTAACTTTGCAGACGAAAACTTTAAAATGATATGGCTAACTTAAAAGAAAAAATCGGCTATGCTTTGGGTGATGCCGCGGCTGGTGGTATTACTTGGAAAGTGATGTCTATCGCCTTTCCGCTATTCTTTACCAACATCTTCGGACTGACGGTGGCGGATACGGCAACCCTGATGTTGATAGCACGTATGTTTGACGTAGTGACAGACCCCATGATGGGAACATTGGCAGACCGTACACAGAGTCGGTGGGGTACCTATCGCCCATGGCTCATCTATGGTGCCATCCCCTTTGGACTGATCTTTGCGCTGTTGCTGTATACCCCCGACTTCGGACCTGTCGGCAAACGAATCTGGGCTTATTCGCTGTACCTGATGATGATGGCTACGTACACGGCCGTGAATGTGCCTTATGGTTCATTGCTGGGCGTGATGACAGACGATGACAACGAGAAGAACCAGTTCTCGTCATTCCGCATGGTAGGTGCCTATGCCATGGGTTTCATCACCCTGCTGTCATTCCCTTATCTGCAGAAATTCGTAGGTGGTAGTGACCAGCATCAGTATGCGGTGCTGGGCGTGTTCTTTGGTGTACTGGCTGCTGCAGGTACGTTGGCGTGTGGCCTATTGACGAAAGAGCGCCTGAAGCCTGTCCGTGCAGAGAAATTCTCGTTTAAACCCTTCGCTGACTTGTTCCGCAATAAGCCGTGGATTATCCTGACACTCATTGGCGTGTGTATGAACTTCTTCAATGGCTTCCGATATGCGGTGGCAGGATATATGTTCGAATATTGTATGAATGGAGAAGTCACCGTCAGTGGACTGATCATCAACTATACCGTCTTTATGACCTTTGGTGAGCTGACGTGTATGGTTTTCGGAGGGGTGTCACCGGTATTCACCAAGTGGGTGGGTTCCAAGCGCATGGCCTTTATCTGGGCGGGCGTCATCTGTGTAGTGACCTCTGTGCTCTATTTCTTCATCCCCATGGACCCCAACTACATCTGGATGATGGTTGCTGTCGTCATCCTGACCTCTATCGGTATCGGCATCTATTCGCCCCTGTTGTGGTCGATGTATGCTGACGTTTCTGACTATGCCACTGAAAAGAATGGTACTTCGTCGACAGGTCTGATATTCTCGTCAGGAACGATGGCCATGAAGTTTGGTACGGCCATTTCCGGTTCTCTGGTAGCCCTGTTGCTGGGTATGGCAGGATTTATCTCTGGAACCGATGCTACCGGTCAGACCATTATCACCATATCGGATATTGATTCCGTACAGCGTATGATCTGGGCACTGTTCTCTGTATTCCCCGCTATTATCGCGGCGATGATGATAGGACTGCTTTATATCTATCCTATTAAGAAATAACTGTATTTTGTACTTTCGGAGATGAAGAAAAGATGAAAAAGACAATCGTTTTATTGGTATTGATGGCCTGTGCATGGACTCAGGTGCAGGCACAACAGAAGTTTAATGAACGTCCTAAGTTGGTTGTAGGAATCGTTGTCGACCAGATGCGTTGGGATTATCTCTCACGATACTATGATGAGTTTGAAGAAGACGGTTTCCGTCGTTTGTTGGACAAAGGGTACTCGTTCAATAACTGTCTGATTAACTATCTTCCTACGATTACGGCTATTGGACATACGAGTGCCTATACAGGAACGTCTCCTGCTTTCCACGGCATTTGTGGCAATACCTTTTATATAGATGGACGCAAGACCTATTGCTGTAGCGATGATCAAGTGAGTCCCGTAGGCTCTGACAATACGAACGCAGGTTGTATGTCACCAGTCAATTTGTTGTCTACAACCATTGGTGACCAACTGCGCTTGCATACGGATTTCCGTTCAAAGGTGATAGGTGTCTCGTATAAAGACCGAGCTGCTATCCTTCCTGCAGGACGCTCTGGGAATGCTGCCTATTGGTTGGATACCAAGAATCGTCAGTTTATTACCAGTACCTATTATATGGAAGAATTGCCCGCGTGGGCTAAGGAGTTCAACAAAGAACTGGCTAAGGATAAGGAATTCAAGAAAGTGGGTAAAGATGTAGGTCTCTATCCCTTGACAGGACATATTACCACAGGTATGGCCATTGCTGCCCTGGAAGGTGAACAGTTGGGACAGGGTGACGAGACGGATATGCTTTGTGTGTCCTATTCTCAGACTGATGTCATTGGACATAAGTATGGTACGCGTGGTGAGCATACCGATGAGGCTTACCTTGAACTCGACAAGGATTTGGCCCGTCTCTTCAAGGCGCTTGATGAGAAAGTGGGCAAGGGTAATTATCTCGCCTTCTTGACAGCCGATCATGGTGCAGCCCATAACAACCAATTTATGCAAGACCACAAGTTGGCTGCAGGTAAATGGCTGTCTAAAGATTTGAGAGCAGATCTGGAAAAATATATTGCCTCGAAGTTAGGTAATACCCAAAACGTGATTATTGGTTTAGCAGACTATCGCTTCTTCCTTGATCATGAAGGAATAGCAGCTCAAGGACTGGAACTCCAACGTGTGAAAGAGGTGGCTATCGAGTATCTTCGCAAGAGTCCTAACATTGCTTTTGTTGTTGATTTCGAGAAAGCAGCTTCTGCTCCTATCCCTCCTATTATCCGTGAACGTATCTTGATGGGATATAACTTCCATCGTTCTGGTGATATCATCATTTGCTTGGAGCCGGGCTATTATGAGGTGAGTGATTGGTCATCGCCTATTGGTACCACACATGGCGAGTGGAATCCCTATGATGCCCACATTCCATTGCTGTTCTATGGATGGAAAATTCCCCATGGAGAAAATCCTTTGGAGGTACATATTACCGATATTGCTCCTACCGTTTGTTCGTTGATGAAAATTCAACAACCGAACGGATGTTCTGGCGTTCCATTGAAATTTGATTGATTTTGACGAAAAATATTCAACGATAATGTGCTGATTTATTGAGATTTATTTAATAACTTTGCAGCCGAGAAGGAACCAAATTTAGAAACTAAATAAGGCTGCAAGTATGAATATTGGCAAACATGTCGAAGAAATTTTAAGGAAGCAGGGCAAATCCGCTGCATGGTTAGCAAGTCAGATTCCCTGTGAGCGTACTAATGTTTATAACATTTTTAAGCGCAAGAGTTTGGATGTACGCCTCTTGATGAGGATCTGTGTCGTTCTTCAGTATGACTTCTTTAAAGAGTTGTCGGAAGAGGCGTTTCCGAAGAAAAAGTAAATATTTTGAGCCGCTGCTTTTTGAAGTAGCGGCTTTTATTTTCCCTGTCGTGGAATGAAAAATGAATATTTTTCCAGAGTTATCGTAAATTTCTTATTTCTCATTCCTCATTTCTCATTATTTTTTTGTACCTTTGTACCCACTTAGGCAAACAATATTATAATATTATAATTTTTTTATGAACTTTACTTTGTTAATTACCGTCTTGTTGACGGCTATTACATTGGTGGTAGCGGCTTACGTAGTAGCCAAGCTGATAGGACCGAGGTCCTATGCAAAGGTGAAAGGTGAACCGTATGAGAGTGGTATACCCACGCGAGGCAGCTCCTGGTTGCCAGTATCGGTGGGATTCTACCTCTTCGCCATCTTGTTCCTCATGTTTGATGTGGAAACGGTGTTTCTGTATCCATGGGCGGTAGTAGTGAAGGACTTCGGTGCGCTGGCTCTGCTGAGCATCGGCTT
>Ga0310695_10007664_pt1 | contig 17144 bp, 19 predicted proteins | sample RumenRJG_04DNA_FD_203882 | JGI IMG/M metagenome (GOLD analysis project Ga0310695, IMG submission 203882) | Bovine rumen microbial communities from Lethbridge, Alberta, Canada - RJG_04 (v2) (version 2) | ecosystem: Host-associated > Mammals > Digestive system > Stomach > Rumen | place: Canada...
CCGCTTTGCGGCACAGCAAAACAGCCGGGCTGTTTTGCCATATATTCATTGCAATGAGCATCGGGCGAAGGATTCATCGAATCCTTCGCTGCCAAACTTGTCGTTTGGCAGCGCAATCAATCGAATCTTCGATTGATTGCGCCAGCCGATGATCATTATAATGATTTTATTTAAAAAAAACACAGCTCATATCAGAGAAAGGATCTGCTTCATGCCTAAACTGATCTCTGATCTTGCCATCATGCTGCTGACCGCCGGCGTGGTGACTGTGATCTTCAAACGACTCAAACAGCCTCTGGTGCTGGGTTACATATTGGCGGGCTTCCTGGTGGGCCCCTACATGCCCTATTTCTTCACAGTGGCCGACGCGGTCTCCATCGAGACCTGGAGCGAGATCGGCATCATCGTACTGATGTTCGGTCTGGGTCTGGAATTCAACCTGCACAAGCTGGCAAGTGTGGGCGGCACCGCCATCGTCACAGCCCTGACCGAGGTGGTGGGCATGCTGTTGCTGGGATATCTGACCGGGCAGGCCATGGGCTGGGCCACCATGGACAGCATTTTCCTGGGCGGTATGCTCTCCATGAGCTCCACCACCATCATCATCAAGGCCTTTGATGAGCTGGGCGTGCGGCAGGAAAGCTTTGCCCAACTGGTCTTCGGCACTCTGGTGATCGAGGATATCGCCGGGATCTTCATGATGATCATCCTGTCCACAGTATCCATCAGCCAGAGCATTTCCGGCTCTGCCCTGGCGCTGCAGCTGGGCGAACTGGTGCTGTATCTGATGCTGTGGCTGATCCTGGGGATCTACATCCTCCCCTCCCTGCTGCGGCGGGCGGCGGCCTTCATGAACGACGAGACGCTCCTGCTGGTCTCCCTGGGCATTTGCTTCGGCATGGTGCTGTTGGCGGAGGCCCTGGGCTTTTCTTCCGCGCTGGGGGCCTTCCTGGCAGGCTCACTGCTGGCGGGCACCGTACACGCCGAGCGGGTGGAGCATCTGACGGGCGGCATCAAGGATCTGTTCGGCTCGGTGTTCTTCCTGTCTGTGGGCATGATGATCGACCCGTCCATGCTGCTGCGCTACGCCCTTCCCATCCTGATCATCGCCGTGGTGACGATCATCGGCAAGCTGGTGATCTCCTCCCTTGGGGTACTGCTCTCCGGCCAGTCTCTGAAAAACGCTGTCCACTGCGGCTGCTCCCTGGCGCAGATCGGTGAGTTTGCCTTCATCATCGCGTCGTTGGGCATGTCCCTGGGCGTCATCGCGGACTACGTGTATCCCATCATCGTGGCGGTCTCCGTCGTCACCACTCTGACCACGCCCACCTTCATCAAAAGCGCGGACCGCATTTATGCATTGATCCATAAGGCCCTGCCCGCGAAGCTGGCCGACAAGCTGGAGCGCTACACCGGCGACGATGACGGCGAAAAAGCCCAGGACAGCGACTGGCTGCTGTTCCTGCGGCGCTATCTGAAACGCACCGTGCTCTTCGGCGCCCTGATGGCAGGGGTGTCCCTGATCGGCCAGTATGTGCTGCACCCGCTGCTGACGAGGACGCCTCTGGCCGACCGGCCCATCCGCTTTCTCTGTGCCGGCTTCTGCATCCTGGGCGTGGGCCTGTTCATCCGCCCCATGCTGGACCTGCATTCCACAGAATACACGACTCTCTGGGTCAAGGACCGCCGCTACCGGCTGCCGCTGGTGACCCTGACCGCTCTGCGTTTTGTGCTGATCGTGCTGCTGGCCTTCTTCCCGCTACAGGAGCTGCTGCATGTGGGCGGCGGCTGGCTGCTGCTGATCGTGACGTTGGTCATGTATCTGATCTATCGGAGCGGATGGATGTCCTCCGCCTATATCTCAGCCGAGGCCCGCTTCATGGCCAATTTCAACGAGCGGAACCTGCAGCGGGGCCGGGACGACGATATCGAGTGGCTGGACGAAAAACTCTATGTGGAGCAAATCGAATGCGCGGAAGCGCTGGCGGGTAAATCGCTGCGGCAGTTGGAGTGGGGCCGCCAGTTCAGTGTGAACGTTATAAAGGTCAACCGAGGCCGCCGTACCTTCAACATGCCCTCCGGCAATCTGGAACTGCGCATGGGCGACCAGCTGTACCTGCTGGGCCGGGCGGAGGACCTCCGCTCCCTGCGGCTGAGTCTGGGCATCCAGGAGGCCATGGAGCTGCCCAGTCTGCGGCAATTTACCGCCGGGCAGCGCGACGAGGCCACAGACGTCTACGCCTTTGCCCTCCCGGTGGATAAGGACTCCGCCCTGCGGGGCAAAAGCATCCGGGACAGCGGCCTGCGGGAGCGCTATGACTGCATGATCCTGGGGGTGCAGCGGGACAAGCTGCCCATCCTGCAGCCGGATATCAGCATGACCATGCAAAACGGAGATCTGGTATGGGTCCTGGGCAGCCGCCGCATGGCGGAAAAACTGCTGGCCGGCGCGCCGACAGAATAAAGACGCTTCCCTTCACAGTAAAGAAGCCATCACCTTTTGACGGGTGATGGCTTCTTTGCTGTATTTTTGCTTTAGATGATGATGCACTTCTTGGGGCAGTTCTCGGCACAGGTGCCGCAGCCCACGCACAGGTCCTCGTCCAGCTTCCAGGTCTTGTTGGCCCGATCCACTTCCAGAGCGCCCACAGGGCACTTCTTTGCGCAGATGGTACAGTAGACGCACTTGGACGGATCCTGGACCGGCTTGCCGTCGTCCCGCGGCTGGACAGCGGGCGCCGCCTCAGCGGGGGCAGGCGCCTTGTCCTCGGCGGGTTTGGCTTCCGCAGGCTTGTCTTCCGCCACGGGGGCCGCTGGCTTGGGCGGGGCCTTCTTGGCGGGCGGCTTGCGGATGTGGGTCCCGATGACCAGCAGATCCTCCTCCTTGGTGGCGATCATGTGGTAGTCCGTAGTGAACTCAATGGCACCGTGGCAGAAGTCCATGCAAGTAGCGCAGAAGGTGCAGGAACCCAGGTTGAAGGTGCGGGTGACCTTGTCGCCCTCCTCCGTCTTCTCCACCACAGTGGTGATGGCGTTGCCGGCGCAGACGCGCTCACACATGCCGCAGTTGATGCACTTCTCCGGGTGATAGGCGATGCGTCCGCGATAATTGGGCGCCGCCTCTACAGGGACCACGGGGTACAGAACCGTGCTCGGCTTCGAGAAAAGTTGGGATATGGCCTCTCTCACAAACGGGATATCCATTACTTCATTGCCCTCCTTTTTTCCGCCAGGATCTGGGTGGCCAGGGCCAGCCCGTCGATCACCGCCTCAGGCTTGCAGGCGCAGCCCGCCACGTCCACGTCCACATGCACGTACTTGGACAGCGGACCCGCGACGGAGTAGCTCCCGCGGAACACGTTGCCGGACTGGGGGCAGGAGCCCATGGTGACGATGCAGCGGGGTTCCGGTACCTGGGAGATGGCCCGCAGCACACGGGGCAGGGACTGATTCGTGACAGGACCCGTGACCACCACGATATCCGCATGACGGGGGCTGCCCGTCAGCTTGAAGCCCAGACGCTCCGCGTCAAAGCGCGGGGTCAGGACCGCGACCAGCTCGATGTCACAGCCGTTACAGGAGCCGGCATTGATGTGGAAGAGCCACGGGGATTTGCCGGTGCTCTCTTCGATAAGTTTCTTAAACATGCGCACCCTCCTTACATCCCGTACCAGGCAAGGACCAGGCTGATGACAGCAAGGCCCGTGACCACGGTCCAGTAGTACTTGAAGATCTGCTCGATGCGGAGTCTGGCCGTAGCGGCGTGGATCAGGGAAATGCTGATGATGGTGATGATCGCGCAGAGCACGAACAGCACTACGATCCCGATCAGCACCGCTATCACGCCGGCAGCACCGCCGGTCAGCCCCCAGCTGAGCAGCATCCTGTCGATGCCGCCGCCGATGCCGCCCAGGAACAGCGCCACAAAGAGGCTGGTCATGGTGAGCATCTTGACCGCGTGGCTCAGCTTGTACACGCCCAGGGGCGCGCCGCTGTATTCAGCCAGCATGCCTTCGCAGATCTCGGTCTCCGCCTCCGCCGCGTCAAAGGGGTGGTTCCCGGTCTCGCCGGGGATCACCATCAGCATGGCGATGGCCGCGACGATCATGCTGGGCGTGGCGATCAGGCTGCCATGCTCCGCCTGCCAGGCCACGATCTGCGTCAGGGAGAAGCAGAGGCCGGTGCCCATGGCGTTGCCGACTACCTTGCCCACCGCCAGCAGGACCAAGACCAGGGGAAGCTCCACGGAGATGATGGTGACCATCTCACGGCTCAGGCCCACGCCCGCGTAGGGGGAGCCGGAAGCCGCGCCGCCCATGATGATGGACAGGGCCGGGATCAGCAGCAGATAGAGGATCACGATGATATCCGCCACGCCGGAGAAGGCGCTGAAATTGAATACGGGAATGAACAGCTGGATCACCACCAGGGCCGCCAGGCCCACCAGCGGGGCCAGCAGGAAGGTGGTCCGGGAGGCTGCGGCGGGGACGATGGTCTCCTTGCCGCAGAGCTTGAAGAAATCATAGAAGGGCTGCAGTACCGGGGGACCCACGCGCTTCTGCATTCTGGCCACGATCTTGCGGTCGATGCCGCACAGCAGCAGGCCGGACAGGAAGCAGAACAGGAAGCCGGGGAATACCAGAATGTACACCAGATACTTGATCGCATCCATAACTAAACTCATGCTTCCCACCTCCTTACAATACGATCATGGCATAGAGCAGGGCCAGGGCCAGGGCCACGACCGCCCACAGGGAATAGTCGTTGACCACGCCGCTGTGCAGCTCATGCATGAAGCCGAAATAATGTCTCCAATTGTGCTTGAAGCCCCAGAACAGGTCGTCGCCGCCCACTTGGGAATACACGCTCTGCTCGCCGCCGAAGAACAGGTCGTACTTGCCTTCGACCTTGGCGCCCTGGTTCTCGCTGACCCGATCATACTTGCTGCTCAAGGCCACGATGCAGATGGCCAGCAGGGCGATCATCAGGATGCACAGCCAGGAGATGGGACTCCAGACGCCGACCTCGGCAAAGCTGACCGCCTGGGCCGCGGGGGCGTTGGCGCCCATGATGCTCTCGGCATAGCCGCCGCCCATCATGGCGTTTATGTAGCCGCCCACGTTGAACACCGCGCGGGTGGCAGGCTCGGTCAGATAGGTGGTGACCAGGCCCGGGAACAGGCCGGTGAGCACGCACAGCAGGGCCAGGATGCCCATGGCCAGGCGCATGCCGAAGGGAACTTCCTTCACGTTCTCATATTCCTTGGGCAGCTGGCCGAAGAAGACCGACTGCGTGACCTTGACGAAAGAGGCCAGGGTCAGGGTAGAAGTGACCAGCGCGATGATGGTCACCAGCAGGAAACCGATGTTTCCGCTCTCCACAGCCTTCATATAGGTGGCCTGATAGACCATCCACTTGGAGGCAAAGCCGTTGAAGGGCGGGACGCCGCTGATGGAGAAGGCGCCTACAAGGAACAGGACCGTGGTGTGGGGCATCTTCTTGGAGAGGCCGCCCAGCTTGTCCAGGTTCGTGGTACCGGTCTCATGCAGCACAGCGCCGGCCGCAAGGAACAGCAGGCCCTTGAACAGGGTGTGGTTCATGGCGTGGTACAGGCCGGAGGAGATGCCCATGGCCGTGCACAGGCCCACCGCCGTCAGCACATAGCCGATCTGGGAGATGGAGTGGAAGGCCAGCAGGCGCTTGAAGTCATGCTGGGCCAGGGCCATGGTGACGCAGACGAACATGCTCAGCGAGCCGATGAACACCAGCCAGAACTGCATGGTGCCCAGGTTCATGGTCTGGAACAGGAAGTAGACCAGACGGATGATGCCGTAGATGCCGGACTTGGTCAGCACGCCGGAGATCAGCACCGAGATGGCCGCGGGGGCGGCGCCGTGGGCGTCGGCCGCCAGCGGATGGAAGGGCACGATAAAGGCCTTGGTGCTGAAGCCGATGAACAGCAGGGCGAAGGCCACCTTGGTGGAAGTGGTCAGGTTGCCGGGGATCATTGCGGAGAGCTGGGCGAAGTTCAGGGTATGGGCCTGGGCGTAGAGGATGACGGTGCCCGCCAGGATGCAGGTGGAACCGATGCAGCCCACCACCAGGTACTTGAACGCCGCTTCCAGCGCGCCGGTGACGGTGTTGCGGAAGGCCGTCAGGGCCACCGCAGCGAAGGTCAGGATCTCCACCATGATGAACATGTTGAACAGGTCACCCGACAGGACGAGACCCATTACGCCGCCCGCCAGCATCAGCAGCAGGGTGTAGTACTGGGGAATGTTGTCGTCATGGCTCATGTACTGGATGGAGTACAGGCAGGCCACAAAGACCGCCGTGGACACCAGCAGGCCGAAGAACAGGCCCAGCGCGTCCACTTCCAGGGCGATTCCGATGGCATAGCCGCCCGCCGGGATCCGGCCGCCCATCCAGTAGGCGATGGTCTCGCCGCCCAGGATCACGGGCTGGATCAGGCCGATCATAAACAGCAGGGAGGCCGCTGTGGCGATCAGGGCGATGCCGTGACGCAGGACCTTGTTTTTGCCCAGCATCACGATCAGGAACGCGCCCAGGAACAACACCATGATGGAGTAGATGGGGAAGTGCTGAAAACTCATCATACTCATCCTCTCAGCCTCCTTATCTCACGGGTGTCCAGGGTGCCGTACTGCTCCTTGAGCTTGATGACCAGGGCCAGGCTCATGGCGGTGACACAGGCGCCGATAACGATGCTGGTCAGCGTCAATGCCTGGGGGATCGGGTCAACGAAGAAGCTCTCGGGATTCAGCTCCCCGAAGGTGAAGATGGGGGCCGTACCGCCGGGATTGAAGCCAACGGTGATCAGCAGCAGGTTCACGCCGTAGTCCATGATGGACAGGCCGATGACCGTCTTGATCAGGTTGTACTTCATCACGATGCAGTAGAGGCCGAGGACGATCAGGAAAAACGATACCGCATAGTTCATTGCAATCATTTCGAGTCGCCTCCTTCTCTGTCGGCTACCAGGGAGAGCATCAGCAGGGTGATGGAGCCGATGCCGGTCAGGACCTTGAGGCCGACGGTCACGTTCATCCAGAAGATGGTGCCGGCGCTGTAAAGGTCGCCGATACGCCCCTGCGCGATCACGTTCTGGCAGAACTGCGCGCCGACAGCGACGCCCAGCAGAGCCAGCAGGACGTAAACCGTCGAGGCAAAGCCCTCTCCTCCGTGCAGGAGGTTGAAGCTGATGGCCTGGGTCGTCGTCTTGTATCCATGGGCAAAATAAATCAGAAGCACAGCCGCCACGAACAGCACGCCGCCCTGGAAGCCGCCGCCGGGAGACAGATGACCGTGCAGGATGATGTAGAGCATATACACCAGGACAAAGGGCAGAAGGGAGTCACCGCCGCTGGAAAGGACGATGGACTTGACTTGGATGTTATTCTTTTCCATCTTCGCTGCCCTCCTTTTTCTTGGTGAAGAGAATGACCGCGGAGCCGGCCACTGCCGTGATCAGGATAAAGGCCTCGCCCATGGTATCATAACCACGGAAGTCGAACACGATGCTGGTCACGTCGTTGACCGCGTGGGCCTTTTCCAGGTTCTGCTGGACGATGGCCGCGGCGGCGCCGTCGGCCTTGCTGTCGTCGTAGGACGCGGGGTCCTGCTGAAGCTGATTGACGGGAACGGTCGCATTCTGTCCTTCATATGTACGGGGCATGGCCGACATGCGGGCCGCCGCCACGAAGAGCAGGATCAGGATCAGCAGCAGAGAGGTGAAGGTAAGAAACTTCTTCATTTATCGTCCCCTCCTCCGATCTTTTTCAGAGCCGCGATGAAGATCAGCGGCGAGAGCGCGGCACCCACGGCCGCTTCGGAGATCGCCACGTCGGGGGCGTGCAGCAGCAGGAATTCCGCCGCGGCAAAGCAGCCGGTGATACACAGGGCGATCACGGCGGACAGGAGATTCTCAAAGCGAACCGCCAGAACCGCGGAGACCACCAGGCCCAGGACGACCAGGATGTTGAGAATGATCATCAAACTACTCATTGAAATCCCTCCCCAGTTCGTCTGTCTCCATTTTCTTTTCCGGACGGATCCCGGCTTTATAAGCGCCTCTGGCCAGGACATGGGAGCCGATGGGGTTGGTCACCAGGATCAGCAGCCCGACCAGGGCAATCTTGATGGCCGTGCCCGCGCTGCCCATCACGCCGATGGCATAGATGAGGCCGCCGATCACCACGCCCAGTACGCCCAGGGTGGCCACGCAGGTGCTGGCCTGCATACGGCTGAAGATGTCAGGCATCTTGATGATGCCCTTGGTTCCCGCCAAGGCGAAGATCAGGCCGATCAGCAGGAACACGTCCATGATGATACGCAATACCATGTCACAGCCCCCTTCCCTTTTCCAGGTAACGGCCTACCAGGATCGTGTCGATGATGCCGAAGAGCGCGCTCAGGATGGCGATATCCAGATACACGCCGCGGCCGCTGTACAGAGAGAACAGCACCAGCGCGCAGCAGATCAGGTTATCCATGGCGTCGCCCGCCACCATCCGGTCCGCGGCATTGGGACCCTTGGCCAGCCGATAGAGGTTCATGGCCGCCAGCAGTGCGAAGAAGATCGCGAATATCAACAGATCTGTCATTGCCATACCCTCCTTACTCCTCTTTCCAGTCTGCCCTTGATGGCCTCGCCGGCCTTTTCCGGGTCGGTCTCAGCCACGTCGATCCAGTGGACATAGAGGTAATTCTGGCCATCTTCCTCGGTCGTCTCCATGGTGATGGTGCCGGGTGTCAGCGTGATGGAATTGGCCACCGCCGCGATACCATATTCGGAACGCATCCCCGTGGGGATTTTGACGATACCGGGGTTGATGTTTTTGCAGCCGCCGAAGCAGCGCCGCGCCATATCGACGTTGGCCTTGATCAGCTCACCCAGGAAAGTAAACACATAAGCCAGCAGGCCAAACCACTTTGCCGGGTTCAGAAGCCACAGGCCTTTTTCATGGATGAGGAACCGGGCGGAAAACAGGGCGACTGCCAGGCTCACGATCGCACCGACCGCCAACTCCTGGGCCGTGAAGGTCCAGGTCAGCAGGATCCAGAAGATATAGCACAGCACAAATGTGCCTACGACTGCGGGGAATTTTGTTTTTTGCAAGGTGAATCTCCCCTTTCCTTTCTTATCTCATTCAACTTTCAAACTGTCTACGTAGAATTCTCTGCCGGCGACCATCCGGATCGCGGTGCTTTGACACTGGGGGCAGCAGGCCGAGCCCTTCTGCAGGGGGCCTGAATAGCCGCAGTCAAAGCATTCGAAGGCGGCGGGGACCGTTTCCAGTTCCAGTACCGCGTTCTCCGCAGCGGAGCCCTTCGCCGCAATGGGAAAGAACTCCCGGATGCAGGACGGGACCACGCCGGAATACTCGCCGATGCGAAGGCGGATCTCCAAAACCCGCCGGAACCCGTTCTTTTCCTGCTCGGATTCCACGATGCGGATGATCCCCTCCGTCAGCGCCAGCTCGTGCATGCCTCAGCGGTCCAGGCAGCTGAAGCAGGGGTCAATGCTGGCGATGATGAGCCCTGCGTCGGCCACGGTGTTGCCCCGCAGCATATGCGGCACCGTGGGCGTGTTCTTATAGCTGGGTACATGGATGGACACGCGGTAATTGGTCAGGCTGTTGTTGCCAACCACCATGTGGCTCAGCTGGCCGCGGGGCGCCTCGTGTCTGGCCACCACCTGGCCCTCTTTGATCTTCACCAGCTTGTTGCCCAGGTTGATGGGTGTGGCCGGCAGATTCTCCAGGGCCTGCTGCAGGATCTTGATGCTCTCGTAGCATTCCAGCGCACGGACCACCACGCGGGCAAAAACGTCGCCGCTGTCCACCACGGGGATGTCGAACTCGAAATCACCGTAGGAACAGTAGGGGGCGTCACGCCGCACGTCGATGTTCACGCCGGAGGCTCTTGCATGGGGACCCACAGCGCCCAGGCGGATCGCGTCTTCCTTTGTCAGGACGCCCACGCCCTTGGTGCGCATGGCGATGGTCTTGTCGGTCAGGGCGATCTCCACGATACGGTCCAGGGGGCCCTTTAGCTTGACGCAGGCGTCCAGGATCTCCCGGCGCAAGTCGTCGCTGATATCCCGGCGGGAACCGCCGATGGTGACCATGGCGTAGTTGACGCGGTTGCCGGTCATCTTCTCCAGCAGATCCATGACCAGCTCGCGCTCGTCCCAGATGTGCATGAACATGCTGTCATGGCCGATGATGTGGCAGGCGATGCCCAGCCACAGGAAGTGGGAATGCAGCCGCTCCAGTTCCGCGGTGATCACGCGGATATACTCACCGCGCTTGGGCACCTCGATACCGTTGATGGCCTCCACCGCCATGGCGTAGGTCAGCGCGTGGGAATGAGAACAGATGCCGCACACACGCTCCACCAGCACAAGGGTCTGGATGGCGTTGCGCTCGGTCGCCAGCTTCTCGATGCCGCGATGGTTATAGCCTACAAAGACCTCCGCGTCCTTGATCACCTCGCCCTCGGTATAGAGCTTGGCGTGGACCGGCTCCTCCAGGGCTGGATGGTACGGTCCGATGGGCACGATATAACTCATTGCTCGGCCTCCTTCCTGTTCTTCTCCACCAGTTCGGACAAGGGCGTCACCATGATCTGACCCCTGCCCTGCGTCTCCAGCATGTCTTCCGGCAGGAAGAGCCGCTTGGAGGTGTCAAGCCCCTCGAACTGAATGTTGAACAGCTCGTTGAGCTCCCGTTCGGGCCAGGTTGCCGCCACATCGTAGATCTCGCCAATGGAGGGAACCGTGGTTTCCCCTACCACATGGTAGGATTCCACCGCCGGATTCACCGCATAATCCCATGAGATGTCCATCTGGCCCTCCGTGTTGATGAAGGCGTGGATCATCACCAGGTAGCGGTTTTCCTTGCGCATTCGCTCTGCGATGGGGACGATCTGGTCCTTGCTAATGTCGATGCGTTTGTACTCCTGCAAACTGATCACCTCTCATTTAGATGCGTTTTTATTTAAAAAAGTTGCTAACATATTCTGGGAAGCTGGGCGCCGCTCAGCTTCTGCAGGATCCGCCTGCCGCCCAGGGCCGTCTGCATGACCACCTTGCCCGGGTAGCGGGCCGTCACGCTGCCGATGACGGCGGCGTCCTTCCCCTCCGGCAGGGCGCGCATGGCGCTTAATACGGCGTCCGCATTCTCCCGCGGCACCACTGTCAGGAGCTTGCCCTCGTTGGCGCAGTACAGCGGGTCCAGACCCAGCATATCGCAGGCCGCCTGCACCGCGCCGTTTACGGGGATCGCCCCGTCCTGCAGCTCAATGCCGAGCGTTCCGCCCTCCACGAACTCGTTGAGGGTGGTGGCCACGCCGCCCCGGGTTGGGTCCCGCAGCACCCGTACCCCGGCGTTCAGGGACAGGATCGCCTCCGCCAGCTTATGCAGCGGAGCGCAGTCGGATCGGATATCCCCCTGGGCCATGCCGCTTCGCGCCAGCATCACGGCGGTACCGTGGTTCCCCACGGTGCCGGAGACGATCACCGTGTCCCCGTCCCGAATGGCCCCGGGGCTGAGCCCGGGATATTTCAATACGCCGATCCCGGCGGTGTTGATATAGATGCCGTCGCCTCTTCCCCGCTCCACCACCTTGGTGTCGCCGGTGACCACCTGCACACCCGCGGCCTCCGCCGCATCGTGCATGGCGGCAATGATGCGCTCCAGCTCCTTCAGAGGGAAACCCTCCTCCAGGATGAAGGCGCAGCTGAGATATTTGGGAACGCCGCCGCACATGGCGATATCGTTCACCGTTCCGCAGACAGAGAGCTTTCCGATATCTCCGCCAGGGAAAAACAGGGGGCTGACCACAAAGCTGTCTGTGGAAAACACCAGCTGCTCTCCGCCTGGCAGGACCGCGCCGTCGCCCAGCTGGCGCAGGGCCGGATTGTCCAGCGCCGGGAGGATCTTTTCTTCGATCAGCCGGGAGGTCTTCTTCCCCCCGCTGCCGTAATCCAATGTAATGATCTCGTCCATGCTTACACCGTCTGATATTTATAGGCCGCCGCGCAGGCCCCTTCCGAGGACACCATACAGGGTCCCACCGGGTCCTCCGGGGTGCAGCGTGTGCCGAAAAGCGGGCATTCCGCCGGGCCGTGCCGCCCGGTAATGACCTGGCCGCAGCGGCAGGCCGTTGGCCGGGGCGCGGGCAGATGCTCGATGCCGAATTTCTTTTCCGCGTCATAGGCGCTGAACTTAGCGCACAGGCCCAGGCCGCTCGCTTCGATTTGTCCAAGACCGCGCCACAAATCGGTGCGCGGGATAAAGCAGTTCGCCATGATCCCCTGGGCCAGGGCGTTGCCCGCCGCGGACACGGCGCGGGTATACTCGTTCTGCACCCGGGGCCTGCCCTCCCGGATCTGCCGCAGCAGCAGATAGATGGAAAGCAGGATATCCTCCGGCTCAAAGCCGGAGATCACCGCCGGCATCCCATATTCCGCCGGCAGGAAGGAAAAACCTTTTTCACCGATGATGGTGGCAACATGCCCAGGGCACAGAAAGCCCTGCACCGCAAAATCCTCCATGGCCATCAGGGCCCGCAGGGCCGGTTCCACGGTTTTCAGCATGGACCAGACGGAAAAATTCCCCACCTGCTGCTCCTGCGCCGTCAGCACCGCAGCCGCGGTACCGGGGGCGGTGGTCTCAAAGCCCACGCCCAGGAAGACCACTTCCCGGTCCGGGTTCTGCTTTGCCAACTCCACCGCGTCCACCGGGGAGTAGACCATCTCCACCCGGGCGCCCAATGCGCGGCGCCGCTGCAGGCTGTCCCCCGGCTGACTGCCGGGGACCCGGAGCATGTCGCCGTAGGAGGCGATGATCACCTCCGGCTCCATGGCCAGATCCAGAATGGAATCGATGACCTCCGCCGGGGTAACACAGACCGGGCAGCCCGGCCCGCTGAGCAGCTTCACCTGCTCCGGAAGCACGGACTTGATGCCCGCCTCCGCAATGGCCATGGTGTGGGTGCCGCAGACCTCCATGATCTGCACCGGAGGCATGTCCAGCGCGTGGATGGCCCGGACCAGCTTCTGCGCGTCAAACGAGGACATCTTTCAGCTCCTCCCAGGCCTCCAGGTCTTCACGCGCCTGCTGCTCCGGCAGGCGCTCGATGGCAAAGCCCGCGTGGACGATCACATAGTCGCCGATCTTCGGCTCGGGGATAAAATCCACCCGCACCGTGCGGCGCATGCCCATGGCCTCCCCCACAGCCTCCTTGCCGTTCACTTCGATCAATTGTAAAGGCACCGCAAGACACATATCTTATCCGTCCTTTTTCTGCATCTGTCTGGCCGCGATCATCGCCTGGCCAAGGGACAGGCCCTCGTCGTTGGCGGAAACGCGGCTGTGGTGCCAGGGCCGCAGGCCCTGCTCCCTTAGTTTGTCCGGCAGCCTGTGCATGATATACATGTTCTGGAAGCTGCCGCCGGAGAGCACCACGTCTTTCACGCCGGTCTTCCGGGCGATCTGCCCGGCCATATCGGCGGCCATCCGGACCAGCGTATTCATAAAGCGGGCCGCCAGGATGCCTGTCGGCACGCCTTGTTCTTTTTCGCTGACGATCTGCCGGATCATGGGCCGCCAGTCAAAGCGCAGTGGCTCCCCCTCCAGCATCACGGGATAAGCGCCCTCGTCCTCTGCGGCCGCGGCCTCCAGCAGCACCGCGCCCTGGCCCTCATAGCTGGCCAGCGTCTTGATGCCCAGGATGGCAGCCACCCCGTCAAAGAGCCGTCCCATGCCGGAAGACAGCGGGCAATTGAGCTTTGCCTGGAGCATGGTTTCGTACAACTCGCCGTTTTTGATGGCAGAGACGCCGCAGCCGGCATCCCGCAGCAGGGCGAAAGCCACCCGGTCCAGCTCCTTCACCGCCCGGTCTCCGCCGATCAGTGGGATGGGCCGGATGCTGCCGCGCCGCTCAAAGCCCTCGTAGCCGCCCAGCAGGCACTCCCCGCCCCAGGTGGTTCCGTCGGTGCCATAGCCGGTGCCGTCCCATATGAGACCGATGCAGGGTCCGTCCAGGTCGTTGTCCGCCATGCAGGCGGCCATGTGCGCGTGGTGATGCTGCACCTGCAGCAGGGGCAGGCCCTCCGCTTCCGCCCGATCCTGGGCATAGCGGGTGGACATATAGTCCGGATGCTGGTCACAGACCAGCAGCTCCGGCCGGATATCGAACAGACGCTGGAAATGGGCGATCTGCCGCTCATAATGCTCCAGCGTTTCCAGATTCTTCAGATCCCCGATGTGCTGGCTGGGAAACACATAATTGCCTTTTGTCAGGCAGAAGCTGGCCTTCTGCTCCGCACCGCAGGCCAGGATGCCGCTTTGCCCTTTCTCCACACGCACCGGGAAGGGTACGTAGCCGCGGGAGCGGCGGGCCGGATATTCTTTTCCGTCCAGCACCCAGCACAGGGAGTCGTCGCAGCGGGTCTGGATGTCCCGGTCATGCAGCAGGAAGCCCTCGGCAATGCCCTGCAGCTTTTCCAGCGCCTCCTCGTTGCGGTACATGATGGGCGTGTCGGACAGGTTGGCGCTGGTCATGACCAGCATGTCGATCCCATCCTCGAACAGCAGCGCATGCAGCGGAGTGTACGGCAGCATCACGCCGATAAAGCCGTTTTCGCTCAAGTGAGTCAGGCCAGCTTCCCGCTTTTCCAACAGCACGATAGGCCGCCGAAAGCCAGTCAGGATGGCTTCCTCCGCCGGGGTCACATTACAGATGCGCTTCGCTGTCTCCGCATCCCGGCACATGATGGCAAAGGGCTTTTCGTCCCGCTGCTTATTGCGCCGCAGCCGCGCCGTGATGGCAGGGTCGTCGCAGCGGCAGGCCAGATGCATGCCGCCCAGGCCCTTGACCGCCAGGATCTTCCCGGCCTTCAGCCAGGCCTTTGCGGTCTCAATGGGGTCACCGGGCTGCTCTTCCCCCGCCGCGTCCAGCAGGAACACCCGCGGGCCGCAGACCGGGCAGCAGTCCGGCTGGGCATGATAGCGCCGGTTCTCAATATCGTGATATTCCCGTGCGCAGTCGGGACACATGGGGAAAGCCCCCATGGAAGTCCGCGCCCGGTCATAGGGTACGTCTTTTACAATGGTAAAACGGGGCCCGCAGTTGGTACAGTTGATAAAGGGATAGCGGTAACGCCGGTCCCCGGGGTCTCGCAGTTCCCGCAAGCAGTCGTCGCAGATGCAGATGTCCGGGGAGATCAGCGTATTGCGAAAGGCCTCCGTCTTGCTCTTTCGGATGGCGAAGCCCTGATAGCCGACGGTCTCCTCCAGATAACGGGGCCGGATCTCCTCGATCACCGCCAGCTTCGGCGCCCGCACAGGCAAGGCCGCCGCAAAACTCTCCAGCGCCTGGCGCTCCCCTTCCAGCTCCAGCTCCACGCCGGAGGAGGTATTCTTGATATAGCCGTTCAAGCCATACTCGGTCACAAGCCGGTGCACGAAGGGGCGAAAACCCACGCCCTGCACGATGCCCCGTATTTCCATGTGCAGTCTTTCCATGCCTGCGTGTCCCAACACTTGTTTGTTATTTGTCAGTCAATATTCTAATACGATTGTCCATCAAGCGCAAGGAAAATTTCAAAAATTCTCCATTTTATTTTTTAATACTATTCCTGCGTTTTTATTATATTGCAGCAAGAAATGAATTGCAAGAATTGCAAATAAAATGTCAAGTTTTTCTTCCGCCTTTTGGGCAGGCTGCACAGACTGTACAAAGAACAGCCGCGGTCAATTGACCGCGGCCGTTCAGGAGTGCCAAGTATGTACTTGTTAAGCTAAAATGCTCAGGCTTCCTTCTTGCCCGCGGCAGCGATGACCCAGAACACCACCAGAGCCAGGACCGAAACGACGTACCAGATCACCTGGTTGCCGCCGAAGAAGTCGATCATCTGACCGGCCAGCACGAAGGCCATGACAATGGGGACAACGATGCGGATGCAGACCTTATAGAACTTCTTGAAGCCTTCGGAGGGATCGCCGTGGGCGACCTCATCCAGAACCAGATCGGGGGTCTTCTCCCAGCCGATCATCAGGGCCATCAGCATGGCACCGAGCGGCATGGCGATGCCTTCGGACCAGCAGTCAAAGAAGTCCAGGAAGCAGTCCAGGAAGGTGGGAACGGTGCTGATGCCCAACAGGCTCGCCGGGCTGAAGTTCTCGCCCAGGCCGTCGGCCGCGACGATGACGGCGCCGATCAGGATCAGCAGGGATACGGTCAGCACGCGCTGAGAACGGGTGTCAGTTTCGCCCTTGGACAGATCCTTGTCGATCCAGTGGGCGGCAATGGTCTCCATCAGGGAGATGGCAGAGGAGATAGCGGCGATCAGCACCAGCACATAGAAGATGACGCCGAACAGGGGGCCGACCTTGCCCATGTTGGAGAACACGTTCTGCAGGGTGATGAACAGCAGGCCGGGGCCGCGCAGGGTGATCTCACCGGGAGCCATGCCCTGGCTCAGGCCATAGGACACAGCGGCGGGGATAACAGCGATACCGGCCATCAGCGCGATGAGGGTATCGGCCGCGACGATGATCACGGAGTTCTTGACCAGGTTTTCTTCCTTGCCCAGGTAGGAGCCATAGGTCAGGATGGCGCCCATGGCCAGGGACAGGGAGAAGAACATCTGGCCGCCGGCGGTGCCGAGAACGGTGACCAGGTCGGGAGCGGAATCAATGAAGCCCGCCTTCACCGCATAGCCGGGGACGAACATGAACTTCAGGCCTTCCGAGGCATTGGGAAGGGTCAGGGAGCGGATAATGATGATGAGCAGCATCACGAACAGAGCGGGCATGCCGATCTTGTTGAACTTCTCGATGCCGCCGGAGACGCCGCCCTGCACGATCAGCATGCAGATGATCGTGAAGAGGATGGTGAACACCACGCAGCCGAAGGGGGTGGTCAGCATGGCGCCGAAAGCGCCGCCGCCGTCGAGGCCAACGCTGGCATTGCCAAAGCTCAGCTTGGTCATGTTCAGCGCGATGTACTGCAGGCAGTAGCCGCCCAGAACGGTGTAGAAGGTCATGATCAGATACGGGGCGATGGTGGCCAGCCAGCCGATCCATGCGAACTTCTTGGACACCTGCTTGTAG
>Ga0310695_10007665_pt1 | contig 17142 bp, 13 predicted proteins | sample RumenRJG_04DNA_FD_203882 | JGI IMG/M metagenome (GOLD analysis project Ga0310695, IMG submission 203882) | Bovine rumen microbial communities from Lethbridge, Alberta, Canada - RJG_04 (v2) (version 2) | ecosystem: Host-associated > Mammals > Digestive system > Stomach > Rumen | place: Canada...
TGCTTAGCTCCATAAAGGTACTTCCTTTTTTCATATCCACAAGGCGCCATCCTCATGGCGACGGCACGGCGCCAACTCTGTTATTTTTACATTCGTTCCGGTAATCGCCGGTTCGGTACTATTTATTAACTAAACCAACTATTAACCGGTTTAGCTTAATGCAAGTGCTGTGCCAAACTTAAACGTGGTGCTCGTTTTCTACTTCCCGGCGCGCGCGTTCCACAGATTTGGAGCGCTTGAGTACAAAGCCGGAGCCCAGGTATTTGGTGCGGACATCTTCGTCGGCGGCCAGTTCCTCCGGGGTGCCGGCCTGCAGGATAACGCCCTCATAGAGCAGGTAGGCGCGGTCGGTGATGGCCAGGGTTTCACCCACATTGTGGTCCGTGATGATGACGCCGATGTTGCGGTATTTGAGTTTGGCGATAATGTACTGAATGTCTTCCACGGCGATGGGGTCCACACCGGCAAAGGGCTCGTCCAGGAGGATGAACTTGGGATCCACAGCCAGGGCGCGGGCAATTTCGCAGCGGCGGCGCTCGCCACCGGAGAGCTGGATGCCCAGGGATTTGCGCACCTTGGACAGGTTGAACTCGTCAATGAGCTGCTCCATGCGAGCCAGGCGCTCTGCCTTGGTCATGTTTGCCGTGCTCTTGGACATTTCCATGACGGAGAGGATGTTGTCTTCTACCGACATTTTCCGGAACACGGAAGCCTCCTGCGGCAGGTAGCCCAGGCCTTTCTGGGCCCGTTTGTACATGGGCAGTTCCGTGATTTCCACCGTGTTTCCTTCATCGTCGTCCAGGAAAATACGGCCGCCATTGGGCTTGATTTGCCCGGTAATCATGTAGAAACTGGTGGTTTTCCCGGCGCCGTTAGGGCCCAGGAAGCCCACAATCTCTCCTTGCTCAACTTCCATGGAAACGCCCTTCACCACCGTGCGGACGCCGTATTTTTTGACAAGCTTTTCTGCTCTGAGTTTCATTTCATGAAATATTAAAGGTCACGTTACCCCCTCCCGAAACCCCTCCCCTCGGGGGAGGGACTTATGCCGCAATAGCAAGCCACTGTGCTATTTGGTGTCCAGGCCCAAATCGGCCACAAAAGCGCGGACGTCCGGGTTCTTTTCCATAAGGTCCTTGGCTTTTTCCTCCGGCATATAGGGTACTTTTTCTGCCGACTCGTCCATGGGCTTCACCGACACCAGGATGTTGATCTTGGGGCAGGAGAGAAGGTCGCGAACCCGGTTCTCCAGGTCTCGCAGGAGCTTTTCTTCCACCCACTGCTTCTGGGCGTCGTTGAGGACCAGGAAATCGATGAGTTTGACGCCATTTTCTTCGCGGACGTCTATCGTGCCGCTCGCCAGCATACTGGCAAGTCGCGGACGGTTCTCATACTGCTTGGCGAGTTCCTTCCACTGCAGGCGGACGGTTTCATCGGCCGGGAGGGCGACATCTTGTGCCGCGGCCTCTGCAGGACCCGCTTCCTCCGGCTTTTCCTCCAGCAGGGCGCTCATGGACAAGGCCGAACCGCTCTTGGCCACTCGCCTGCGCGGTGTGGCGGCTGCCGGTGTAGTGGCCGGAGATTTCTCGGCTGCGCTCGAAATGACAGGCGCGGGGCTCGGGGATACGGCATTCCCGGCAGTGCTCTGTGCTGCAGGCTTTGCCACCAGGTAGCTCAGCCGCATGAGGGCGAACTCAATGTGCAGGCGCGGGTTCACGGCCGCCTTGTACCCGCTCTCACAGGAGGTGGTGATGCCCAGGGCATCGTACAGGAACTGGTGCGAGCAGCGGCCGGCTTGCTCTGCATAGCGTTTTTTCAGCGACTCCGGAAGCTCCAGCAGCGGCTCCAGCCCGCCGGTTTTGGCCACCACCAGGTTGCGGAGGTGGCTGGATAGCGAACCCACAAAGTGCAAGGCGTTGAACCCTTTGGCAAGAATCTCGTCCAGCACCAGGAAGGCGGTGGCATAGTCCCCGCCGAGGAATGCGTCCACCAGTTTGAAGCTGTATTCGTAGTCCAGGACATTGAGGTTGCGAATAACGTCCTCATACTTGACATCCGTGCCGCAGAAAGCCACCGTCTGGTCAAAGATGGTGAGGGCGTCACGCATGGCGCCGTCTGCCTTGGAGGCGATCACGTGCAGGGACTCATCGTCAATGTTCACCCCTTCTTTTTGGGCGATGCCACGGAGGTTCCGCACCATGTCCGGAATGCTGATCCGGTTAAAGTCGTAGGTTTGGCAGCGGCTCAGGATAGTGGGCAGAATCTTGTGCTTCTCCGTGGTGGCCAGGATGAAGATGGCGTGTGCCGGCGGTTCCTCCAGGGTTTTGAGGAAAGCATTGAACGCCGCCTGGGAGAGCATGTGAACCTCGTCGATGATGTACACGCTGTACTTTCCCACCTGCGGCGGCACCTGCACCTGCTCCATGAGGGTTTTGATGTCCTCTACGGAGTTGTTGGAGGCGGCATCCAGTTCATGGATGCAGTAGGATCGGCCCTCCTGGAAGCTTACGCAGGATTCGCATTCCCCGCAGGGCTGCATGTCCGGCCCCGGATTGGCGCAGTTGATCATTTTGGCGAAAATGCGCGCCGTGGTGGTTTTACCCACGCCACGCGGGCCGCAGAAAAGGTATGCATGGGCTAGTTGCCCCCTCCGGATGGAGTTGGACAGCGTTCTGGCAATGGTATCCTGGCCAATCAGGCTTTCGAAAGAATCCGGCCGATATTTCCGGGCCGATACAATGTATTCGCTCATAGCATACAAAGATAGTAAATTCTCCCAACATTTCCGCCCATCCCTGTCAATGATTGCGGCTCCGCTTTTCGCGCGCTTGTCCCTACTTGTTAATGGTTGGCGGCACAAAATCCAACCTTTGACAAAAGGGGCGCCAACCTTTGACAAAAGGGGAGAGGCACGAAAAAACCGGAGCCCTGCGGGGTTCCGGTTATTGAAAAAAGGTGGAAAGGCAATTACTGCTCCTCTTTGAGACGAAGCTGCTGAACATAGATAGCCTTTTGAAGCGCCATGCGCTTTTTCACGGAAGGCTTCTCGAAGTTCTTGCGGGAACGCATCTCGCGGACGGCTCCGGTCTTTTCGAATTTGCGCTTGAATTTCTTCAGGGCTCTCTCGATGTTTTCGCCTTCTTTGATGGGTACGATGATCATGCTTTTACACCTCCTTTTGTTTTCTCTTTTTCAAATGGACTGCAAAGGTAGAAAAAAATTGCAAATGCACAAAATTATTTACTATATTTGTGGTAACAAGAATGTTATCTTAAATCTATACGTATGAAAAAACCTGCCAACACCACCTATCCTTGGAAGTTCGCCTCTGTGGGCGGAACGGTCCGCGTTAACATCCAGAGCGGGGAAGACATCCGCCACCTGGGAGAGCTGGACCGTAAACTGTGGACCGTCCTGAGCTGCCCCACCAGCGGCCTGGAATTCGACGAAACCACGCTCAAGCTCATTGACGTGGACAAAGACGGAAAAATCCGTGTAGACGAAGTCATTAAAACCGCCCAGTGGCTCACGCGCATCCTCAAGAATGCCGATGACCTTCTGAAGGAGAACGACAGCCTGCCCCTGGACGGCTTCAACACGGAGGACCCGGACGGCGCCCGCCTGCAGGCATCGGCCCGCCAAATCCTGAAGAACCTCCAACTGGAAAAGGACAGCATCTCGCTGGAAGACACAGCGGACAATGTGAAGATTTTTGCCCAGACGCAGTTCAACGGGGACGGCATCATCACGCCCGCCAGTGCCCCGGACGAAGCTACGGCCAAACTCATCGAGACCATCGCCGGCATAGCATCGGCCATAGACCGCAGCGGTGTGCCGGGCATCACGGCAGAGCATGTGGAGGCCTTCTACGCCGCCTGTGCAGACTTCCAGGCCTGGATGGCCGCCGGCACCAAGGACGTATTCCCCTATGGAGACAAGACGGCGGATGCCCTTGCCGCGGTGAACGCCATCAAAGATAAGGTAGCGGACTATTTCATGCGTTGCAAGCTCATCGGCTTCGATGCCGCATCGGCGGAGGCTGTGGACGTGAGCGTAGCCAAGATTGCCGCCATCGAGGGCAACCTGGCAGCCGCCAGCGAGGAAATCGGCCTGCAGCCGCTGGCCAAACCCAGCGCAGACGGGAAGCTCAACCTCAAAGCCGTGAACCCCGCCTGGAAGGCCGCCATCGACGCGGTTGTGACCCTTGTCGATATTAAGAAAGACGCCATTGACGAGGCCGAATGGACCGCCATCCTGGGCACCTTCGCTCCGTACGTGGCCTGGATGGACGCCAAGAAGGGTGCAGAGGTGGAAGCCCTGGGCCTGGATTGCGTAAAGGCCATCCTCAAGGAAGACAAGAAAGCCGTCCTACTGGAACTCATTGAGAAGGACAAGGCCGAGGAAGCCAACGCCCTTTCCATCGAGGAAGTGGACAAGGTCTTGCGCCTGAACAAGCATTTCTACCGTTTCCTGAACAACTATGTGGTCCTGGCCGATTTCTACGATCCCGCCCGCAAAGCCATGTTCCAGGCAGGCCGCCTGTACATTGACCAGCGCAGCACGGACCTGTGCGTCAAGGTGGCCGGACCCGCTCCGGAAATTTCCTCGCTCAGCGGCATGTACATCCTGTACTGCTCCTGCGTGAGCGAAAAGCTGGGCAAGAGCTTCAACATTGCCGCCGTGCTCACGGACGGTGATGTGGACGGCCTCCGCGAAGGCAAGAACGCGGTATTCTATGACCGCGACGGCAACGACTACACCGCCAAGGTGGTCGCTATTGTCGATAACCCCATCTCCATCCGCCAGGCCTTCTGGGCGCCTTACCGCAAGCTGGCCCGTATGATCAACGACCGCATAGACAAAAAAGCGGCGGAAAAGAACGAGAAATCCATGTCCGGTCTCACCTCCGCTGCCGATACCGCTACGGAAGGAAAGGCTCCGGCCGTTCCGTTCGACATCGGTAAATTTGCCGGTATCTTTGCCGCCATCGGTATGGCTGTCGGCCTTGTCGGTGCTGCATTGGCCGGTGTTGTAAGTGCCCTCAAGGGCATCACCTTCTGGCAGATTCTGCTGATTCTGGGTGTCCTGATGCTCCTGATCAGCGGTCCGTCCATGTTCATCGCCTGGCGGAAAATCCGCAGGCGCGACCTGGGTCCCGTGCTCAATGCCAATGGCTGGGCCATCAACGCCGCTGCGCTGGTACGCGCCAAATTTGGCAAGACGCTCACTTCGCTGGCCCAATTCCCCAAACTCACCGCTGTGGATGCGGAGGCTCGCAAGAAGGCGAACGCCCGCAAGTTCTGGAGCTGGTTCTGTGGCCTGCTGGTCGTAGCATGCGTGGCCCTGTGGCTGTGCAATGTGCTGGCTCCTATCGGCATTAAGAGCCCGCTCTCCTGCTATAAGGAAACGGTGGAAGCCGTTGAAGAGGCTCCCGTTGCAGAAGAAGCACCTGCAGAGGCGGAACTGCCTGCTGCAGAAGAAGTTCCTGCCGCTGAGTAATGGATACACCGTTTCCATACGCCCAATATGTAACCGGCAAGCATTTCATTGGCCGGAAGGCAGACGTGACTCTCCTGGGAAACTTGCTTTCCCAGGGGGAGCACGTGGCTATCTATGAACCGCCCAAGTCCGGGAAAACTTCGCTTGTCCAGCAGACGCTGTACGCCATGCGGCTGGGCGGCAAGGCTTTCACGGTGGGGCAGTTTTCGGCCCTGAATATCCGCACGCCGGAGGAGTTCCTGCTCCGCCTGGGCACCACGGTGCTCAAGATGGTGGCTTTCACCACCGACGAAATCCGGAACCTGGTGCAACGGTACCTGTCGGGGACGCACTTCGTGTTCGACCCGGTTGCCTATTCGGAACATCATCAGGTGATTTCCCGGAATTGGGAATTGGATGGAGAGGATGTACTGGCCATGCTGCGCCTGCCGTTCCGCGTGGCGGCAGACCGTGGAGACCGCATGATTATGATTCTGGACGAATTTCAGTGCCTTAGCTATCTGGACAATCCGGATGTTATCCTGCGCCCGCTGGATGCCGTCCTGCGGGAGGAACAGGCACGACGGCTCTTCTCGTTTGTGTTCTGCGGCTCCGGCGTCAATGCCATGAAGTCTCTCTTCGAGGGCAGCCGACTGTTCAGCAGGGTGGTGGAGCACGTGAAGCTTTCTCCCATCGACGAGCACGAGATTGTGGATCATGTGCAGCGAGGTTTCCTTTCCAGCGGCAAGGTGGTGAACCAGGATCTTATCGTGGGCGCCTGCAGGCTGTTCAAGGGGAATGTCTGGTACATCAACCAGTTTGCCTCCATCTGCGACTCCATGAGCCGCGGTTACATCATGGAACCGATGCTGATAGAGGCCCTGGACTGCCTCATTTCCATCCACGGTCCGCAGTTTTTGAGTATTGTCAGTAATCTTACCACCCATCAAATCAGTTTGTTACGGGCTACCATAGAAGGGAATATCCGCTTCAGCTCTGCAGATATTATCCGTAAATACGGACTTAACTCGTCGGCCAACGTAAAGCGCGTAAAGGATGCTCTCATGAAAAAGGAGGTCCTCACCTTCGACGAGAACGATGTCCCCTCCTTCGAAGATTCGCTCTTCGAGTATTGGGTGAAAAAGTATTATTTTGAATTACCTGCATGAAAAAACACATTGTCGTATTAACAGGGGCCGGGGTGTCGGCCGAGAGTGGATTTGCTACCTTCCGGGATACGGGAGGCCTGTGGGAGCAGTATAATGTGAACGATGTAGCTTCCATCGAGGGCTGGTACCGCAACCGGAAGCTGGTGCTGGATTTTTACAACCAGCGCCGGGCGCAGCTCAAGGATGCCAGGCCCAATGCGGCCCATGTGGCCATTGCGGAGCTGGAAAAGCAGTACAAGGTGTCGGTGATTACCCAGAATGTGGACAACCTGCACGAGCGCGCGGGTTCTTCCTACGTGCTGCACTTGCACGGGGAACTTACCAAGATGCGTCCGGAGAACGGCATCTATGACCGCACGGCCTCCGAGGCCGAGGTAGTGGACGTGGGCTACAGTGCCGTTCATCTGGGGGACCTGGCGCCCAATGGCAGCCAGCTGCGTCCGCACATCGTCTTCTTTGGGGAGGCCGTTCCCAACATAGAAAAGGCCATCAATCTGGTGGGAAGTGCCGATATCCTCCTGATCGTGGGCTCGTCCCTGCAGGTATATCCGGCAGCCGGGCTCTACCGCTATGCGCCGAATGAATGCCCCATTTACGTGATCGACCCCAAACCGGTGCCGCTTGCAGACCCGCGGGTCACCTTCATCCAGGATGTCGCCACCAAGGGCATGGAAACCTTCATAAAAAAAGTCTCGGAGTAGTTCCGAGACTTTTTTTAGTCGATGCGGTCGAAGCCGGTGTAGGGCCTCAGGACCTCCGGGATTTCGATGTACCCGTCTTTCTGGTTGTCTTCCAGCAGGGCGGCCACTACGCGGGGAAGGGCCAGGGAACTGCCGTTCAGCGTGTGAACCAGCTGCATTTTTCCGTCCTTGTCCTTGTAGCGGCACTTGAGGCGGTTGGCCTGGTAACTCTCGAAGTTGGATACGGAGGAAATCTCCAGCCAGCGGCCTTGGGCTGCGCTCCACAGCTCAAAGTCATAGGTGATGGCGCTGGTGAAGCTCATGTCGCCGCCGCAGAGGCGGAGGATGCGGTACTTCAGGCCCAGCGCATTCACCAGGCTTTCCACGTGGGCAATCATCTCGTCCAGGGCAGCGTAGCTGTTCTCCGGCTTTTCGATGCGCACAATTTCCACTTTGTCGAACTGGTGCAGGCGGTTGAGGCCGCGCACATCTTTGCCGTAGGAACCGGCTTCCCGGCGGAAGCAGGGCGTGTAGGCCGTCAGCTTCTGGGGGAACTGGTCCTCCTGCAGAATCACGTCACGGAAGATATTGGTGACGGGGACCTCTGCGGTGGGAACCATGTAGAACCCGTCCAGATTGGCAAAGTACATCTGGCCTTCCTTGTCCGGCAGCTGACCGGTACCAAAGCCGGAAGCGGCGTTCACCATCACGGGCGGCTCCACTTCCTTGTACCCGGCCGCCGTGTTGCGGTCCAGGAAGAAGTTGATGAGGGCGCGCTGCAGACGGGCTCCCTTGCCTTTGTACACGGGGAAACCGGCGCCGGTGATTTTGACGCCCAGGTCGAAGTCGATGATGTCGTACTTTTTGGCAAGTTCCCAGTGGGGGAGGGCACCTTCCGGAAGATTCACCTCCGGACCGCCCATCTTCACGACCAGGTTGTCTTCTGCGCCCTTTCCTTCCGGTACCAGCTCATAGGGGAGGTTGGGAAGGAGGACGAGCTGGCTTTGCAGGGCCTCGATGGTTTCGTCGGCCTCTTTGAGCAGCTCCGTGGAACGGGCTTTGAGGTTGGCGACCTCTTCCTTGGCGGCAGCGGCCTCTTCCTTTTTGCCTTCTTTCACGAGCTGGCCAATGGCGGCCGCAGCTTTCTTCTGTTCTGCCAGGAGGGCATCGCTCTCTGTCTGGAGGGCTTTGCGTTTGTCGTCCAGGGCGATAACCTGTGCTACGATGTCTTTGGCATCGAAGTTTTTAACAGCAAGTCTCCGGATTACAAAATCCGGAGACTCGCGTAAAAGTTTCAGGGTTAACATGTCTTAGTTCTCCAGGGGAAGTACGGAAACATAAGATTTGTTTTCACGCTTGCGGGTGAACTTGACGGTACCGTCAATAAGAGCGTACAGGGTGTGATCCTTACCCATACCCACGTTCAGACCCGGGTTGTGTGCAGTACCGCGCTGACGCACGATAATGTTGCCGGCCTTTACGACTTCTTCGCCGAACTTCTTGATACCAAGGCGTTTGGAATGCGACTCACGGCCGTTCTTGGAACTGGATTGACCTTTCTTGTGTGCCATAATCTGTTTCTCCTTTAAAAGTTAAGCGATAGCGTCGATGTGGATTTTGGTGAGCTTCTGGCGATGGCCATTGAGCGTCTGGAAACCCTTGCGACGGATTTTCTTGAACACGAGCACTTTCTTTGCCTTGGCGTCGTCGTCCAGCACGGTGGCGGTAACCTTGGCACCCTTCACATAGGGAGTACCCACTTGCACTTTGCCCTCATTGTCTACGAGGAGCACTTTGTCGAACTCGACGGATTCTCCGTTCTTGGCCTGCAGGCGGTTTACGAAGATATCCATGCCAGCCTCTACTTTAAACTGCTGGCTTGCAATGTCTACGATTGCGTACATTGTACAAAAACTTGTTAAAGTTTGGGCCGTAAGCGCCTGCCCCTCGCGGGCGGGTCTTGCCTGAGCTTAGCGGTCATCTCAAAAAATGGACTGCAAAGATACGAATAATTCTCAGAATCACAAATTTTTCCGCAGCAAAAACCTAGCGTTCTTCTCCCGGGACATGGCCGAAGAGTTCCTTGTAGCATTTGCTGAAGTAAGACGGTGTGCCAAAGCCCACGGCATAGGCGACCTCCGCTACGGTTTTGTCCGTGGTTTTGAGCAACTGTTCCGCCGCTTTCAGGCGCGTAATGCGCACCAGCTCAACGGGGGAGTAGCCGGTAAGGGCTTTCACTTTCCTATACAATTGTACGCGCGAAAGGCCCAGGTCGGAGCCCAGCTGCTCCACGCTCAGGTTTTCGTCTCCCAGGTGCTCGCGGACCAGTGTGCGGAAACGGGACAGGAAGTCGTTTTCCTGCGGCCTGGCGGCGCTTTCGCCGGTTTCCAGGTAATGCTCCTTGAGCAGGATGCGGCTTTTCAGGAGATTGCCGATACGGGAAAGCAGCACCCGTTCGCTGAAGGGCTTGGAAATGTAGGCATCGGCACCGGAATCATAGCCCTCTGCGCGCTGGTCTTCCAGCGATTTGGCGGTAAGGAGGATGACGGGGATGTGGCTGGTGGCCAGCTGCCCCTTGAGCGCCTTGCAAAGTTCCAGGCCGTCCATGACGGGCATCATGACGTCCGACACCACCAGGTCCGGCAGTTCGCGCGTGGCTTTTTCCAAGGCCTCCCGGCCGTCGCAGGCGCTCAGAATGCGGTATTCGCCTTCCAGCAGTGTGCCAATGAAGCGGCGAAGGTCTGCGTTGTCGTCCACCACCAGGATGGTGGGACGGTCGCTTTCGCTCACCCGGCTGGCGGCCTCCTGCTTGTGGCTGTCCTCGCGGAGATAGGTCTCCTCGTAGCGCTCCGTATAGGCCGATGCCGCTTTGCTTTCGCTCACGCTGGCGCCTTTTTGCACCAGCGGAAGGCGAAGGGTAAAGGTGGAGCCCTTGCCCAGCGTGCTTTCCACGCTCACGCTGCCCTTGTGCAGCTCCGCTACGGCTTTTATCAGCGCCAGGCCTATGCCGGTACCGTTACTGGACTCATTGGCTTTGTAGAATTCCTCGAAGATATACGGCAGCTTTTCCGGCGGGATGCCATCTCCGTCATCGGCAACGGATAGGAGTGCCGATGCTCCTTCCTGCTTCACGGAAACAGTGATGTGCCCGTCCGGCCGGGTGTGCTTGATGGCGTTGCCCAGGAGGTTGAACAGCACCCGCTCCACAAGGCGCATATCGGCCTCGACGGTAAGGGCCGGGAAGCCTTCGTAGGTAAGGCTTTGGGAGGTGCCGCTGAACCCGCCCATCCATTCCTGCACGGCGGCGGGGAGGTCAAAGCGGGAGGCGTTAAGCGGATGGTTCCCGCTCTCTATCCTTCTGAAATCCAAAATGTTATTCACCAGTTGCTGAAGAACGGTCACATTGCGGCGTGCCATCAGGAGCGTTTGCTGCTGGTCCGCTGACAGCGGGCCTTCCAGGACATGCTCCAGCGGCCCGGCCACCAGGGTGAGGGGCGTCCGGAGGTCGTGGCTCACCTGGGTGAAGAACTTCAGTTTGGCGGCTGTGCTCTCTTCCAGCTTCCGTTGCAGTTCCCGCATTTTGATGTAACTCCAATAGGTCTGGGCGGCGATGGCAATCAGCAGCAGCGAGAAGCCAATCACCAGCCACATGATGAGACGCTGCGTATTGTACTGCATCAGGAAGGTGTCCAGACGGGCGTTGATGTTTTCCACGTTGGCCCGCTGGTTGGCCACTTCCGCTTCCTGCAACTGGAGAATACCGGCGTTGCGGCTGTCCACCAGGGCGCTTTCCAGCAGGTTTTCCCGCTGGTAAGGCGCACCGTTCAGGATGTTCATGGCCAGTTCCATCACCCGGTCGCCGCGGGTAGGGTACAGGTAGGAGGCGGTGAGCACGCCGTCAATCACTTCCTGCAGGCCGGCGTCCGGCAGGGCGTCCACCCCGAAGAAAGCGACATCGGCAGGGGCCCCCAGCGCTTCCCGGGCCCCCAGGGCCATGCGGTCGTTCTGGCCGAAGACGGCATCGGGCCGGATGCCGCGGGCCGTCAGTTCTTCCATGGCGTCAAAGCCGCCTTCCCGGAGCCAGCCGCCGTACGGCGCTACGGTGAGTGAAATGCCGGGATACTGTGCCAATGCCTCTGCAAAGCCTTTGTGGCGGTCATCGGCAGGGGAGGAACCCTCCAGGCCCGGAATTTCCACCACCTGGCCCTTTTTGTTCAGGAAATCGGCAATATAGTGCCCCATGATGCGCCCGATTTCCACATTGTCGGCGCCAATGAAGGCGGTGTATTTGTGCGAGTCGATTTTCCGGTCAAACAGGATGACCGGGATGCCGGCGTCATAAGCTTCTTCTACGGCAGGGGTAATGGTGTGCGACTGGTTGGGCGAGACAATAAGCAGGTCCACGCCTTCCGAGACAAAGCGGCGGATCTGGGCCATCTGCTTCTGGCTGTCGTCATCGGCGGATGAAAAACGGAGCGTCACCCCCTCCACACGGGCCGCGAGGGAGAGCTCGTCGTTGAGTTTACTGCGCCAAATGTCGTCGCTACACTGTGATACGCCTATAACCAGAGACTTCTTCCCACCGGCGCAACCGGTGAGAAGAAGTACCACTGATATTAGGAAGAAAAGCTTGCTTTTCATTTACTTGAGATTATCCGGAATAGTGGGCATGGCACCTTTTTGCGTACATACGTAGGCCGATACTTTCACGGCCGTTTCATGTGCCGCCGCCACGCTCTTCCCCTGGAGAATGGAGCCGATAAAGGACCCGGTGAAGGAATCGCCGGCGCCGACGGTATCCGCTACCTCCACCTTGGGCGTCACCTGATAGGACATGCCGCCTTCGTGGAATACGTAGCTTCCGTTGGTGCCGCAGGTGAGGATGAGCATCTTGAGCCCGTATTCTTTGTACATGTACCAGCACTTTTCGTCCAGCCCCAGGCCGGGGATGTTGAACAGGCGGGCAATGACCACCAGCTCTTCGTCGTTGATTTTGAGGATGTCGCAGCGCCTGAAAGCATTCTCCAGAATTTCTTTGGTGTAGAAATTCTGCCGCAGGTTGATGTCGAACACCTTGAGGCATTCTACCGGCGTGGCATCCAGGAAAGCCTGAATGGTGGCGCGGGAAACCTCGCTGCGCTGGGCCAGGGAGCCGTAGCACACGGCTTTGCAGTCTTTGGCCAGGGCGCGGAGCTCTTCGTCAAAGGGAATGTTGTCCCAGGCTACATCGGTTTTAATCTCGTACTGGGGCACTCCCTGGGCATCCAGCGTCACCTGCACGGTGCCTGTGGGATAGTCCACGCGGGCCAGGTGATAAGGCAGGTTGTGTTCTTCCAGCTGGCCGATGAGTTCTTCTCCCAATGCGTCATGGCCGATGGCACTCACGGCCAGACCTTCCAGGCCGAACTGGCTGGCATGGTAGGCAAAGTTGGCGGGTGCACCACCCAGTTTCTTTCCCTCGGGGAGCATGTCCCAAAGCGCTTCCCCAATACCTATAACAAATTTACCCATAATTAGTTACGAACTTTAGAGAAATAGTAGAACAAATACACTACGCCAAGGGTCATCACGGCAATGGCGCCTCCCTGGCCCACGGCGTCGGAGGCGAAGCCCATCAGGAGCGGGAATACGGTACCGCCGAACAGGCCCATGATCATGAGGCCGCTTACCTCGTTCTGTTTCTCGGGAACGGCCAGCAGGGCCTGCGAGAACACGATGGAGAAGATGTTGGAGTTACCGAACCCTACCAGGGCGATGGCCACGTACAGGATGGCCTTGGTGGTCCCGAAGAACATGCCGCACATGGACAGGGCCATGAGAACCACGCTGAAGAGGAAGAACTTCCGGTGGCTGAACTTGGACAGGATGAACGAGCCGCTCAGGCAGCCGATGGTACGGAAGATAAAGTATAGGCTGGTGGCAAAACCGGCCTCCGTGAGGGTGAGGCCCACGCGCTCCATCAGGAGTTTGGGCGCCGTGGTGTTGGTGCCCACGTCAATGCCCACATGACACATGATACCCAGGAAGCTCAGAAGGACGATAGGTTTGCCCAGCAGCTTGAAGCAGGCCGCGAAGCCGGAAGCCTTGTCCGCTACCTGCTCCCGCTCGATGGGGGAGAGGGCAAGGAACAGCGCTGCCAGGATGCCAATTACACCGTACACCGGGAAGAGTACTCTCCAGCCCAGACCGAAGGACGGCATGGCGGCGGTGGCTCCCCACATGGCAATGTACGGGGCCATGAAGGAGGCGATGGCCTTCACAAACTGGCCGAAGGTCATGGTGCTGGCCAGCTTATCGCCCTTGATAATGTTGGTGATGAGCGGGTTCAGTGAGGTTTGCATGAGTGCATTGCCAATTCCCAGCAGGGAGAAGGCGGCCAGCATGAGGCCGTAGCTCTCGCCAAAGATGGGCAAGACCAGGGAAATCACCGTCACCACCAGGCTCAGGAGCACGGTGTTCTTGCGGCCGATGCGGTTCATCAGGATGCCCGTGGGAACGGAGAAGATGAGGAACCAGAAGAAGACCAGCGACGGGAAAATGTTGGCGGCGGAGTCTGTGAGCTGCAGGTCCTGCTGCACATAGTTGGAGGCGATGCCCACGAGGTCCACGAACCCCATGGCAAAGAAGCAGAGCATCACCGGTATCAGTTGCAGTTTCTTGTTCATTTGGCAATCGGATAAAGGGTTACGTCGGCCTTGGTGTTGCCGTACATCTTCAGGATATTATAAGGCGAGGTGGGGAACACCAGGTTGGTCATGCAGAAGTCCGGGCCGAAGGCTTCGATGCTGGCGCTGTCCACCAGGAGACGGAGCTCCATCTTGCCGCCCACGGTGGTGGGAGCGGTAGTGACGGCCGCGAAGGACTTGGAGAACTTCACGGCGCCGCTGCCGCGACGGTCCATGGAGAAGGTCTGCACGTCGGCATTGTAGGAGAGGACCACCTGTTCACCGGTCTCGTTGGAGAGCACGAAGGTGGCATCCTCTTTCTTGCCCAGGTTGAAGCGGATGACCAGTTCATAGGCACGCTGCGGGGTGTCAAAGAGCTCTACCGGGGCGGTGGCAAGGGCCAGCTGCACGGGATTGCCGCGCAGGGCTTCCACCTCCGGGGAAGGGGTGCTCTTCAGGAGCACTTCCTTGCCCTTCCGGATGAGGCTCAGGTCACGCGGGACGGAGTTGGCGCTGCGGAACTGGGTGGTGGGCACGGAATTGGCGTACTGCCAGTTGCTCATCCAGGCAATGGCTACGGTACGGTTATCCGGGGCGTTGCTCCAGGTAACGGTGGCGTAGTGGTCCTTGCCATAGTCCATCCAGCGCGTGACGGTGGGAAGGTCGTCGCACTTGAAGGTTTTGCCGTCGTAGCTGCCCACGAAATACTGCGTTGCGCTGCCACCGAAGGGACCGCCGGGGTTGATGTTGAGGATGAGCACGTACTTGTCCTTGCCCTCGAAGGGAAGACGAACCAGGTCCGGGCACTCCCAAACGCCGTTGTGGTTGCCATAGGCAAGGCCAAAACTGCTGTCGTAAGTCCAGTCCTTGAGGTTGTCGGAGCTGTAGAACTGCACTTCCTGTCCGGCGGCCAGAATCACCTTCCACTGCTTGCTCTGGGGGTCCCAGAACAGCTTGGGATCGCGGAAATCCCGGGTGTCTTCCGCCATAATTACCGGGTTGCCGGCATATTTGGTGAAGCTGCGGCCATTGTCGTTACTGTAAGCAATACTCTGGGTCTGGCTGTCGCCGTCGGAGGTGTACATGGCAATGATGGCATTGCGGCCGAAACCTGCCACATTTTCTTTGTCCACAATGGCGCTGCCGCTGAAAATGGCGCCCAAATCGTCCGGAGCCAGGGCAATGCCCAGGTTCTCCCAGTGCACCAGATCCTTGGAAACGGCGTGTCCCCAGTGCATGTTGCCCCAGAAGCTGCCGTACGGGTTATACTGGTAGAAAAGATGCCATTCTCCGTCCTTGTACACCATGCCGTTGGGGTCGTTCATCCAGCCCCAGTCGGGAGAGAAGTGGTAAGTAGGACGGTATTTCTTCTCCTTGTTGGCAAAGTTGAAAGCGGGGGCTGTGGTCATCTCGCTCCAGCACACATCGTCCGAAGGATCCCGGCGCACGCCGCGGCCCTGCCGCATGGTGATGTCCAGCAGGATGCTGCTGCCGTTCCACTCGCCCAGGTCCAGCGGAACCAGGTAGTCGGTTTTGTCAATAGCCAGGCTCACATTGGCTTTGTAAACCTCGTGCCCGTTGGAGAGCACTTTGACAACGGCCTCCTGGGCGGTTTCCTGCACGGGCAGCATCACGTAGCGGTCTTTCCCGCTCACCTGCACCATGCTGTGGGTTTCACTCAGGTGGGTGATGGTAAGGTTTTGCTGCGCACCGGCCGAAAGGGTAACTGCGCAAAAGGAGAGGAGTGCTATTAGTTTTCTCATGTTAGGTGTGTTCCAACTGCTAAGTTAGTAAATTATTTCCAAATACGGCTAAGTTCGCGGACCTGGGCTTCTACGGAAGCACCGGAAGTCTGGAGTTGATTGTAAATGGAAGAGGGGAATACCAGGTTGGTCATGGAGAGCGTACCTTCCTGGGTGAACAGCTCCACGGAAGACTGATCCACGAACAGGTCCAGGGTTACCTTGTCGCCATTCACGCAGATCGGGCCCTGCATGGACGGAACAGAGAAGGTGCCGTTGAAATTCACTTTGCCGGTGCTTGCGTTGCGCTTAACGGCTACAAGGCGGCTGGTACCGTACACTTCCACCACCAGCTTCTCGCCTTTCTCGTTGCTCAAGGTGATGGTGGTGTTCTGGTCCAGACCCACGGTGAGACGGAGCTGGTAGGCGTCAAAGGCTTCCCAACTGCTGCCCGCAGGTTTCCATTCCTTGGCGATGCCGTCGATTTCTTTTACAACGGTGCCGGTAAGGAGCGGTTTGCCGTCAAATTCCACTAGTTTAAGCTCGCGCGGGAGTGTCATGGCGGAGCGCCAGGGGTCGCAGGGGACGTTCCCGGCGTAAGACCAGTTGTTCATCCAGCCCAGCATCACCAGGCGGCTGCCGGTGTTGGACCAGGTAACGCCTGCATAGTTGTCCATACCGTAGTCCAGCCAGAGCGGATAGTCGAGCTCATCGGCCGTAAAGGTGGTACCGTCGAATTCTCCGGGGAAATAAAGGGTCCCGGAGCCCAGGATGGGGCCGCCGGGGTTTACGCTCACGATGAGCACCCATTTTTTGCCGCCCTTGTAGTCCATCTGCACCAGATCCGGGCACTCCCACTGCAGGTCCGGACGACCGGCAAGGGGAGTGAAAAAGGTACTCAGGTGGCTCCAGGTTTTCAGGTCCTGCGAACCATAGAACTCGATGCCTTTTTTCCAGCCTTTGGCCAGCGACATAATCCATTTGCCGCTCTCTGCGTGCCAGAACACCTTGGGGTCGCGGAGATTGTCGTCGTCATTCTTGATGACCGGGTTGCCGCCGAAGCGGGCGAAGGTTTTGCCGCCGTCCGTGCTGTAGGCAATGGACTGCTGCTGTTTCCCGTCGTCTCCGGCCGAGGTGTACAGGGCCACCATGGCGCCTGCGCCAAAACCGGCGGTGTTGTCTTTGTCAATGACGCAGGAGCCGGAGAAAATGGCTCCCAACTCGTCCTTGGTAAGGGCAACCGGCTGCTCGGTCCAGTGAATCATGTTCGAAGACGTGGCATGGCCCCAGGACATATTGCCCCAGCTGTTACCCTGCGGATTGTACTGGAAGAACAAGTGGTAAACGCCATCCACGAACACCATGCCGTTGGGGTCGTTCATCCAGTTTTTGGACGGGGTGAAGTGGA
>Ga0310695_10007666_pt1 | contig 17141 bp, 14 predicted proteins | sample RumenRJG_04DNA_FD_203882 | JGI IMG/M metagenome (GOLD analysis project Ga0310695, IMG submission 203882) | Bovine rumen microbial communities from Lethbridge, Alberta, Canada - RJG_04 (v2) (version 2) | ecosystem: Host-associated > Mammals > Digestive system > Stomach > Rumen | place: Canada...
TAATATTTCAACAATTAGCGTGAACTCAGCGAGAAAGCCGGAAGGGGTAGGGGTCCGGGGACAGGGGAAGGTGGCTTTCTCCCACGCTCTTTGGCTTCCCCTTCCCCGGGAGCAGAGCATATCGCCTTCAATAATAAGGCAGCAAGGAGGCTCATTGCCAAATTTCAGTTTATATAAGGGCAAACAAACGGGACCTGCCCTCGAGGGGGCAGGTCCCAGTGTATCAATTCATCTTAACAATTCAGTCTTTGCGGGAGTTCCACCAGGTGAGGGCCATGAGGTTCAGGATGGTGGTCATCGTGAGCATCTTGCCCTTGGTCATGGTGTTGGCAAAAAGTGCCATGGACTTCGAGACTTCGCCGGACTTCAGCATTTTGGTGGAGCAGAAGTTCTCGGTGTAGTCGAAGCACAGCATGAGGTACGGCAGTGCGGTCTTCCAGTCTGCCTTGCCGCCGAACTTCGTCAGGAACAGAGCGAAGAACGTGGAGTAGATGAGCGGGAACACGTTGTCGGTCTTCAAAAGCGTGTTCCGGTAAAGGTCCGTGCCCTTGTCGGTCAGCGCGTCCAGGAACTCCTGCATCTTCTCCTGCGAGTTCATGAAGGACAGGTCGAAGATCATCTTCCCGTCCGCTTCCTTCTGGACTTTCGGGATGAGCACAAAGGTCTCGACCCCTTCGAACAGCATCGTCAGTGCGCCGCTCGCATACAGTGCCAGTTTCCCGGCGTCACTTTTCGCGAAGTTTTCCAGCTGTTTCATTTCAATGCACCTCTCGAATGTTCAAATGCTCCTTTTCCTGTTTGACTTGCTTTTGGTTCTTGCACCCGGCCGCAAGCTTCTCCTTCTTCCGACGGTAGGACGGCAACCCTGTCAGACATCTTCCTCCCGGAAGTCGAGGGCCAGTTCTTCGTGGGTCGGGGTCATCTTGGTCAGCTTGACGCCGGCGGCTTCGAACATGCGCTTCGAGGCCACGTTCATGTCGGTGCCGTCGTACTTGTCGGACAGGTACACGACTTCCTTGATTCCGCTCTGGATGATGGCCTTCGCGCACTCGTTGCAGGGGAACAGCGCCACGTAGATCTTGCAGCCGGACAGGTTGCCGCCGGCGTGGTTCAGGATGGCGTTGAGTTCCGCATGACAGACGAAGGGGTACTTGGTCTCGAGTGCGGAGCCGGTGCGGGCCCAGGGGAAGTCGTTGTCGTCGCAGCCGATGGGCAGGCCGTTGTACCCGACGGACATGATCTTATTGTTCTGGTTCACGATGCACGCGCCCACCTGTGTGTTCGGGTCCTTGGACCGCATGGCAGACAGCAGCGCAATGCCCATGAAGTATTCGTCCCAGGAAATGTAGTCTTCTCTCTTCGGCATGTCAGAGTTCCTTTCTGCGGGGCGATGTACGGGCCCCGGTTTCGAATGTTTCCAACAGAATTATAGCACGGGAAGCAACAGGGGTCGAGACCCGCGAATACAGTGGCCGAACGACTCTGGCGCCGGGTGTGCGAGACCGCCACTGCCAAAAGAACACTCAAAAAGCCCCGCTGGAGCAGGTGAGCTCAGTGCGGGGACTTTTCAATGTTATGGAGTTTCTCAACTGACAGCGGCGTTCCAGGCGGCGCGGTTCGCGGGAAGGTCGACGGAGATGACTTCCTTGCCGTTCACGCGCTTGTACTGGTATGTGCCCTCGACCGGCAGCGCGATGCTGGAGGTCTCATACTGGTCCATCGTCGCGAAGACGAGGATGAGGAACAGGAGTTCCGGAATGGTGAGGTCGGTCTTCACGCGCAGCATGTACTTCGCGACGATCTGCACCTGCCGGTCCACCGGCAGTGAGAGGAGCTGCTTCATGGACGCGCTCAGCACCTTGCGCTGGCGCTCGGTGCGGCCGAAGTCGAGGCCGACGTACCGCACGCGGGCATAGGCCAGGGCCTGCATGCCGTTGAACCGGTACGTGCCACCCTTCACCGGCAGCGCGTCCGGGTTGTCCTTGCGTCCGTAGATCTCCTTGTTCTGGTCCGACGTGTACTTGTTGATGACCGGGACTTCTTTTTTGGTAACGGTCATCTCCACGCCGCCGATGTCGTCGACGAACTCGATGAGGTCACCGAAGTTCACGACCATAAACGCGTCGATCTTGATGCCGTAGTTTTGAAGGATGGTCTTCTTCAGGAGCGACGCGCCGCCGTAGTTGTAGGCTTCGTTGAGCCGTTCCTGCCCGTGGCCGGGGATGTCCACGTAGCTGTCCCGCAGGAGCGACGTCATGACGAGCTTCTGCGACAGCGGGTTCACGGTGAGGACCATCATGGCGTCGGACCGGCCGGCGTAGTCGTTCTGCCGGGAGTCCACGCCCACGATGAGGACGTTGTAGAGTTTCGCATTCGTCAGGAGCGTTCCCACGTCCGCGGCCACGTCGCCGGTCATCGGGACATTCAGGAGGTCCGTCAGTTTTTCCGCATAGGCGGAGAGGTCAAAGCCGGCGGAGGCGGCAGTGTTTTCGGCGATCCGCGTCACACTCTTCGTACGCGTCCCGAGGGCAAAGGCGCCGGTCGCCGTCGTCGCCACCATGAGGCAGACGGCGAGGAGCGCCGCAAATAAGCGTTTCCAAAGCATGCGTTTCATGATTCCAATCTCCTTTAAAGAGAAATACTTGCAGAACGGTCATAAAAACCATACTGCCGGGGGGCCGTACTTGTGACTTTCTACACATGACCCTCTTTCACAACAAACAGTTTACCATACCCGCAGCGAAACCCTCAACCACAAAGGTTACACAGCGCGCAGGCCGTGCCGAGTCCCTTCCGTAAATCGCCCCTTGTCATTTCGTACAAGGAAAACGGCAGGTTTTTGTTGACTTTGCTCGTTTCATTCTCTTTATCAAACGAGTAAAATTGAAATGTAACTGGACAAAATGATAAAAGTGTTGAGTAAAAGTGGACAAGTATATTCGGGAAGCTGTTGGTCCGCGCTGAGACTGAGCGCATAGTTTGGAGAGGATGTGCAAAGATTCATGGGACACTTCAACAAGTACAGTGAGAAGAAAAACAGATGGATGCTCACCGGCGAGTTCGCAAAACAGGGCTACGACTGGTGGTGGCATTCGCTGACCGCGATCGATGAGGAGACCGGCAAAGAGAAGCCGTTCTTCTTCGAATACTTTACCTGCAGCCCGAAACGCGGCGGCAAGGAACCCGTCTTCGGTCAGCTGCCGGAGAACAAGAAAAAAGGCAAAAAACCGTCCTACCTCATGGTCAAGGCCGGCATGTGGGGCGCGCCCGACAAAATGCAGCTCCACCGGTTCTTCGGCTGGAAGGACGTCAAGATCACGAAGAAGGCCCCCTTCTTCGTCCAGGCAGACGACTGCTACTGCGATGAGCACCACATGAAGGGCTCCATCCACATCGACCCCGCAGACGCGAAAGCCCACCCCGAGTGGATGTGCGACGGCGGCGACCTCGAGTGGGACCTCGAGATCCTTCCGGAGATCGCCTGGAACGTTGGCTGGGGTACATCGCCCTTCTTCCTCGCCACCAAGGCCTATGACATGTACTGGCACGGCAACGGTATCAAGTGCGGGTACAGAGGCTGGATCAAAGCGAACGGCAAGAGTTACAAAGTCGAACCCGAGACCTGCTACGGCTACGAAGACAAGAACTGGGGCCGCGACTTCACGACGCCCTGGGTCTGGCTGTCCTCGAACTGCCTGACCTCCAACATCACCGGTAAGAAACTCGAGAATTCCGTCTTTGAGATCGGTGGCGGCCGCCCGGTCGTTTACCACATCCCGCTCCCGAGACAGCTCCTCGGTTGCTTCTACTATGAGGGCGAAGAGTACGAATTCAACTTCTCGAAGTTCTGGGAACTCTCGACCACCAAATTCTCCTTCGACGAGGACGACGAGGAAGTCCACTGGCACGTCAAGCAGAGCACCAAGAAGGGCATCCTCATCACCGAACTCCACTGCAAGAAGGAAGACATGCTGCTCGTCAACTACGAGTCCCCGGACGGCGAGAAACGGTTCGGCACGCTCTGGAACGGCGGCAACGGCTATGGCGATTTGAAACTGTACCGCAGAAAGCTCTGGTTCTTCAAGAAACTGGTCGATGACGTCCACGCAACGAACATCGGCTGTGAATACGGAGAGTACGACTACTAACGCTCTCCCTTTGGCGCAAAAGCAAGTTTCTTCTTTCGAAACAACTCCAATACGGGAAGACCCCGCTCCGGCAACTGTGCCGGGCGGGGTTTTCTCGTGCCTTGGAACATGGGTCAGTTTTTTAAAGCAGTAATGGGGACAACAAACACGCCGTCCGGGCGCCGGTAGGCGGCATTTGACATGCCGCAGATGACGCACAGGACTGACGGCGGGATCCCTGTTTCTTCGGAAGCGATGTCTGCCTGAAGAGCAAGAAGCTGTTCCGCAGCAGCATCGATCTGGTTGGCACCGAGTTTGATTTCAAATGCACACCACTCGCCGGTCGCTAATTCGATGACGGCATCAATCTCCTTGTTGTTATAATCCTGATAATGGTAGACCGTTGCGTCAAAGGCCTCTGCGTAGATTCTCAAATCGCGTTCGATCAACGCCTCGAATTGGAAGCCGAACGTGGTTAAATCGCCAATGAGCATATCCGGGGTAAGGTTTAAAAGTGCACAGGCAAGTGACGGGTCGCAGAAATGGCGTTTTTCTTTTTGTTTGATCCGGGTCCTGGAGCGAACATTGGTGGAAAAGGGTGGCTGGTTTTCGATCAGGAACAGGCGGGACAGCACGTCTAAATATTCTGAGATGGTGTCCAGGTCGATGTCCTCAACGTCTTCCTCTCGGATGTCCTTTTTTAACGTATTGTTCGATGCGACCGTTGCTTCGTTGCGTGCCAGAGAACGAAGGAGCAGCTCGAACTTATGCTTATTTCGTTTTTTACCATCGATGCGGTCAATGTCGTTTTCAATGACTGCTTTGATGTATTCTCTGGGGATGGCAACGGCATCGTCGAACGGAAGACACATGCTTTCCGGCCAGCCGCCGCGGACGATTGCTTCCGCCAATTGTCTCAACGAAACGTCCTCGGAAACAAAAGGGGTCAGCTCACCGTGGCACAATGCTTCAAGAGAGACGCGGCCGGAAGAGCAGCCCATTTCAAAGAGGGACATAGGCCGCATGCGAAGCCGGGCGATGCGTCCTGTGCCGCTGTGCATTATGCCTTTTCGTTTTGGCGTCGACGAACCGGTCAGGAGAAAGCGCCCTTTTTCTCCGGACTTGTCGACTTCGAAGCGGACGGCATCCCAAAGAGCGGGAACTTCCTGCCACTCATCAATGAGCCGTGGCGCGTCTCCACCAAGAACCAGAGAAGGGTCCATTTCTGCCAATCGGCGATTTTGAAAGTTGCCGGTCGGGTCGCCGACATAGAACTCGCTGTTTGCATGCTCTGCCGATGTCCAGGTTTTCCCGCACCACTTTGGGCCTTCCAGGCATACTGCACCGAATGTGCGAAGATACTTTTCGACGGTTGCATCAATGATTCTGGGCTTGTATTCTGCGCGATTCATCTGTTTCACCTCAAGCCAAGAATAGCAAAACCCGTGACATTTGTCAATTTCAACCCGTGAAATTTGTCGACTTCAACCCGTGGTTTTCTAAGGGTTATACTTTTTCAAACCTTTACACAGGAGGCACGACCATGAAACAGGTTTCCGTTTATACAGCCAACAAAAAAGGGTTCATTTCCATAAACGTTCTTCGACTTCGCTGCGTAAGAACAGTTTCGTGCGACCGCCGGGTTTGATCGGATGGAGCTTGTCCCGCCGGACCAGATCGTCGATATTCTGCCGGCTGCACTGTAGCAGTTCGCAAGCTTCCGCTGTCGTAATGACGCGATGTGCCGCAAAGGCCTGGAAATCCTCTCTCGAGAGGGGAACTTTGCGGCCGGAACGGTAAAGAAGAGGCTAAAACTCCCTTGAAAAAGTGTGCCGCAGACGCGAAAACTCCCTTGAAAAAGTGTAAAATCATTTGTCCCCGACAAACCCCGTGCAGAGCAACGACTCTGCGCGGGGCTTTGTTCATTAGTCCGCTTTATTTGGCCGCTTTATTTCTTTGTGTCATTCTTTCCTGTATTGAGGTGTTTTTTCGAAGCGGAACCCGTTTTCTCAATGCGCTTATGGTCCACGATGGTAAAGATGATAAGCCCTATACCAAGAGCAATTGAGATAGCGGTTTTGACCGGGTCGATTTCTCCTCCGGTAAGTAAGTCGAAAACCAAGTTCAATAAGGGAGCGATTCCTATCAAATATGGCAACAAGTATATCAGTGTTATCATATATATCGCCTCTAATTCATAATCCAGCCATTGCTTCGTTTGTAACCATGCCAACCATCAGTCCAATCTAAAGCCTTAGCTATTATTTGTCCTGGGCTGGAGCCAAAAAAGTTCATGGCAATATTAATTGCTGCGGCGACCCATTTGGATGCTGCTAAACCAAGTTTCTTTCCCACTACTTTTGCAGTATATCTTATAAGCTTGCTTTTTTGATGCCGAATTAGATATGAAAGAACTTTTTTGCCTCCAGTAGCGTATCCAGTTGTAAGCACTATTATTGCTGCGTCTATGAATCGGCCAACCCATTTAACGCTGTTCCACCAATGTTTTCCTAAATAACCGCCACAATCCTCATGATTGACAGGATTGTTATAGCAGTAAGAAAAAGTGTTCCATCCTATCGATCGATTTTTTAATGCTACTGAAACAGAAATCTGATCCGCATTGACAAATCTTATTAAATCAGCATCATAATACCTACTCTGCAAATAATAATACCCTGTCTCAGCATCCCAGTAATAACCTCTGTATCGCAGCGGGTTTGCGTTGGCGATAGAGAGCTGCGTGGAGTTGCCGGTTGTGGCAGGAGACACAGCAAGGACTTCGCCCCAGGCGCCGTAGGTGTAGGTGGCGATGAGAGAGCCTGTGTTATCAGTGATACCAATAATGTCGCCCATCTGGTTCGTCAGATAGAAGTACTGGGTCCCGTTGTAGATAAAGCCCGTCGGGTTCCCGGAGTTGTCATACTGGAAATACATGGTGTTCGTCCCGTCTGTCTGAGACAGGATGACGCCATCTTTTGTTGTGAAGTACGTGGTCACTCCATTGACCGTTTTGCTGGATCGAATGCCGTTTTCGTCATAGGTATAGCTGTAGACATCTGCGGTCCCATTCGGATCCGTACTCGTCAATGGTAAGCTTCAAATATATTCCATATTGCTACAAGCATCATTATGAATAACATAATACTATAAAAAAGAACCCAAAAAGATGATTTTTCAAAGAGTAGTCGGCCTACCAAAGAAACGACAAACAGTATGGCAATAATAATAATCAAAATACCCACATGGTTAAACAAAAGACCACCTCACTCTCGCCCAAATAGAGACTCTTGAATACGGCCGACCATATATTACTGCTTTTAACTGGTTCCTATAATAACCTTTGCGAACAGATTGATACAGGCCAAAGGTCCACCCAACAGTAATAACAATTCTCATTGTGTTATTTATATATTTTGAATGATCGACATAGTAACCCGCAACACCTGTTACGGCGCCCCATACGCCTGCAATTACCGCAATCACTTTTGAGACTGTTACATCTGGGATTAAAGCCGCAATTGCGCCAGCGAAAGTGCTTATTCCGTTGATCCATGCCAATCCCTTTGCAACAGTTTTAACCTTAACCCACAGTACTTTTGATGCATATTTTGTGTAAGATTTTAGGACTCTAATATACTTTTTGTATTTCAGTTTTAGCTTTGCTTCTCCACTATAATCAAGATTATTGACACAATCATTTCCGCAATATACAAAAAGATTGTCTCCACAATAGGACTGTCGATCTTCTTCAAAAACATAAGGATAGTCAGAATTTATAAATCTATTAATTAAAGAGTTGTAATACCTGCTCTGTAAGTAATAATACCCCGTCTCCGGATCTAGATAATACCCTCTATATCGCAGTGGGTTCGCATTGGCGATGGCGAGCTGAGAAGAGCTTCCGGGTGTGGCAGGTGTAGTTGTCAGGACTTCGCCCCAGGCCCCGTAGGTGTAGGTGGCAATCAGGGAGCCCGTGTTATCGGTGATGCCGATGACATCGCCCATCTGGTTCGTTAGGTAGAAGTACTGGGTCCCGTTGTAAAGGAAGCCAGTCGGGTTGCCGGAGTTGTCATACTGGAAATACATGGTGTTCATCCCGTCTGTCTGAGACAGGATGACACCATCTTTTGTTGTGAAGTAGGTGGTCACTCCGTTGACGGTTCAACTGAAAGAAGGATATTTGTAAGACCTTCGTACTCTATTCTATACCGATGACCCTCTTCCAAACTCTGGTTGATTGTATCTTGATACCGTTTAGATGGGCGATGTAATTTAATATGTTCACCGTTCTTTGTTTCAAAAGAGATTTCATCAGCCCAACTCCACGAAAGACGTGTACACTTAACGTCTTCTTTCACGATTATCGACGGCCCTTTATAAGCCATATAAGCTTTCCCCGCAGCAACAAAGCTCATTACTGCAATGCAAACCACAGCCAACACTATCGGCATACTATCAATTTTAGGGCGTTTGACAATCATCAACGTTACAGCTAAGGCAATAACAGATAGTATCGCAAAACAGATTCTTGAAACAAATATAGAAAACAACACTTCTTTATACATATCTTTGCACCTCTCACCGTCTGACTCTACTTATCTTATACGTTACAAGCCAAGATTGCATCGATGAAGAAATAAATGTTTTGATAAATCGCTTATATAAAGATTTGTTATTCCGAATATAAGAAGTAATAGCTGAGGATATCACACTTGCAACCTTTTTTATGGATGCTCTCGACAGTTTTTTTGTGCGATTTGAAAAAGATATGCCTTTTCTTGAAAAACGACCAAGATATCTTCCAAAGCCACCATCGTTTATCATCACCATAATGATAGTAGCGTATATCAAAGCACCTAAGCGAGAGAATCCCGTCATTCTAGCATTCCAATAACCTGCCAAACCAGATACTACACGAACCACCCATTTCTTTTGCATGCTAAATGATACTGCGCCAGATAGTGCACCGGAGACAGCACCTATCGCAACGTTGCGCCACTTCACCATCTTTTTGTTAACAGAAAAGTGTTTTAATATGTAGTCACACGCATCATTCAGTAAGGCGCCTAATGCCCCGAAGACCGCACCCAATAATGCACCTATAACAATGTTGATTGCAATTGTCCCAGCATAATCGGAGTTATTAATAGGCGCATTTAAACAATATGAAAAGACATTTTGCCCTGCCAAATTGTCTTTTGATATGCTTGATATTTCCAACAAATCAGAGTTAACAAATCTCGACAGAGCAGAATCATAATACCTGCTCTGCAGGTAATAGTACCCCGTCTCCGCATCCAGGTAGTAGCCGCGGTATCGTAACGGGTTCGCATTAGCTATAGCAAGTTGGGTAGAGCTGCCGGCTATGGCTGGTGTTGTTGCCAGGACTTCGCCCCAGGCACCGTAAGTATAGGTGGCGATGAGCGCGCCCGTGTTATCGGTGATGCCGATCACGTCGCCCATCTGGTTCGTCAGATAGAAGTACTGGGTCCCGTTATAGAGGAAGCCTGTTGGGTTCCCGAAGTTATCATACTGGAAATACATGGTGTTTGTCCCGTCTGTCTGAGACAGGATGACACCATCTTTTGTTGTGAAGTACGTGGTCACTCCGTTGACGGTTTTGCTGGAGCGGATGCCGGACTCGTCATAAGTATAACTGTAGACGTCGGCTGTGCCGTTCGGGTCCGTCGGATTCACCGTGATCTGCGAGAGCACTCTTCCGTTGGTCCACTCGAACTCCATGTTGCCATAGGTCAGGACATTGCCGTTGGCATCGTAAGTCAGGCTCGTGCCGTTGACCGAGGTCAGTTCATCCGGCCAGGCAGAATTGCCATAGCTGAAGTTCGTAGTTTCCGCAGGAAATGATGAATCATCGTAAACTTTGGTCTTTGAGAGGATGTTCCCTCGCTGGTCGTAGCTGTAAGTTTCAGTGAATCCATTCGCGGTGTCCACGGTCTGCGTCAACTGGCCATACTGGTCGTAAGTGTAGGTCTGCTCCGCAGTACCATAGCCGGTACTCGTGATCCGGTTCTTGGAGTCGTAGGTGTTCACCACATCGATCGTGGTGTTATCGGCAAGCGTGATCGCCTTGCTCGTGATGTTCTCTTTCGAGTCATAGCTGTAAGCCGTCGTGAACGCAGGGCTGTTGTTAAAGCTCACTGCTTCCGTGGCCACATTATTGCTGTTGTTGTTCGTGAAGGTGTAGTTCACCGAATTTGAGCCAGCCGTGAACGTGGTCGACCGGTTCGTGACCTGACTCGAATAACTTGTGCCAAAGTGGCTCTCGTTGATGGTCGTGACCACAGCGTCTTCGCTGTCCACCTGGTCTTCGTTAGAGGACTGGGTGTAAGTCTGGACCACCGAGTCATCGCTCAGCTTTGTAACTGTTACGCTATCATTGCTGCCATAAGTATACCTTAAACCGGTGTCATAATTCACCTTTTCGGTGAGCTCATTGTCGGAATTGTAACTGTAAGTCACATAGGCTGCATTGTTATCGTTCCGCTTTTCAGAAATCAGATTCTTGTTGGAGTCGTAATAATAGTTAATGACATCATCATTTGCATAGGTGACAGTCTGGAGAAGATTTGTTGTGTTCTCATAACCATAGAGGACTTTCTGGACACCGTTCACCTGGACCTGGGTCAGTTCCCCATGGTCTCTGTAATAGAACTTGTAAATGTCAAATTCTTCTCTGGTCTTGCAGCCTCTGTCATTGTAATAGTAATGCGTCGTCTTCCCGAGCCGGTTGGTCTCCGAACTCAGAGTGTTATTGGATGCATAGACATAGGTGGTTCCAGCAGAACTGTCACTGTAAGTGTTGGCGGTCGGGAGGCCGTCAAGAGTCGCGTCATAATCTTCCCGACCGATCTCCTGGATGATTCTGCCAAGAGAGTCATAAAGTGTTCTGGTCACGTCTCCCTTGACGTCGGACTTTAAGGTCCTGCCGGCTGCATCGTAGACTGTGCTGGTAGTTTCCGTGTTCGTGCTGTTGGTAGTCGTGCTTGTCGAGAGCGTTCGGTTGAATAAGTCGAATGTGTTGTCTGTGACAGTCAGAGACGAAGTGGTCTGTCCGGTCGTCGCATCCGTTTCCGTCTTTGCCACCGAAGTTCGGGTGGTGTTGCCATACTGGTCGTAGACATAAGAGGTGGTCTCGCTATTCAGAGAGTCCACGGTCTGCGTGACCATGCCACTGTTGTAGGTATAGGAGACGGTCTCAAAACAGGTAAGACTGGAGTCATAGCTTTCCGGCGCAGTCCCCGTGTAACTCTTCTTGAGGGTCGCCGTCAGTTTGAGGTCACCTTCCGCGCCACCGTTCTCGTTGGCGCCATAGTAGACGTAATAGGTCGTCCCGTCCGGAGAGGTCTCCCGGACAAGCTGCTTCGAGCCGTTGTACGAGTAAATGGTCTGTTGATTGTCTTCGTCAACCGTTTTTGTCAGGTTGCCGTTCGCATCATAGGTGTACGTGGTAGTTTTGTTCCCAACCGTCTCGCTGGTTACCTGATACTGATCATTATAAGTGTATTCCGTGGTCTCGCCGTTTTCATCGGTCGCAGAGGTCACAAGGAATGCATCGTTATAAGAGGTTTCCGTCGTGTTTGTGTCTGAACTGTAGGTCGAAACCGTGATGTTCGCATCGTCATAAGTGTAATTGGTATAGAACCCGGAATCCCAGAGTTCCTTTGTTACCCGACCGGCCGCGTTGTACTGGATATTTTTGTCCAACGACTTGGTCATGGTGTAGACACCGGAACCGGTGGAGGTTTCGATATAGCTGTAAGAGCCGATGGTCACCCCGGCCTGGTCCACGACCCCCGTCAGGTTGCCATTATTATCATAGGTATAAGTGATGGTATTGTTCGCGGGGTCCGTGACAGAGGTCACGTTTCCGTCACTATTGATGCCTACCGTGTAGTGTCTTGTGTTCGTCGCGCCATCGTAAATGTCGACTCCCGTGCTATTCCAGTCAAAGGTGATCTGATCCCCATACTTCGACGTGATACGTGACAGTTTCTTGTCAGTTCCGTAGAAGTAGGACGTGTCGTCGATCGCTACCTGGTAGCTGGTGATCGCATTATTGTTATCCCTATTGATAGTGAGGGTATAGCCATTCAACTCGTTTTTAAAGAGGTTCGTGCTTTCCTTGATGAAGGTCAGTTCCGTTGCATCCGGCAGTGTCACTTTGTAGACACTGCTGTTTTGCTTTTTGACCTTCGAGTCTGTCCCGAAGAACCAGGCATGGTCAGCGGAGTCATAGCTTCTGGTGAAGTCGAAGTTCACGTTCCGGTAAGACAGGGAGAAGTCTGTGTTGCTTTCGCTGTAGGAACCATAGTACTTCGAAACCGATGGGATGTCTTTGTGGATGACGACGCCTTCATCGCCAAGTCTGGCATAAACCGTCGTGGTTTCAAAGGCAGGAACCGTAAAGGGTCCGGTGTACTCTTCCCAGGTGCCTTCCGCGCCGACTTTGTACTGGATCTCATCCGTGTTACTCGTCGTGTTCACGAGGCCGACCAACTGGCCGTCCATGTAGAACTGCGGGACACCGGAGGAGACCGTTTCCGTTCCGATGTTTCCGGCGTTGTCTTTGACCTTCACCTGATTGGTGGTGGAGTCCGCGTCCACGTCGGCATAGTTGTTCTGCTGCCAGTTCGTTCCGCTGTCGAAGCTGTAGGAAGCAATGCCGGAATTATCATCGGTGGCATCGACAGTGTAGTTCACTTTGTCTTCCAAAGTGCTTTCGGAAACATCGATGCTGTTGATAGTCGGAGCCACGTTATCGAACATGGAAACGTTGATCGCCGTGGGAGGCGATACATTGCCCGCATTGTCGATGGCATAGACGTAGAAGACGCCGCCTTCGGACATCTGCTTGTCTTCGCCGAAGGTCCACTCGCCCGGGAACTCGATGTTCGAGAAGCTGTAGGCCCACATGCCGGAGGCGTCATCGGTCGAGTGCGCGTGGAGCGTGTAAGGCTGGTTCGTCCAGGACGTCGGGATGCCCGTGATGTCCGGCGAAGACGGCTTGACCTTGTCGATATACTGGATGGTCTGAGACCCGAGGTCCAGAATGTTGCCGTCGTTGTCTCTTACCTTGATATATACAGTACAATTCTCTTCAAAAGTCTTCGTGTTCGATGCCTGCCAGTAGTTCGTGTTGGCATCGGTGCTGAACGAATATGCTTCACTGGCAAGGCCAGAGCCGGAGTCCTGCGCGCCGTCGACGGACAGCGTGACATTCTGATTGGTCCAGTAGGTGGCATTTCCGGAAACGCCGGTGGCGGTAGGCGGAGTCGTGTCGTCCGAATAGTTCACGACCGCATAGGGGCGGTAGCTACTGGTCGTATAGTCTCTGGTGGCAAAGGCACGCCAGTTGTATGCGTGGTTCGTTTCTTCGTTGGAGACAAAGCAAAGGCCTAAGTTCTGGCCCCAGCCCTGAGCTCAGGCATTGACCGCTGTTTGGATGTCGAACTTGTACCAGTGACTGCTGTTTGGATTGTCGATGGATGCTGCTTTGGAGGTGTCGACAATGTCTTTGGTGTAGCCGGACATCATGGCAGAAACTTCCAGGCGGTTTTTCACCATAGAAGTCTGGCAAAGGAGCTCCACCAAAGCACCAATAACCAAAACGGCCGCCAGGATGACAGCGATGACTTTTTTCCAAAGCTTGGTTTCACGAGCGTCTTCGTACTGATAATGCAACATAGCGTTTCTCTCTTTCGCGGGGACATTTGCTTGAAAGAGAGTACAAGGGTCTGCGCTACACTCTCAGGCAACTCGGTTATTCACGATTCGTTTACATTTTCCCACAGGTTTCTGCACGTTTGCAAGGGAATTCTTTCGGAAAGAGAAACTTTGTGCGTTTCAAACAAAGTTCTATTTCGTCGTTTGTACAAGTTGCACCAACAAATAGAACATGTGCCTCTATTGGGCCTTCTTGGGCTTAGCGATAACCCTCTTTTTAGACTTGCTTGGAGTTGCTTTCCTATCGGTTTTTGTCCTTCTTGCACGCTTCGGGAGGCTTTCGTCCTGGAGCTCTCTTCCCTGTGGATCATCCGCTGCAATCAAGAGTATATCTTGCTCTAAGCCTAACACGTTCAAGACACTCAGCACTTTTCCGACAGAGACAGAGGGGAGCCCTTTTTCCACATTCAGGACGGTCACTGCGGTGGTTCCAGCTCGCTCTGCCACCTCTTTCACGGTTAGGTTTCTTCGAAGTCTGGCTTTCCGAATCTGTTCCCCGGCGGAACTCAAGACGCCGGGTGTCTTTTTAGTCATGATGCCCTCCGTAAAATATAGCACAGTATATTATAATCTCTTATTTATATGAAATACTATACTTTATCTCCGCAGCGTGTGCAAGCGGTTTATGTCAATGCATGGGTATACATACTTTGATCAAACTCTGCCTCTTACCACTTATAAAACGATAACTGTCGCTTTCGAAAAGGCTATCTTGCCAAAAATAGTAACCTGTGAGAGAATAAGCTATAAACAAGAAATGCGTTCTCTAGAATCACGTACTTTCCTGCGGAAACTACGAACTTCAGCTATGGCAATTCCGCCTGGCAGGATGAGCTGACCTCGGTCAACGGCACGAGCCTGACCTACGATGCTAACGGGAACGTCCTGACCTATGGCAACATGGCGTTTGAGTGGACTAACGGCAGAGTGCTCAGCGAGATCACTGTGACTCCGAATGACCCGAAAGGTACGGCAGACGTCTACAGCAACACCTATGACGAGTCCGGCATCCGGTCCAGCAAAACAGTCAATGGAGTGACCACCTACTTCACAACAAAAGATGGTGTCATCCTGTCTCGGACAGACGGGACGAACATCGTGAACTCCCGTATGATAATGTCCAAGCAGATTATGTAGGAGGCGGTGGATGATGATAACGGAAATACCTGGCGATTCGGAACAGGGAGCATAAAAACATCTGGATCTTCCTGGGTGACGGTGGATGGGCTGGACTTTATTGACTTCCCAATTGAGAATGGACAACCAGATACTTTTTATGGAACGTTCGTTTATGGTGAACGATCAAAACAGTTAGTATATTATGAGCTGAAATAGTATGACTTTTGCAATACACGAGAAAACCCCGCGCAGAGCAAAGACTCTGCGCGGGGCTTTACGATTCATAGACAACCCGATAGTTTTTCTGTATTCCAAATATGTTTTACTCTAATAAATCTTCAACCGATTTACTTACAGGATACATTAAATCGTAGGGGTCGTTATCAAAACAGCACAGGCCGATCGTGTTGATTGCTGTTTTTCCAAAATAGCCATAAATCAACGTTGCGGCGATGTCTTTATACTGAATGCCAATCAATCGCTCTTCTTCGTGAATGTTTTTGTATTTTAAACACTCACTGTAATCTGCATTCCAAGCACGATGTAAAAGGTTTTTATATTCCGCCAATAGCGATTGTTCACGAATAACAATATTTTTGGGAGAATTTAACTTTAGATTGTCTGTGTCTGAAATTATTATGCAGTCTATTTCTTTGGAAGAGTCAATTCCGGGAAGGTAATCTATATCACAATAAACGCTTCCATTATACTTTGCTAACATCTCATATTTATCAGAAAGAGCGATTGTTTCTGTTGCTTTAGTCAGCAAACCAGACTCCGTTGCCAGCGGAACTCTCACTTTCTTCGGAAAGCGATATGCATTTTTTGGGAATACCCAACTAGACTCGATGGATCGACCAGCTTGATCGAATCTCGAGAAAATCTTTTTATTAACGGAAAGATACAGTTGCTCTTCTTTTGAGAACACAAATATGTCCTCGTTGTCTGCATCTTTATAAGCACCACATCCGCTCAAAATCAACATAAAAGAGGATATGATTAAGATTGCTATCATCCTTCTCATAACATATACCTCACATAATACCGAAGTTTAGGATATGGAGCCACCTTTGCAAATTGCAGCAATCTTCCACCATGATTCCAAATATAGTAGAAAACGCCCACTCGTTTATCATTCCAGTTGACATCTATCGGGTTAGCTTTTCTCAGGTACTTCACTATTCTACTTCGAATTGGTTCATAGCCCCTAAGTCGGGTTTTATAAAGAGCTGCTCCCAAGTAGTAAACAACCGCATGAAACCAAATTTCCACAGCGATTCTATGAGCTGTCATTTTACAGTACAAATATCTACCACCTAAAGCTCGAACAACAGACGACCCAAACGTTAAGCAGAACTTTCTCGACAAATATGCCAATCTCATATAAATTCTAAAACCATATGGTTTCTGTTCAATTAACCCATATGTTGTTTTCAATACATATCCAGAAATGGTACCTGTTTTATCAGAAGAATTGATAGGACTATTACTGCAATAAGAATATGTATTGCTACCAGCAAGAGATATTTTATCAGTGCTGGATATATCAAGTTTATCCACATTTATAAATCTCGCCAGATTTGAATTATAATACCTGCTCTGCAAATAGTAGTACCCTGTCTCAGCATCCCAGTAATAACCTCTATACCGCAACGGGTTCGCGTTGGCGATGGAGAGCTGCGTGGCGTTGCCGGCTGTGGCTGGTGTCACAGCCAGGACTTCGCCCCAGGCACCGTAGGTGTAGGTGGCGATGAGCGTGCCAGCGTTATCGGTGATGCCAATGACGTCTCCCATCTGGTTCGTCAGGTAGAAGTACTGAGTCCCGTTGTAAAGGAAGCCGGTCGGGTTCCCGGAATTGTCATACTGGAAATACATGGTGTTTGTCCCGTCTGTCTGAGACAGGATGACACCATCTTTTGTTGTGAAGTACGTGGTCACTCCGTTGACAGTTTTGCTGCTTCGGATGCCGGACTCGTCATAAGTGTAACTATAGACATCAGCTGTGCCGTTCGGGTCTTCCGGGTTTACGGTGATCTGCGAGAGCACTCTTCCGTTGGTCCACTCGAACTCCATGTTTCCATAGGTCAGGACATTCCCGTTGGCGTCATACGTCAGGGGTGTGCCATTGACGCCGGTCAGCTCATCCTG
>Ga0310695_10007667_pt1 | contig 17141 bp, 17 predicted proteins | sample RumenRJG_04DNA_FD_203882 | JGI IMG/M metagenome (GOLD analysis project Ga0310695, IMG submission 203882) | Bovine rumen microbial communities from Lethbridge, Alberta, Canada - RJG_04 (v2) (version 2) | ecosystem: Host-associated > Mammals > Digestive system > Stomach > Rumen | place: Canada...
TACTTGGAGGAAACTACTGAATCAAGCAAGACCAACCGTCTGCTTGTTTGTGTTTCACTTCCCATTGGTCTCACCTCCTTAGAACTAATTCGTTCCATTTCCTTGATGGCTTCACTATAGCACAATCTTGGTCAGAATATGTTACAGAAAAGTTAACGTTTTCTGACATTTGGACACAAACAGACACAACACCCAAGGACTGTATGAGACCGCCTTTTTCGCAGTGGGGAAAAGTCTGAATGCAGATGCCGTTGGTTTTGCCGTTCATTTGGGCTAAAAACGGCATTTTGAACGGCAGAATGAACGGCGGTGCCGCTGGTTTTGCCGTTCATTTGTGCTAATAACGGGTTTTTGAACGGCAGAATGAACGGCGATGCCGTTGGTTTTGCCGTTCATTCGGGCAAAAACAGCCATAGCAGCCAGTATTTATTCAGAAAAATATTTAATTCGGAGCCGGAATGCCGAAGTCCTTGTCGCCGTCGCGGGACAGGAATGTCATAGGCGGCAGATCAACAGCAGCACCGTCCTCAGAAGATACGGCCTTCATATAGAAAGTCATCTCAGGGTGAGGGCAGGAATCGACGGGATTCATCTTACCGTCGTAAAGCTCGGCTGCAACGATAGGCGCCACATAGCCTTCAGGCATGAGCACATTAAGCGTATCGCCCTTATAGAGCTTGTTCTTCTGGGTAACCTTGATAAGCCCGGAATCAGCATCCGAAGACTCTGTCACACCGACAACGAAGGCGGGCTTGTTATAGGACTTGTCAGGATCGATCTTTGCATCGTCTGCCGGGCTGTCGAAAAAGAAACCCGTGTCATAATCCCTGTGGACGACCTTATCGAGGATCACCTTCCAGCGCGGGTCGACCTTATAGTTATCAGGATCCTTGCAGCAGAGATCCACAGCTTCCCTGTAGACTTTGGTAACGGCTGCGGCATAGTATGCGCCTTTGATCCTTCCTTCGATCTTAAATGAATTGATACCGGCATCCAGGAGTTCAGGGATATGGTCTATCATGCAGATATCGCGGCTGCCGAAGATATATGTTCCTCTTCTGTCTTCCTCAACAGGGAGCGGGATGTCGGGGCGCTTTTCCTCAACGACGTAATAGCCCCATCTGCATGGCTGTGCGCACGCGCCGCCATTTGAGCGGCGTCCGGTAAAGTAGTTTGATAAGAGGCATCTTCCGGAATACGAGACGCACATTGCTCCGTGGACGAAGCATTCGAGTTCGACGTCGGAGGGAATTGCTTTACGGATCTTCTTTATCTGCTCCAAAGAGACCTCGCGTGCGAGGACTATCCTTTTCGCGCCCTGTGAGGCCCAGAAATTGCATGCAGCGCTGTTAGTGACACTTGCCTGTGTTGAGATATGGATCTCAAGATCGGGGCACAGTGTGCGCGCCATGGTAAAGACACCGGGATCGGAGATAAGGACAGCATCAGCGCCGCTCTCCAGACCTACAAACTTAATGGCGTGCTCAAGACCGCCCAGATCCTCTTCGGTGGGCATTACATTCAAAGTCACATAGCACTTGACGCCATGCTCGTGAGCATAGGCAATTCCTGCCTTCATCTCTTCTTCATTGAAATTATCGGAAAAGGCGCGAAGACCGTAACTCCGGCCTGAGAGGTATACGGCATCGGCACCGTAAGCTACTGCGGCACGGAGCTTGTCCGGATTGCCGGCAGGGCTTAATATCTCAAAACGTGAACGGTCGTAACCCATCTCGGACACCCTGAAAGAACGCTAGTTATCGAGCACAACCAGACCGGAGCTCTCTGTGGGCTCTGTAGTCTCTGTCGTTTCTTCAGGCTCGTCGACCTTGGTCCAGTTATCCTTATACTTGTCGATATTCTTCTGGTGATCCTTGAGATTCGTAGCAAATGCCGTGCCGCCGTCGATACCGGTAGCGCAGAAATAAAGATAATTGCAGTTCGGCTCAGGATAAAGCGCTGCAGCAATTGCCCAGCTTCCCGGCATGCACACAGGTCCGGGCGGAAGTCCGGGATTCGTATATGTATTGTAGGGGCTGTCTATACCAAGCTCATCGTCAGTATGAAGGATCGAAGCCTTGCCGCCGCGCATCTCGATGAGATAGTTGATCGTGGCAGATGAACCGAGGAAATGCATTGATTCATCCTTATGATTCAATCTGTTGTGGAAAACAGCCGAAACAAGCATCATGTCATGGACCTTGCCTGTCTCCATCTGGATAACGGAAGCAAGAGTAATGACCTCATCCATCGTCATGCCGAGCTTCTTGGCTCTTACGTAATACTCGTCATGGAGATTGTTCTGCATGTTGTTGAGGAACCTTCTGATGATGGACTCAGGGCTTGCATTGATGTCGAAATAATAAGTATCGGGATAGAGGTAACCTGCAAGGATAAAGTCTCTTCCCTCCTTGATCTCGATCTGTGATACGAATTCATAGTCAACGAAAAGGTTCGGCGAATTCATGCACTTGTCAAACTCGGCATCGTCAAAGTTAAGACCCGCATCGTGAAGGATCTTCTTGATCTCGTAATATGTGGAGCCCTCGGGAATGGTTACCTTGACGGCATCAGGCGCAAGTGTAAGGAAATACATGAGCTCGTCATAAGTAAAGCCCTTCAAAAGATAATGAGTGCCGGCAACATATGCGCCGTCAAAACCGTTGAGCTTGCTTATGATCGAGAAAAGGGTCTTATTCGTGATAAGACCGGCATCATAGAGCTTGTCGGCAATATCCGATGTGGAATCACCGCTCTTGATGACTATGGTTACGGCACCTTCGGTATCGGCCTTGATGTCGTATTTTCCCTCTTTGATATCTTCTTTTAGATTATTGAATCGCTTGTCCTGGGAGATGACATAGTTATATCCGACGTATACGCCTGATACTGCGAATCCGAATAAAAGTACGATTACTATCAATACTCTGAGAGCGACTCTGACTTTGTTAGATAACATAAGTAAAAGACTACCCCCTGGTAAGTTTTATTCTCAAACGTCCCTCTTTGCCTTTGCAAGTGTCTTGGCACGCAAGTCATTATTCAAGATCTTCTTGCGAAGTCTGATGCTCTGTGGAGTTACCTCGCAAAGTTCATCATCTTCGACGAATTCCAAGCACTGTTCAAGGGAGTAGACAAGGGGCGGAGTAAGACGCATTGCATCATCCGCACCTGCAGAACGCATGTTGGTTACATGCTTCTTCTTGCAGACATTAACGGTAATATCATCAGGCTTGGGGTTGATGCCAACGATCATGCCTTCGTATACCGGTGTGCCTGCTCCAATGAAGAGTGCACCTCTATCCTGAGCATTGTACAATCCGTAGGTTACTGCCGTGCCGGTCTCGAATGCTACGAGAACGCCCTGACTTCTGGTCTCGATCTCACCTGCGAAGGGTTCAAAGCCCGAGATAATGCTGTTCATTATACCATTGCCCTTAGTGTCGGTCAAAAACTCGGTACGGTATCCGAGAAGGCCTCTGGACGGGATCTTGAACTCAAGACGTGTATATCCCTTTGTAGGAGGAAGCATGTTTAAGAGCTCTCCCTTACGCTTTCCGATCTTCTCCATGACAGGACCGACGAATTCCTCAGGAACGTCGATAACGAGCTCCTCTACAGGTTCAGAGAGCACACCGTCGATCTCCTTCATGATGACCTTCGGCTTGCTTACCTGGAATTCATATCCTTCACGGCGCATTGTCTCGATGAGGACTGAGAGATGGAGCTCTCCTCTTCCCTTTACGATGAATGCTTCTGTCGTATCTGTCTCTTCGACTCTCATGGAAACGTTTGTCTCGATCTCCTTGAAGAGTCTGTCTCTTAAGTGACGTGATGTTACGTACTTGCCTTCCTGGCCTGCGAAAGGGCTGTCGTTGACGGAGAATGTCATTGCGATCGTAGGCTCGTCGATCTTAACGAACGGGAGCGGCTCGGGATTGAGCGCATCGCAGAGAGTGTCGCCGATGTTGATGTCAGCGATACCTGCAACGCAGACGATCTCACCTATGGATGCGGAATCGACTTCCTCGCGGCCGAGATTGTGGAATCTCATGAGCTTAACGACTCTTGCGTTACGCTTGCCGTCCTCACCGTATGTTACGAGTGCGACGTTCTCACCCTGCTTGATGGTGCCTCTCTCGACTCTTCCTACGCCGATCCTTCCGATATAAGGATCTGAATCGATGTTGGATACGAGAAGCTGCATGGGGCCCTCAGGATCGCCTACAGGGCAGGGTGTATACTTAACAACAGTATCAAGGAGAGGTGTGAAATCCAGTTCCTTGCCTGCTTCATATTCTTTGAGATCCAGTGTAGCGACACATGTCTTACCGGATGTATATACAACGGGGAATTCAAGCTGTTCGTCATCTGCGCCGAGCTCGATGAAGAGATCCAATACCATGTCTACAACTTCGAGAGGTCTTGCATCAGGACGGTCGATCTTGTTGATGCAGACGATAGGCTTAAGACCTAACTCAAGAGCCTTATGAAGAACGAATCTTGTCTGGGGCATAGGTCCGTCAAATGCATCTACAACGAGGAGAACGGAGTCAACCATCTTAAGTACGCGCTCTACCTCACCGCCGAAGTCAGCGTGGCCGGGAGTGTCTACTACGTTGATCCTGATGCCCTTGTAATCAATGGCCGTATTCTTGGCAAGGATCGTAATGCCTCTCTCACGCTCCAGGTCGTTAGAATCCATGACCTGCTCTACTACTGTCTCGTTCTCACGGTAAACGCCTGCCTGCTTGAGCATGGAGTCGACGATCGTTGTCTTGCCGTGGTCAACGTGAGCGATGATCGCAATATTTCTTAAGTTCTCGATAGTTGTTTCTGCCATAAATGATTTCTCCCAAGTCAATAGATCGGGCATCAAGCCCAAAGCCGATACTTCTAATAATTATTAATTTAAACCGAGTAATATTTTGCTACTGAATAAGCGCTATTTGTGACTGTGATATTTCACAAAATATCAGTCTTCATCGCCGCTCTTATTACGCAAAAGGAGACGTATTGGAACGCCTTCGAATCCGAAGTTTCTTCTAAGCTGGTTCTCGAGATATCTCTCATAGGAAAAATGCGACAATTCCTTGTCGTTGACGAAGAGCACGAACGTGGGCGGCTGCACGGAAACCTGTGTGCCGTAATAGATGCGGAGATGCCTGCCCTTGTCCTGAGGTGTCGGAACCTGTGTAACTGCCTCGGATATCATCTTGTTGAGAACGCTTGTAGTAAGGCGCTTCTTGGAATTCTCATATACAGTATTTATCAGCGCGAAAAGCTTGTCCGTGCGCTGACCTGTCTTGGCGGAGATAAAGAGCACCGGAGCATAATCCATGAAAGGAAGACGTTCTTTTACGATCTTCTCCATGGTCTCCAGCGTTCCGGTCTGCTTCTCTATAAGATCCCACTTGTTGATAACGATCACTGAAGCCTTGCCGTTATCGTGCGCAAGACCCGCGATCCTTGCATCCTGCTCTGTTACGCCTGCTTCGGCGTCGATCAGGATAACGCAGACATCTGCCCTGTCTACCGCAGCAAGGGCCCTTACCATCGAATAACGCTCTATGACGTCTTCGATCTTGCCCTTCTTACGCATTCCGGCAGTATCTACGATAGTAAATGAACCGTATTCGTTCTCGATCAGGGAGTCGATCGTATCTCTTGTGGTTCCCGCAATATCAGATACGATGCTTCTCTCTGTACCGGTAAGTCTGTTGGACAACGATGACTTTCCGGCATTAGGCCTGCCGATGATCGCGACTCTTATCGTGTCATCCTTGCCTTCACCCTCTTCTGCCGGAGGGAACTTGGATACGACCATATCGAGCATCTCGCCAAGACCTAACTTGTGAGCTGCCGAGATGGCACAGACATCCTCTAATCCCAGATTATAGAACTCATAGAATTCCGGCGGAGGGTCGCCTACATAGTCTGATTTATTGACGCAGACAACAACGGGACGTCCTGCTTTTCTGAGCATGACGGCGATCTCCTCATCGGCTGCCGTAAGGCCGCTCTTGAGGTCGCACATGAAAAGAATGACATCAGCAGTCTCGATCGCGATCTCAGCCTGGACGCGCATCTGCTGCAGGATAATGTCATCTCCCGTATCGGGCTCAATACCGCCCGTATCGATCATAATGAAGTCTCTGCCGCACCAGGAAGTCTCGGCATAGATACGGTCTCTGGTGACACCGGGGGTGTCATGAACGATGGAAATTCGTTCGCCGTAGATTGTGTTGAACAGAGAGGATTTACCTACATTAGGTCTTCCCACTATTGCCACGACCGGTTTACTCATGCCTTAACTCCTTTCTTTGCAAAAATAAGAGGCAGTGCCTTAATTCCATAACACTGCCTCGTTAAGTAATACTTCTTAATTTGATCAAATGTCTTCGTCGACTTTGATAACCTGTTTTCCATCCAGGTAACCGCAGTTCTTGCAGACCGTGCGGCGAAGCATCTTAGCATGACACTGGGGACATTCAACGAGACCCGGCATGTTAAGTTTCCATGCGCTTCTGTGACGAGCTGTCCTTGCCTTCGACCATTTACGCTTCGGATGTGCCATTCATCTTCACCTCTTTCTTTACACAAATGCTTGAAGATAATACCTTATATTTCTTCGTTTTGCAAGAGCCTTTTTATCGAAAAGATATTCCTGATCGGATCACCGCTGTCCGGATCGAGCGTATAACTGATCTCAGCGCCGTCAATTAAGCCTCCCGGAAAGTTGATATAATCAGTATTTATAACGACTTCAATAGGCCCGAAAGCCGTATTCATAGTGCTTGTTGTCTTATTTCCGGCCTCAAAGACCATTCTTGAAGTTACGTCGCCGTTTCTTACGACAATGGCTTTTGATTCTTCTTTAATAAGAGTCATTACAAAATGAGTTTCTTTTTCCTGCTCATTATGTTTTTCAGTCCAGTTATAAACTGTTCTTGCGCCTTCAACGGTAATCGTGCCCTTTGTCGTCAGGGGCTCGCCGTACATTCCGGACCTGATCACGAACAGGCACTGCTCTTCAGATCTTATACCCATCAGACAGTCACCTCATATTTATCCGTCGTAAAATGCCTGGTTCCTGAAGGCAGACCCTCGCCCAGGAACGGCGCTGCCACCTGCTCAAAGAGCTCAGGCTCATCGCTCGTATAAAATTCCCTTACAGGGCTCTTATTTCCTTCAGAAGCCGTTCCTTCGCTTTCCAGGAGTTCTTTTACGACCCGCGCCGTAGCTTCGCCCGTATTAACGAGGACGACACCGTCGCCCATTACTTCTTTGATAACCTTTGAAAGCAGAGGATAGTGCGTGCAGGCCATTACAAGGGTATCTACACCCGCTTCCTTCAAGGGCTTAAGATACTCCTCAGCCGTAAGTCTCGTGACCTCGGTATCCCACCAGCCTTCTTCCGCGAGGGATACGAACAGAGGGCATGCCTGCTGGAATATCTCGATATTATTCATTCCGAGCTCTTTTGCCCTGTCCTCCACAGCCTTCTTATAAACGCCTGTCGATATGGTTCCCTTTGTGGCGATAATGCCGATCTTTCCGTTCTTTGTGGCTCTGCAGGCAACGTCTGCGCCCGGTGTCACCACTTCAACGACAGGGACCTTAGCCCTTGCCTTAAGCTCTTCATATGCATAAGCGCTCGCGGTATTGCAGGCAACGACGATCATCTTGACGTCCCTGCTCTCAAGGAACTTCATATTCTGCAGGGAATAGCGGATTATCGTGCTTCTGGACTTGGTGCCGTAAGGAGATCTCGAATTGTCACCGAAATAGATGGTGCTCTCTTCGGGCACCGCTTCCCAGATCTCTCTCAGGACCGTAAGTCCTCCTATACCTGAATCGAAAACTCCGATCGGTCTGTTATCAGTCATTTATATCCTTCTTCCCCTTATTAAGGCGAACATTATAATCTGGTCCTATTTTAAAGGTTTTGCCCGACACGTCAACGTGCATGTTGTTCTTCGGGATCCTGCCGAACATAATTTGGCACGAGAAGAGCTGCTGATATCTGACCTTTTTTCCGTCAGAAGTCTCGAAATGCATATTGACCTTATTGCGCCCGTAATTGCCGTCACCTATGACCGGGTGTCCCAGATGCGCAAACTGTGCCCTGATCTGGTGCGTTCTGCCGGTAACGAGCTCTAACTCCAAGTCCGATACGCTCTCACCGTCAGGTCCCACATCCTTAAAAGTCTTTAAGATACGGTACTTTGTAGCGATGTCCAGGTCGCCCGGCTGCTTCTCGTCATGGATATATACCTTGCCGGCCTTGGTCTTCTCAAGATACCCCTTAACTTCCTTATAGAGAGTTCCGTCCTCGCCTACCGCAGGCTCGCCTTCGTCAGGTTCGCCGAGCACGAGCGCCCTGTATCTTTTGGTTACAAGGTCATTCTTGAAGAGCGCGACGCAGTCTGCCAGCGCCTGCTTATTCTTTGCGATCAGCACCAGGCCTCCGGTATTCATATCGATCCGGTGGCAGAGCTCTGCTTCCTTGAACCTGGTGTTTTTCCTGATCTGGTCGATCAGGGTGTCATCAATGTCGCTCTTGCCCGAATGGACCGCGATGCCCTGGAATTTGTTGACGATGAGAAGTCCCTTGGTCTCGGCGACGATCTCATACATCTTCTCCGAAGTTTTGGCAGGAGCTTTTTTCGAGACCTCGAAAAGCTCATCAGGAAGCCATATCTCTACTGTGCTTCCTGCCTTTACCGCAATGTCCTTATTGATCTTTTTGCCGTCGATCCTAATGTCACGCCTTTTAAGGGCGTGGAAAAGATCGGCAGACTTAAGCTGCGGGAATGCCTCTAAAGATGCCTTTACGACGTGAAGGCCGTCCTGGGACCCGTTGACTTTGAAATCACGCATCTGCTGCCTCTTTTGCTTTTTTTCTGCTCCGGTATTCTTTCGCGAAGATAAAAAGTCCGAAGAAGATAAAGTCTATCACTAATACCTCAATAAGATACAGCCATTCGACATGCTGGTCCTGCAGAACACTTGCCGAGAACGTGCCCGTAATGATCGGTATGAGATTGTTATTGAGGAAATGCATTGCCACAGGAACCCAGATATTATTCGTCTTGAGATATGCATATCCGAAGAAAATGCCTAAGAAGACGCATGTGATCATCTGTCCCGTTATCATCTGGGGAACGGAATCTTCCGTATAGAAGAATGTATCAACCGGTATGTGCCACAAGCCCCATACTATGCCGAGAAGGATAACGCCAAACTTCATGCCGAACTTCTTCTGCATTATTGGCTGCAGGAAATATCTCCAGCCGTATTCTTCGCCCAGGAAAGCGATTATGGTCAGAGGATAATTTATAAAAAGTCCTAATACGGAAAGTACAAACAATCTGTTCTTTGCAAGATCTGCATATTCTGACATATAGAGCTGCAAGTTTCCGCTGATAACGCCTTCAAGCATGAGAGGTCCGATATTTCTCGCCAGATAGAGCACGACGAACAATAAGACCAGTAAGATGCCCTTACCCTCGTTGTTTCTCGAGAGCCCGGCGAACTTACGTCTCTCCCTGCCTGCAACAAAATAGGCTATCCAGAGAAGGATCGAAGTCTCTATAAGAACACTCTGTCCGATCAGATTATATATCTGGCCCGCAGGAAGCTGCGTTGAGACTCCCGTGATATCAGAACTTGTGCCGGATGAACCGAGGAGCTCTGCAAGATCGATCACTTCAGAAGCCCGGAAAGGCATAAAGAAGACGCTCGCGATGCCGAGCAGCAGCTGGATAATGTAGTTAATGACCAGCACGACCATGAAGAACTTCGGAACGCGCTTCTCGCCCTTATAGCAAAGAAGGAATCCCAAAGCGACTCCGGCAGCGGGCGAGCACATCTGGGCATTTACGATCTGGGTAAGGTCCAAGCCCTTCTGCTTTCCGATATACATCGGGATCATCATCAAAAATGAAACGCAATATGCGACTACAATAAATACTATCAGCCGCTTCTTATCTAAAGACTTGGTATCTGCAGTATCCATTTCATGCCTCCCCCTTGTTCTGCTTGGATTTTCTGTTATTTTACCATAATTACAGGACGGCCTTTTCCCGTCATTCGTTCATTAAGATATGACCGCTCTCATCAAATCGTGATATTATTGCTCTTATGAAAAAGTCAGATTACAGGAACCGGACAGTCAGAAAAGCCGTAAGCTTATTGCTTACAGCCTGCTTGTGCGCATCAGCGGCATCCTGCGGGACCGAACCTTCGGAAAGTACCACGGAGAGCACTTCCGTCACGACAACATCCGAGACGACCACCGTCACGACAGCTTCAGAGACGACAACTGAGACAACGGAAACCGAACCTGCGGGTCCTGACTTCTCAAAGAGCATTACATACAATCTCTTCCCCGGAACCATTGATGACATGACGATAAGCATGAACGTCAACATCGATGAATACATAACGTCCGACGGTGACAAAGAAGTCTTCGAGCTGTACCGTCTGGCATCAGATCTCGGGTGGCTTGAGAAGGGCGCTTATACATACGACGATTACATAGAAGCCGTAAAGGCCAATCCCGATCAGACCAAGATCGGCCATTCAAACTGGTTCGAATACAAATACGGCGACCACAGAGCGGTATTTACCATAAGCGAATATATCGAAGATATCGAGAAATTCGATTCCCGTCAGGTGTCATGGATATCTTTCGAATACCTGAGAAACGACCTGGGCATGCCTTACTTTGAAGATTCCGGCAGCAATTACGGTCACGGCAAAGTCTTATACGGCTTCAAGAAGCACTACGATAAGCTCTGCTATCTTGTAAGCGGCCAGCACTGCGTATGTTCCAGGGAAGATGCCATCATAATCGCATACGGCTTATGGTTCTTCTCGGTAAATCCCGATGACTGCACGGTCTACAGGGATGACTTCAAGAGATTTAACACAAAAAAGGGAATCCAGATTTCTTAAGTTGCCTGCTTTTTCGGGACAGGAAGAAGGCTCCTTGTTGAAGCCTTATACTCGGCATATCCGGGCTTTTGCGACTGTCTCTTGTCTGCCAGGGGAATGCTTACGGTAAAGAACATTACGGTATTTGCAAGAGCGCCAGCAAGAAGCCACCAGTATTGAGGCATGACTGATACGGCCTGAATGCCTATTCCCCACCACATCAGTATCTCTCCCAGATAATTCGGGTGTCTTGCATATTTCCAGAGACCGGTCCTGATAAGCCCGTGCCTGCCGCTCTTTCTGTATCTGTGCATCTGGGTATCAGAAACAAGCTGAAGCGTGGCAGCGCAAATGCAGATCACGGTGCCGGCAATGCTTCCTGCATTTGCCTGCACTTCGTTCTTTATTATGAAAACAGCCGGCAGTGTGCAGAGATAGACAATCAGCGTCGGCATCATGTGGATTCCGGTAAAGCTGATGAACTGATAAAACTTTCCGGTCTCTTTCTCAAACTTGGTATAGCGCCAGTCCTGGCAGTTTAAGCCTCCGAACGTATATGCCCAGTTGCCCGTAAGCCTTATTCCCCAGTAAAAGACCGATATGAGGATAAGGACCGTCGCAAATGTCAGTTTGCTGCCCAGTGCATAGCACAGCACTATCACAATTGGCTGAACGCTCCAGTAAGGATCATATACGGATGCATTCCTGAAGATAACGCTGAATATGAACACGAATACGGTTGCCGCAATGTCAGATATCAGGAGATTTATCCAGAACGCGAAAGGGAGCATCAGATAAGTGCACAAAGCTACGGCCACCGCAATAAGATATATACCGGTGATTATGAGTATGCTCAAAGATTTGTTTTCCCTGACAGAACTCATGGTGCTCAGCTGTAATTCCTTACCTTGCCGACAGCAACATAGTTGTCGATAACTGCCCTTAAGTCCGTGCCTTCCTCTGCATCCCACGAAGGCACATAATCGATCATGTAAGTGATCTTACTGCCGTCCTTCTTAACGACATTATAGCCGCCGGAGAAGAATTGATCCTGAGATACGGAGCAGTCATATTTCACGCCTCTGCACTCTTCCAAAGTGCATCCTGGGAAATTGATATTCCATATCTCGTTTTTGCCGAGAGGCTTATCTATAAGCACTGAAGCGATCTCTTCTATGTATTTGCCTGTGACTTCATGGGTACCTTCGTGATATTCGGAGAATGCTATCGTGTGGCAGCCCTGGTTAGCCGCTTCGAAGGCAGCTCCGCATGTGCCGGAATACTGTATCGAAGATGCGATGTTATAACCTTCGTTGATGCCGCAGAATACGTTGTCGGGCCTGAATGGGAGAACCGCATTTAAGGCTACGCAGACGCAGTCAGACGGGGTTCCGGAAGTTGCAAATGCATGTACGCCATCAATCGGAAAATCAACAGGCCAGACATCTATCGGTGTCCAGAATGTGGCAGAGTGGGACATCGCACTGTGCTGCCTGCATGGCGCTACCACCCACACCTCGCCGAATTTTACGGCTGTTTCCGCAAGTCTTCTTATTCCGTCGGAATCTATTCCGTCATCGTTTGTAATCAGTATCTTTCTCATCCGTAACCTTTCAAAACACAGTACCGGGCTGTGATTATATTAAACTAAAACCTGTGGATTACAATGCTTTGCAGGCTTCGATAAAGCCGCTGATCTTCTTTTCGACATCTTCGGAAGGCTTATCTTTGGGATCGATAAGACTTAATGAAGCACCGAGAGAATCTGCATGCGCAGCTTCCTTTACCGCCTGAAGGCACTTTGCCGAATCACCGCCTGCACTTGTTGCGATAACTGCGATCTTCTTTCCTGTAAGATCGTTGTTCTCGAAAAATGTACGGAGCGGAGGCGTAAAATTGCTTGCCCAAACTGGTGTGCCGATGATGACCAGTTCATAATCTGACGCATTGAAACTGTAAGGCTCCAAGTCCGGCTTCTTCTTGAAAGTTACGGCAGAACCGCCCCAGATAAACTGCATTGCACCCTTATCGGGATATGCCTTTACGGGCTTAAGCTCGATCAGGTCGGCGCCTAATCCCTTCGCTACTCTTTCTGCGACATAACGCACATTTCCGTGCATCGAATAATAAACGATCGCTGTCTTCATTTTATTCACCTTTCAATTTGTATACTGCATTGAGATTAAGCCTTTGGAAGTTGCCGTCATCAGGCGTGAGTTCTCTTTCAAACTCTATTCCCTTATGCTCCAGACAGATGTCCATGAAGAGCATGAAGATGCCGATATCGATGGAACCGAAATATGCGAGCCTGAACGGCGGGATGATGCCGTGCTTGCCGGGTCTTCTGTAACGGTATACCTCAAGCGTTCCGTCACCTTTATTAACGACCTTCCACGGCTGGATATTGCATGCAGTGGGAGTAAGTCTGACGTTTTCCGTAACACCTTCCATCACGGTTCCTTCCCAGAACTCTTCTACGGGAACACGGATAAATGATGAAAGGTCACCGGGCTTTCTGAATTTGGAATCGTCATCGATCTTTCTCATCGCCATCATGATGACATATTCCAGGCCTTCGTATCTGCGCTCCTTTGTCCTTCCGACTCCGAACCAGAGAGGGCCTATCCCTTTGCCTGTAAGGTAGAGGTCTAACTGCTCGCCGATATAACCGATATTCTGAAGATACCCGGGCTTCTTCTCACTGTAGATGAGGATGCAGTATTCTTCTCCCCTGTTGCAGCTTGTCTGACTGCCCGGAACGATCTTGATCTTAGTCTTGATGCCTTCGAAAAGAGGCGTGAACTTATACCACATCTCAGAGATCTCATTTAATTCTTCCTGCGAAATGGTCTTGCCGTCCGGCTCACCGTATCTGTGGAAGGATCTTCTCTTGAAGATCAAATCGTAATATGAGCTGTCCATCGGTTAAGCCCCCTTAAGATCAGATTTACTAACCGTATTTTATCATAATGAAAACAGGGCCCGTCGGGTTATATCCCGGCAGGCCCTGCAATATTTGAACTGTTCAGTTATCAGCCCCGGCTCTTAACGTAAGCAAAGAGGAATACTACAGGTGAATTCCAGTAGATCGTTACTTCGTTCAAAGAGTAAGCCTGGTCGCTGTCCGCATAGCAGAGAGCAGGTGCGGTATCCGCAAGAACGTTCTGTGCATACGGATCTTCGAGGTTCTGGTTAGGGCCTCCTGCTACCATTCCCGGAACAGCAGCCTTCTTAGCCTGTGAAGGTCTGTGGTGTGGGGCCGTCGGAGAGAGCGTACCGAATCCCGTGAGGAAGCAGTAACCTGTACCGTTGGTTCCGAGGAGATAGTTAAGCTGCTGTCTTGCGATCTCATCACCCTTCGCATAACCTGCGATCTTATCGTACAGGAGTACATACATGCCGTTGTTTGCGATGGTCATGTTGCTGCCCCAAGGATATTCCTTGAGTGAAGAATTATAGCTGTCAGTGGAAGCAGTCGCTTCTACATCCGCGATTCCGCCCATGAAGCTTGCAAGGACCGCATCGTAGAACTTGCCCTTTGTAGGAGCAGAAAGATATGCATATCCTGCATACGCACTTACACCCTGCCAGCCGAGATCTGCAGCGCAGGATGCGCCGGACTGCATAAGCTTGCTGAATTCCTCATCGTAAACTGCTTCGCCTGTTGCCTTATAGAGCTCTGCATAAGCCCAGATCCTCTCGTCGATATCCTTATCGTCAGGATATTCGCCGGTTACGATGCCGTCAGGATTCTTCGTGCCTTCAACGCCCTTATGGGACTCGAGATAATTCGTAGCTCTTGTAGCCGCGTCAAGGCATCTCTGCGAGTAAGGCATGTCGAATTCCGCAAAGACTACCGAAGCCATTGCCATGACTGCTGCAAAATCTGCCGTAGCAGTTGTTGATACGGGTGTAACGATAAGTTCTTCAGTCTCTTCTTCAGGCATTACGAATCCGGGGAAGTTGGCGCATGTTACCTTGTGGTATACGCCGCCTTCGGAATTCTGCATCTTGAAGAGCCAGTCGAGCTCATATCTTACTTCATCAATGACATCGGGAACTCCGTTGCCTGATTCAGGGATATTGAGAGCATCGTCAAATGCGTTGGGATAGAGCTTATATGCGAGCATCAGGTCAGCTGCAGCCTTTGCGCCTGATACGACATATCTGCCGTAGTCGCCTGCATCGTGCCAGCCGCCGGAAACATCGATCTTCTCGCTTGTGCCGAAGACCGTTGCCTTCTCTGTATGGCATGCGGGGTGAGCATAGTCACCTGCAAGGTCAGAAGTAAGTTCCATGCCGCATCTCTGCAGATAGAACATCCTGAGTGAAGCCTTAAATGCTTCATCGTAAACATCAGCACCGATCTTGAATTCGAACGACTCCTTATCTCCTGCCACGATCTTATATGTACCGGGAGCAGTAACGGAAGAGAAATCGAATCTTGCTTCATTTCTGCCGGTCGACTTGTCCATGGAAGCAGCTGCAACAGCTCCCTCATAGACAGCCTTGCCTGTAGCGCAGTCAACGACCGATGCCTTGTCCGTGATAGCATCACCGTTCATGACTGCAACCTTGACTGCGTTAGGAAGATATCCTACCTGGTTAAGATTGATGAGGCTTGCAGCAGGACCGTCTGAAGTGTCACCTTCGACATAGCCCTTATCATCGATGCATCTTAAATCGAAATTATCGAAGCAGACAGTGTGCTCCTTGAAGCCTGAATTATTTGCGAATTTACCCATATTGAAACAAAGTCTCGGTGCCGGATCAGAAGGCTCCTCCATAGTGAAGACTATGTCGAAATGCTTTACTTCCGGACCTACGTGAATAGTCTCTTCACTGTATGCGTGATAGTCGCTTCCGTTGATCTGGATCCTGTAACCCAAATCACGCTCAACATTCGAATAGCAGTCGAACTGCATCTCATATTTGCAGTTCTTATAGAGAGCAAAACCGTCGTAATAGAACTGGTTGGACCACTCCTTGATGCCGACCATCTTGCAGTCGAACTGCAGCTCGCCCTTGTCATTGATGGTCATCAGGCCGTCGCCGCCTTCGAAGTAAGTATGCCAGTCATGATCCTTGCTCGAAAAATCGCCGTTGTTGATCATGTTGAAGCCCATGATGGACGGTTCGGTCTCGGTGGGTTCAGTTACTTCTGAAGTCTCAGTCTCTGTCTGAGATTCTAAAACACCCGAATTGCTGCCATCGCAAGCTGCCAGGCTCAGGAGCATGGATCCTGCGAGCAGCGCACTTACAATCCTCTTCTTCATAACAAGCCTCCCTGTTCGGATTCTTTACATTTGACGATTATATCATCACTAAATGTCAAATCCTATTAGATAAATAAATATGGCTTTTTCAACTTCATAGTTGACAAACGTATGTTCTGTTATTACAATGTAGATAGAACGTTTGTTTGCCTTAAGGTGTTTGTACAATGTCGAAGTTGATGGAAGTCTTTGCTGCATATAAAGATCTATCCTTTACTGACCGTATTGTGTTCTATACAACGCTTTCAAATAATGTGAATTTCCACGAGGACAATCTTCAGGATTTCCTTATTGAGACGCGGATAAATGACGGTAATACATGTATCTATTGTGAATGTTCTCATGTAGTTAGGAACGGAAAGCTTAAAGATGGTGTACAGCGTTTCTTTTGTCGTGATTGCAAGAAGTCATTTATCCCTAGTTCCTGTTCTATCACGTCAGGCACTAGAAAGAACTTAAGTGTATGGGCTCAGTATCTGAAATGCATGTCGTATAAAAAGACTCTTAAGGAAACTGCAGAAGGATGTTCCATATCGGTAACAACTGCCTTTTACTGGCGACATAAGATACTCGATGCTTTGAAGGAAGTAACAAGACATAACAGCGATATATCGGCGAGACAACCACCTTCATTCGTCACATAGAAATAAGGGGCATATAACATGATACTCTCGGAAGAACACAGGATAAAGAAACATAACAATGCAGAACTTCTCCGAGAGATTGATAATTACTGCTATAAAGTGAAGAACCTCTCCAACAGCATCAACTACCTGATAAAGCAGTGCTACCGCATCCATAAGAAAATCGTGAACGGTAAAGCACTTGAGGATTGGGAAAAAGAATTAATCCAAGAAATAAACAAAGCGCTCGAGGAATACAATGCAGGCCGTTCTGAAAGTAAGCGGCTACGTTATATCAATG
>Ga0310695_10007668_pt1 | contig 17140 bp, 24 predicted proteins | sample RumenRJG_04DNA_FD_203882 | JGI IMG/M metagenome (GOLD analysis project Ga0310695, IMG submission 203882) | Bovine rumen microbial communities from Lethbridge, Alberta, Canada - RJG_04 (v2) (version 2) | ecosystem: Host-associated > Mammals > Digestive system > Stomach > Rumen | place: Canada...
GGTGAGTATTCAGAAGAAAATAAAAAGAATAAAAAAGCCTAAAAAAGCAAAGAAAGTAGTGATGAGGAGTCTGATGAAAATAAAAAGAACAAAAAAGCTAAAAAGAATAAAGATAGAGATGATGAGGATTCTGAAGAAAATAAAAAGAACAAAAAAGCTAAAAAGAATAAAGATAGAGATGATGAGGAGTCTGATGAAAATAAAAAGAACAAAAAAGCTAAAAAGAATAAAGATAGAGATGATGAGGATTCTGAAGAAAATAAAAAGAAAAAAAAAGCCAAAAAAAATAAAGAAAATAGTGGTGAGGATTCAGAAGAAAATAAAAAGAATAAAAAAGCCTAAAAAAGCAAAGAAAGTAGTGATGAGGAGTCTGATGAAAATAAAAAGAACAAAAAAGCTAAAAAGAATAAAGATAGAGATGATGAGGATTCTGAAGAAAATAAAAAGAACAAAAAAGCTAAAAAGAATAAAGAGGATTCTGAAGAAAATAATAAAAAGAAAGAAACAAATAAAAACAAAGAAAATAGTGATGAGGAGTCTGATTAAAAAAATAAAAAGAACAAAAAAGCTAAAAAGGAAAAAGATAACGATGAAGATGACTCTGAAGAAAATAAAAAGGATGAAAAGCCTATTAAAAATCAAGATAAGCAAAAAGATGAAAAAGAAAATAAAAAGGAAAAAAAATCTACAAAAAATCAAGACAGAAAAGAAGATGAAAAAGAAAATAAAAAAACTAAGAAAACTAAAGACAACATTGAGATCAAAGAAAACCAAAAACAAACAAAGAAAAACAAAGAAATTGAAGAAAATGAAGAGGAAAATGAAAAGGATAACATAATTCAGGGTTTGAAAGGTGATGATGAATTGATTGAAGTAAAAGAGAAAGAAACAAATCAGAATAAACATACAAAGAATGATGGGTATGAAGAAGAAAAGAAAACAGACATAAAATCTAAGAAAGACATAGACAATATAAATGAAGAAGCAATTGAAAAAAGCAAAAAATCTAAAAATAACAAAGATAGCATGATGAAGACGAATCAAATAAAAAAGACAAAAAATTGGTGGAAAATAAAGAAAATGATGAAGAGGAATTTGAAGAAAAAAAAGAAGAATATAAAAATTAATAAAAAAAAAGAAGTTGTTTAAGTCGAAAAAGAAAATAAAGATGTTGAAAAACTTAAAAAAAATAAAAACAGCAAGATGAAGATGAAAAAAAGAAAAACAAAAAAATTAAAGATAATGTTGATGAAGATGAAGATAATGAGAAGAAAAAATCCAAGAAAAAAAATAAAGTGATGAAAATGAAGAAGAAAATAAAAAAGGCAAAAAAACTAAAAAAAACAAAGATACTGATGTAGAAGAAGAAAAAAGAAAGAAACAAATATCTAAGAAAGACAATAGAAGCGATGAAGAAGATGATGAGGAAGAAAAAAGAAAGAAGCATAAATCTAATAAAATAAAAGGTAGCTATGAAGAAGATGAAGAAGAAGAAAAAAGAAAGAAAAATAAATCTAAAAAAAAGAAAGAAAGTGATTCTGAAGATGATGAAGAAGAAAAAAGAAAGAAAAATAAATCTAAAAAAAAGAAAGAAAGTGATTCTGAAGATGACGAAGACAACAAAAGAAAGAAAAATAAATCTAAAAAAAAGAAAGAAAGTGATTCAGAAGACCAAGAAGATGATAAAAAAAAGATAAATAAATCTAAAAAAACTAAAGATGAAGATGATGAGGATGATGAAAAAGAAAGTAAGAAAAATAAGTCTAAAAAAAAGAAAGAAAATGATTCTGAAGATGATGAAAAAGAAAAAATAAAGAAAAATAAGTCTAAAAAAAAGAAAGAAAGTGATTCTGAAAATGATGAGGATGACAAAAAAAATAAACATAAATCAAAAAAAACTAAAGATGGAGATGATAAGGATGATGAAAAAGGAAATAAAAAAAATAAGCATAAAAAAAAGAAAGATAGTGATGATGAAGAAGAAAATAAAAAAAGAATTAAAAATAAAAAAGAAGATAATGTTGAGGATGAAGAAAGAGAAAAATTAAAAAAAAACCAGGAAAAAAAAAGAAGCCAGATTCAACTAATTTAAATATATCCACCAATATTAATAAAAATAAAAAAAAGAAAGTTGATAAAACTATTTTAAAAGCCTCTTCTGATTTAGTAGTCAATATAAAATTTGACTTTAAGCAGCCTAAATCCCTTAATGAATCAAAAGGTTTTTTAAAAGATAATTTAGGCAAAAGTAATCTCAATAATAATGATATAAATAATTTCCAACAAATCGTGAATAATATAAATGAAGAAAATGTTAGTTTTCTTTCAGAAGAAATAAATGAATTAAAAGAACATTCAGACTTTTTTATCAGTAAAAGTTATAATCTAACAGATGAAGCTTGCTTAAGAATGGCTAGATTAGTGCATTATTTTAGAAATAAGATTCCAGTTGTATTAGAAGGGCCAACTGGAACATCTAAATCTAGAACAACTTTAATTGCTTGTGATTATATAAAATATAAAAAAATTTTGGATAAGAAAAATAAAAAAAATAAGCAATCTGATGATTCAACTTCAGATGGAGAAAATGAAGATGATGATGATGATGATCAATTATTAAGATTTAATTTAAGTGCTGAAACAAAAATTGATGATTTATTAGTTAAATACAAAGGAGATAAAAATTCAGCTTCAGGTTTAAAAATCGAAGAAGGATTATTTTATAAAGCATAAACAAAAGGAAGAAAAATATTATTAGATGAGATAAATCTTGCCCCTAAAGAAGTTCTTGAATGCATTCAACAGGCAATTGATTCAGGTGTATTAAGTATAGAATGTAGTGAAAAAATATTAGAAAAGCATATAAAAGCAGATAATTTTTCTGTTATAGCAACTCAAAATCCAAATAAAGGAGCATTTGCAAATAAAAGACAAGAACTTGGAGAAGAATTTTTATCTAGAGTCCAAAAAATTAATTTCCCAAATTTTTCAAAAAGTGAATTAACAAATATTGCTAAAGGATTAGCTGAAAAAGCAAAATATAAAGAAAATGAAAAATTAATAGAAGATATTGTATCATTCCATATGGATTGGCAAAAAGAAACAAATATAATTGATGATGTACAATGCTTTACTATCAGAGAAATTGAAGGTGTAATAATTGCATTAGTTGATAATAAAAACCCTTATGATATTATTATGACTGTTTATGGAAGCAGATATCAAAAAGAAATGAAGGAAAAATTAAAAGCAAAGTTAAAACATTATGAAACTCTTAAGGATTTAAAGCCAGGTAATTTAGAATTAAATAAAGAATTTCCTCATTGTTATGGAAATAAAAACTTAAAAGAAGCTGTATATGCAGTAATGTTTTCTCTTCAAAATGAAAAAAATTCAATAATTACTGGCTTAGATGGGAATGGCTTAACACAGGTGGCATGATGGTGTGCTAAATGTTATAATATGATAATTCATAAAGAAGAAAATAAACAAGATTTTGAAGATATATTATGCTTATGTACAAAAATTTACAATGTTCAGACTTAATAGGTGTTACAAAACCTGTTCCAAAGAAAAATAATAATAATAATAACAAAGTATTAGAATTTAAAGAAGGTTTTTTAATTAAGGCAATAAAAAGAGGAAGAACAGTTGTTCTTGATTGTATAAATGAAGCAAATGCAACAGTAGGGGAAAGATTAAATGGTTTATTAGATAAAAAAAACAACGAAGAAGAAATTTATTTTGATGTGCCAGAAAACACCGAAGAATTACAAGTAAAAATACATAAAAATTTCAGAATGATATGTACATGTAATATAAATAAAATTAAAGAAATGTCTCCTGCTTTTGTTAACAGATTTGATGTTATTGTTTTAGAAAATCAACTAGAAGATATTACAGATGAAAATTTAAGTGAATTAATAACTGACTTAATGCTATCTTTTGAAAGAATTCCGAAAAAAATTGAAATCAAAGAAAAATATAAAATTCAATTAAATGAGGGTTCAAGTTCAGAAGAAGAACAAGAAGAAAAGGAGAAAAAAGAAGAAGAAATAAAAACAAATGAGGAAATAAAAAAAGAAATAATAGAAAAAGAAAAAAAATTTGCTAATGAAAATAAACAATTAATTGAACAAATAATTAAAAAATTAAAATATTTACCAAAAACAAAGTTAGAAGATAAAGAAAAAAGCAATAGAGATTATACTCACAAATTAACAATGACTGCAATTATTAGACTTTGTTATAGTATAATGAAATTAAAGAAAGAATTTCAAGGAAAATATACTAAATATAACATTTCTGAAAAAGATATAGTTGATACTGTGTTTGAATTATTATTTAAAGAAAAAACAGAAAACATAATAATTTCAGAAAATATTTTTAATGCATTATTAGAACAATTAATTGAAGAAAATAAAAAAAAAAGTTCTGAAGAAGAAAAATATTTTTTTGAAGATTCATCTTCATTAAAAATATTTACAGTAACGGTTTATTTGTCTTCTTTAATTAATTTATATTTATGTGTTGTAAGTCCTCCTGGATCAGGTAAAACAACAAGTGCAAGAGCAATAGCAGAAATAAGAGCAAAGTTATTAAAACAAGAAGTATCTTTCTATATTCACACTTTTCATTCAAGTACAAAGCCAAATGATTATTATGGAACAACAACCATAAGTGAATCAGAAATAATATTTAAAAAAGGAAGCCTTACAAATTCATTAAATGAAGGTAGTGTTTTTATAGCAGATGAATTTAACATTTTGTCAGAAAGTAATATGAAAGCAGTAACTCCTGTACTTGAGCAATGTTTTAATCAAAATTTAGTTATACCAAGAATTGAAGAAGAAACTCAAATTGATCCAAATTTCTTTTTTATAATTTGTCAAAATGATGTTGGAACATTCGGAAGAAATGAATTACCAGAAAAAATGAAAAATAAATTAAGAAAAATTGAATATCCAGAACAAAAAGTTGAAGAAATTCAATCTATTTGTATTAGAATTAATAATTCACTCTATTCTGAAGAACATAAAAATAGAATGAGTAATTCAGATGCTAGATGTGCAGGTAAATTTATGAACGAAGTTAATAAGGCCAACATTTTAAGGCAACAATTGTCATTAAGAGATATTAGTAAAATATTTAATAGAATAAAAACAAAAAAAATAGAAGATAATGCTTATAAAAATATTAATACAGAAATTGAACTATTATTTTAAGCTCTAAGCCCAATTTCAGAAGATGAAGATAACACGGAAATACTAGAGAAAATCACAAAATTAATCAAAAAAGTATTTAAGGATTCAGAATTAACTGAAGAAGATTTGAAAAAAACTTATATTGGACAATCTTATTTAGAAGAAGAAGAAAAAAATGAAGGAAATATTATAACTTTTTATATAAGAAAGCATAATTCATATATATTATTTGATGAAATATCATTAAAATACATCACAAGCAAAAAAGAATGAATTAGAAAGATTAAAAGATTTACCCTCTTTATTAAATACATTATTTAAAATGAAATTATCAAATTATGATAAACCCTTATTGTTAAATGGATCTACATGCTATAAAACTTATGCAGCTGAAAGAATATTAACTAATTCTGATGTAGTTTCTCTAAATCAAGAATCAACTATTCCTCAATTATTAGGAGTTACTTTCTTCTATCCTCCAAAAGAAGATAAAAAATTTTGTATGAAACAACTATATGATATTTTGAGAATTCCTAATTTTGAAATAGATGTAAAAAAGTTGGAAACTTCACCAAAAGAAATAAAAAATAATATTATTAAAGAAATTGAAAATAATCAAGATTCAAGTTTCATTAATTCAATTAATATTTTAAAAAAAAAATTATTTGAACCTGAAAAAATAAATGAAAAAAGTTTAATTAATATGATTATTGAATTTAAACCAGGTTTAATTTTAGAAGCTATATTAACTAAAAAATCATTAATATTAAAAAATATGCCTCAAGTAAAAACAATTGTTTTGGAAAGATTCAATGAATTATTTTCAGGAAAACATAATTTAACATTAGTTGAAGATATCCCAGGAACATTTACAACAAAAAATGAAAAAGAATTTAGAAATTTTAATGCTAATTTTAGAGTTATAGCAACATGTAAAGCCGGAGAAGAATCAAAATTATCAGAAGCTCTTCTTTCTTGATTTTTACTTATTGCAGTAGAGCCTTATAAAAAAGAAGAAGAAAAAATTGTATTAAAAGCTAGGGCAAGTCAATATGATGATACGGAAGAAATTAAAAAATTAGCACCATCTTTTTCATTGAGTGAATCATTAAACTGCTTAAATATATCAAAAATAATGAATAAAATTAATAATGACTTGGATAAATCTATAAATTTGAATATTACTTTATATACAATAATTAATGGCTTACAAGAGTATAGGGAAAAATTAGAAAAAGAAAAAATAAAAAAAAATAGAACAACATTTAGAGATAAATTTAACGCAAATCCTAATTATGAATTTGGTAATTGCCCTTTTATAATAAAAGAAGAAGGAAAGATTAACTATTTATCAAGTAAATTTTATGGGATGAAATTATATTCTTATAATCAAAACATGGAAATTGATAATTATAATATTTATTTTACCAAGAAATTTGCAGAATTATGTAATGTTTTATACTTTAGTTTAGTTACTAGAACTCCTATAATATTAGAAGGTGAATCTGGAATTGGAAAGCAAACTGCTATATATTATATAGCAAAATTAGTAGGATTAGAAGTAATAAATATAGTAATATCAAACTCTACAAAAGTTGATGATTTATTATTAAAAATAATAATAGAAAAAAAGAAAGAAACAGGAGATATAGAGGTAAAAAATAATGAAACAGAATTATATAAAGCATTAAATTGTAAGGATAATAACCCCAAAAAATTAATACTATTTCAAGGTATTAATAATTCATCACCAGCAGTTTTAGATATCTTAAGTTCAATATTTAGACCAAATTCAAAAATTTTATAATCAAATGGCTCAGCATTAAAAAAAGGAAATTGCCTTATTGTTGGTATTTTTAATAAAGGTAAAGATAATACAAATAGAGATAAATTACCTTCAGATATGATAAATAATAGTATTTATTATATTGCTGAAAATCCTTATATTGAAGATATACAAAAAATAATAGAAAATTTATTTTTAAGAATGGACTTTGATTATAAAAATGAAGATGAAAATTCAGAAGATGAAAAGCCAAAAGATAAAAATATAAATAATAAAAAATATGCAAAAGATTATTTAGTTAATAAATTAAGAAAAAGTGAAGACGAAGCGAATGAAATATTAAAGGATAAAAATCAATATAAATACTATATAAAAGAAGCTAAAAAAAGTGAAAGTTTATATTTTTCGGAGAAATTTGCAAGTGCATTAAAATTTTCATGTGAAGAAGCTTCAAATGAAAGCCCATTTACATTAAATGATATTAAAAAATATATTGATTTTAGAGAATCAGCTCCACAAATAGATAAAAATTTAATAATGTTATTTATATTTGCATATCATTTTTCGCAAAGTGAGAATATTAAAAAAATAATTGATAAATTAGAATTGCAAAAAAATTCTAAATTTATTCCTGTTATAGATTATTATAAGGATAAAACCCATTTAGAAATTAAATTATCGAAAGAAGCAAAAGAGTCAATTCTTGTAAAGGTTAAAAATCCAAAATTAATTAAAAATATTAAAAAAAATATTAGATTATTTAATGGTTTGACTAAATCTCAAAAACATGGTTTTATCTTTTTAATATGTTGCATTCTTGCTAAAAAAGTACCTATTCTTCAAGGAGATACAGGATCGGGTAAATCATTTTTAGTTTCAATAACTGCTAAATTATTAGGCCAAGATACAAATTTATATCAAATGAATTCTAATATTGGTATGTCAATATTAACTGGACAAGAAATAATTAAAGATAAATTTGATAAAAAAGAAAAAGAAAAAATGAGAAATGCTTATTTTGGAGATCCAAACGACGAAAATGATGAAGGAATATCAAAATTAAAAATAACAAAAAATTAAAAAAAAAGACATTTAAAGATTTTCAACTTGAGGATTATAAGCTAATAATATCAACAATAGATGAAATTTTAGATAAAATAGAAAAAAAATCAAAAAAAAATAAAAAACCAAAAAAAGGAAAGAAAGGTAAAAAAGAAAGAATATTAAAAGACGGTGAAGAAGAAGAGAGGGAAGATGAAGAAGAGGAAGAAGAAAAAGATGAGGAAGAAGAAGAAGAAGATGATGATGATGAAATTGAATTAGATGAAAGTCAAATTAAAAAATTAAAAGATGCTAGAAGATTATTCTTTGCTATTACTTCTCCCCCAGCCGATTTTATCATGCAGAATCTGTCTTTATATCAGCTATTAAAAATGTTAAGTGGTGTATATTTGATGGTATTGAAATGGCTCCTGCTCAAATACTTGAAAAAATAACTTCGTTATGCTCAGAGAAACCAGAATTAAATATATTTGAAGGTGGAAAAGATATAAATCTTACTTCAGAAAATATTCATGATAATTTTCAATTTTAGAGTATATAATCCATTTAATAAAGGAGCCAAAATATTAAATCCAGTTTTATATAATAAATGTTGTCCATTTACATTGCCTTCTGTAGAAGAAATAAATGATATAACAATAATGCTATATAATGATTTTCAATTAGAAGAAAATACAGATAAAAATTCTTGGATCAAAATATGTCAAAAATTAGCAGCCTGTCATAAATTAGGAGTTAGTAAAAGTAGAGAACATCGAGAAAATATGGCTGGAGGTATACCATTCACTTCCAGAAATTTACCTTTTATTATAAATGATAAGAATTATAGTGATATTGATGAAATGGAAGCAAATGATGTAAAAATGTGGATAAAATCTATTTTAAATTTATATTATTTAAATTCATATATTGATGATGAAAATAAAGACAATGAACCTAATAATTATACTTCTGAAGATTTTGAAGAAGATATGATTAAAGAATTTCAGAAAGAAAGAGAAGAATTAAAAATGTAATTGAAATTAGTGATGAAAAAAATATAAAGAAATATTATTTGATTTATATAATATGCAAAAATTAGCTGGAGAAACCTTTAAATTTGATAGATTTGTCCATACATGCTTAAGAAAAATAATAGTTGAAGAAAATGATTTGATTTTTATTCAAAAAAATATTGAAGATACATTAAATTTATTAGATTACTATTATGAGTTAGAAAAAAATAATAATTCTAATAAATTATCATATGAAAATTATTCAAATTATTATCAAATAATAATAATAAATAATTTAATTAAAGAATTATTAGAAAATATAAATTGTTTAAAACCTAAACATAGTGGCAATACAATAGTTTCAGAAGAATTACTTAAAATACCAAAATTAAAGCCAATTTTATTAAAATTTAGATTATTAAGAGAATTGCTAAATAATAAAGAATGTTATGCCCAAAATATTAATCCATATTAGAATGATTTAATTTTTTATATAGAACAAATAAAAACATTTAAATCAAAAGAGAATTTTAAAGAATTTATAAGATATATAAATACTTATCCACATTATATAAGATTTTTTGATTGCATAATACCTTATAATTTACTTAAAGTTGATAAAAAGATTAGAATGATTGGTGAAATAATTAATTTAATGTCTAAATTTTATCAAAATAAATTAAACTTTATATTTATTATTGATGATGAAAGCTTTCAATTTGTCTTTGAACCTAAACAATATAATAGAATACAAGTATTATTTAAATTTTGTGAAAAAGAAAATTTATATCTTTCAGAAGGTAGTTATCTCGGCTTGTTATATTAATGATAAAAATGAAGAAAAAAATTATTTTCCTTTAGTAATAGGAGCAAGTGATATTAATGAAAACAAAACTTTAGAATATATATATTTTTCAGGCAAAATGAGTAACGAAAGAGATTTAAAAAAATTCAAGATCCTTATACAAAATTTATCAATAGTAATAAGAATGAATTTGGAAATTTATTTAAGCACAAATTTACTTCAAGTTCAATGTTTTTATCATGTAATTCTTTAGTATCAAAAATGTGGAGTATATTATTTTCTTTTTCATTTGATAAATATAAAACAATATTTAATTATTTAATAGATAATTTCCAAGAATTAGAAAAAGAAATATTAAGTATCATTCAAATAGAATTTTTTAATTGCTTAGATAATACAAGTAAAATAACCAATTATATAAATTTCACACAAAAATTACAATTTTTTTTTTAAAGAAGATTCATTTTTGTGGAAATATTTATTAGAAGAGATTATTATTAAAAAAGATATTAGAGCTGAACAATTTACACAATTATTATCAAAAATAAGAAAAGAAATTGATGATTTATCTATATTAAGTAATTTTAATTGGCCAGAAGAAAAAATTAATAAATACACACAAATATTACAAGATATTAAACTAAAAATAAATGATATTAAAAAAGGTAAAGAAATAGATGAGAAAATGAAAGCAATTAGAGATGAAATTATGGATATTAAAAATAAAATATTAAATTTAAATTTATCTCAAAGAGAATATTTAAATTTTTGGAAAAATGATATTATATATAGAATTCAAAAAACTATAGATGATGAAGTTAATTGTGATGATTTAAAAAATTTAAAAGACCAATACTATATTGAATATACTAATCTTTTACAAGAAAAAGAATTAAAGAACTCTGTATATAGAGGTAATGATAAGTCTTTGGGGGACTATTCCAAATTTAAAAGGATTTAATCATACAAAATTAACATTATTATATGATCATATGCTATGGTATTCATATGCTTCAGACTTAGAAGAAAAAATATTGTTAGCAAATTCAATAAAAGACAAAATGCCATATTTTGGAGAAATGAAAAAATTAGATAATAATTTAAGTAGTATTGTTTCATATATAAATTCATTTCATTCAAATATTATATCCGAAGAGAATAAAGAAATAATTAAATCAATAACAAGAGCTCAATTAATATCAAGAATATGTAGAGTTGGTATTTCACAATTAGAGATTAAAAATTTTTTAAAGGATTTAAATAAAAGAAAAACACATGAAATATTAAATGAAGAAGAATATATATATACTTATACAATATCAAGAGGCTATTTAAAAATTATAGGACCTATATTTAAACCATTAGATATTTTATTTTTATTCTTTAAATATGAAAATAATGATAAATATATTAGGGGAATCATATTTAATAATATAAATGAAGGAGAAATTAAAAATATGAAAGTAACATTTGATAAATCATATAATAATATAAAAGAAGAAAAAAGTATGTAAAATGCATGTGCAAAAATAGTAAAAATTTATTTTGTAAATATAACAACAAATTTATAAAATGATAAAAATCCAGATAATTTTGACGAATTAAAACAATTTATAAAAACAATAAGTGAATCAACAATAAATAATGCACCTTTGGAACATTTAAAACCAATACATATAAAAACAGCTAAAAATATATATGAGACAATGAATTTAGCTGAATACTTTGAAACATTTTCATTAAAAGATGAAAGAAAAGAGGAAATATCTCTTGAAGATATGATAATATTTAAAAAGGAAGAAAGGAAATTTTTGAATGTTGAACAATTATTAACCCAGAATATAAATCTAACTTTAAAATTTTATATTACTACTAATATTCAAAAGCTACAAATTTTAATTAATTCTAAGTTGACATATAAAGATATTAATTCTGTTTTTAATAATACTTCATGTCAAATATTTATACCATTTTGGATTTTTTTATTAAGAAATATGTCTTCTTGTAATTGTATAAATTATGAATGCAAAGATAATGAAAATCCAAATAAAAAATAATTAAACATCTTTAATAAGAGAAAGAGTCAATGATACTTTAGTTTATAATAGAGATTATTTTTCAAATGGTTGGCTAAATCTAATCTTAAAAGATTTACCTAATGAAATAAGTATGCCAAATGTATATTTATTTTATTTATTTTTTAATAATATATGCTCTAAAAGTAATGCATTAGAAAATGGAAAAATAAAAGATGATATTAAAAGATTATTATTAAAATTTTTTAAAATATTATTGACGTTGAATTTAATAACAAAATGAATAATTTATTAGATAAAGATTTACTTACAGTAGGAGAAGAAGAAAATAATGTTTTGTTATTTATAAAAGATCCAGAAAATTATGTTAAAAATTCATTAGAAAATGAATACAAACAAAAAATTAAAAATATAATCAAAATTGAAAAGTTTAATTCCTTAATAAAAAATGTTGATAATATTTTATATAAAATTAATGCAGGTTTACCAGATACAATAAAAAAAGAAGCTCTAGATATGGAAAAAATAATTAATCTTTTGAACATTGAAGAAAAAGTAAAAAATGAAATTTTAAATATTAAAGAATAATTAAAATAGTGCTGTTGAAATTCTTAAAAATTCCTCCAAAGAGGAATTTTATGAAAAACAAATATTTAATATAAAAAAATTTAAATCAGAAAAAGAATTCATTAAAAAATATATAGAATTTTATGATGAAAATACAAATTGTGTGTTAGTCGAAATTCCAATAAATAATATTAAATTAAAAATGAAAAAATTGTATTATGAATTTGAAGATGCAAATCATGGATTATATAAAGAAGACAAAAAAGTTTATCTTATTTTTGATGAATGGGATGAATCAATAAAAAAAAATTTATTATAATAGATGGAAATGCTCCAAAACATAATAAAAAGTATAAAAAAGAATTTGAGCAAAAAGGCGAAGATAAAGTTAAAAATGGGGCTAAAAATAAAACTAAAGATGAGCCTAAGATAAAGATAAAGGAGAAGATAATGAAGAGAGATGAGAAAAAATCTGAAAGGTTAAATATAATAGATTATGTATATTTAAATTTTATAGATATTACAGATGTAAAAAAATATGAATTTAAAGAAACTCCAGAAAATAAAAAAAAAATAAGAAAAAAAGTGGAATTAAATACAAAAAAAACATATTTTAGTTTTGGAGATTGGGACATAGAATATTTATTAGATAAATTTAAGGATTTGAAAAATAAATTGTTAAGTGTGAAAGATATATATAAAAAAATTGAAGAGGGAAAACTTGCAAAAACTTTGTAAATGAATTTATTAATAAAATAAATGAGCCTTCAGATAAAGAAATAATAAATAAATATAAATGTTTAGCAGAATATTTAAGAAATATTATTTTTTATATTCTGATTTAGTGAAAATATACCAAAAAGATGTTGAAAATTAAATTGTAGAATATTCTACATTAAAAAAACGTAAAATATTTTCAGGTAATTTTACAATTCCAGAAATAAAAGAAGGAAAGCATATATTTCCAGATTTTACAGAAATTGATGTTAATTATTCGATATTATAATCATCAACAATAAGTAAAAATATTGGAATATTAAAATGCAATTTTAATAAATTAGAATTTAATTTAAGCCCATTTAATCCACAATTATATTCAAAAAAATATTAAAATTTGTAGATTCAGAGATGATAGGTGAAATTACAGAGAAGAGTAGATTTGAAAAAAAAGAGGAAGAAAAAGAAGAAGAAAAAGAAAAAGAGGAAGAAAAAGATGAAGAAATAAAATAAAAAGAAGAAGAAGAAAATAAAATAAAAAAAGAAAAAAGAAAAAGAAGATAAAATTTATAATACTTATAAAGAAAAAAATAAATACCAAATTAAATATATGAATTTAATTAAAAAAACTATTCCAAAAGAATCTAAAAATATTGAAATAGAAATTAGAATACCATCATATATAGAAAGAGGAAAAAAGGAGATTCATCAAATACATAGATTTTTATATTTAAAAAGTGGAGATTCAGAATGTGAAATAAAAATAGAAATGAAAGTAATTACAATTCCATTTGAAATATTATTATCTTATTCAAAATATGAATTAGAATATAAGTCTGTTTTATTTCAACTTCAAATGATTGTACATTATTTAAATTTGTCACTTTTACTTTATATAATTCTGATAAATCAATGTATATAAGATATTATGAAATAAATATGTGGGAAAAACATCAACATAAAATTTATCTTAATATAAAGGCAGCTTTATATAATAATTTTATTTCTGTTATTTATAATCATTGTTCTCAAACAGAGTGTAATAAAAACATACATAATTCTTCATTAATTATATTTAATTATCCAAATAGTACTGATAATAGTTTAAATATAATTCAAGAATTATATAATAGTAATAAAAATATTTTAAATAATTTTTATTTTAATTTTGAAGGAAAAATTAATATTGAAAATAATTTATTTAATTATGTTTATAAAGGAACAAAAATATTAAATATTCCAACTGGTTTATATTTAAGAAATACCAAAAATGGAAATAATCTTAAAAATGAATCTATACTTTTAAAAGATGAAAATGTATCTTTACATTTTGATTCAAATGAAAAATATAAAAAAAACGAATATGTTATTGAATATGCATATGTTTTAACAGAACCAAATTATGAATATATTAAAAATTATAGTAATACAACTAAAACATATGGAGATAATATAAATGAAAAAATTTATTATAAATATAATGAATATACAGGAAAATCTTCAAATTTTACCCTTATTATAAGTGAGGATTTAATTACCAATTGTAATGATGAAAAATGTGCTTTATGTTTTAATAATTTTACATGTATAACATGTAAATATAATTATACTTTTAACAGCAATACAAATGAAAAAACATACCTTCCAGAGTATTCTACATTAACTATAATTCCAAAAACTACTATTCATACTACTTCTTTAAATATAAATCCCAAACAGGATTGTACTGTAGAAGATATAGTTAATGGAAAATGTAAAGGAAAAATTACAAGTGTACAAATTAGGGAACTGTATAGACAATTAAAATTAATGGTAACAAAAAATACAAATAAAATTATCGAAACTGAAAATGTTATTTTTCAAATATCATCATTAGAAGAACAAAAAAATAGTAATAATCCAAATATTTCTTCTATTGATTTAGGAGTATGTGAACAACTACTTAAAACACAAGAGGGACTTTCAGATGAAGATAATTTAATTGTATTTAAAATTGATATTAAGAATGAAGATTTATCTTCTACTTATGTTCAATATGAATTATATAATCCAAAAACTTTAAAAAGAATATCAATTGGAGTTTGCACAGATATTTCTATTAGTGTTAAAGTTCCAGTTAATTTGGATGAAAGTTCAAAATCTTTGTATGATAGTTTAAGTCAATTAGGATATAATTTATTTGATTTAAATGATTCATTTTATAATGATATATGTTCAACTTATACAACTGAAAATGGAACTGATCTTACATTAGCTGATAGAAAAAATCTTATTTATGATAGTAATGGTAATGTTTCAATGTGTCAAGATGGATGTAGCTATCAATATTATAATTTAACAACTAAAAAGGCTAAATGTAATTGTCAAGTTCAGGTAGAAGAAACTATAATAGATTTAGAACAATTAAAATTTGATAAAAATCAATTAGTAGATAGTTTTTATACAACTTTGAAAAATTCAAATTTTTTAGTATTAAAATGCTATAAATTAATATTTAGTGTTCAAGGCCAAAAAAATAATATAGGAAGTTATATAATGTCAGGAATTACTTTTATATTCATTATTTTATTAATTATATATATTATTAATGGAAATGCAAAATTAAATTCTTATATTCAATCAATTCTTAAATTAAAATTAAATTCTACAACAATGGAAAATAAAAATTCTGCTAAGCCATTTACTATCATTAAAAATGATAATAATATTTTTATAAATAAGAATTATAATGAAAAAATTAAAAAACACGAAAATGAAAATCAATTAATAAAAGAAAATAAAGGTATAACAATATTTAAAAAAAATAATAAATCCCATAAAAAAAGTATGAAAAACAAAGGTTTTACTCCTCAAAGGGAAAAAAATAAAAGTATTATTATTTATAACAAACAATATAATAATTTAATTTGTTCTTCAAACGAGATTCAACAAAAAGAAAAATATAAAACACAAATATCAAAGAAAAAAAAGAAAAAAGAAAAGAAACTAAAAAAGAAAATGATAAATAAAAAATCTATCCAAAAAGTGAAAATAAACCAAATCCTTGTAGATAAATCATCAAATGATACTAAAATTCAAAATATTGAAATGTATTTAGAAAAATATAAGATAAAAGAATTAAATGACGAAGAAATGAATAGTTTAGAATACGAACTAGCAATAATATTAGATAAAAGAACTTATTTACAATATTATTATTCACTACTTAAAAAAAAACATATAATATTATTTACATTTTTACTCTCAAATGATTATAATTTAATAGCTGTAAAAGTTTCCTTATTATTATTATCTTTTTCTCTTTATTTTACAATTAATGGGTTTTTCTTTAGTGATGAAACTATGAAAAAAATAAATAAAGACAATGGATCATATGATTTTATTTATCATATTCCTAAAATATTATATTCAACAGTTATATCTGCAATTATAAATATGATATTAAAAACATTATCATTATCTGAAAAACAAATTTTATCTATTAAATTAGAAACAGATTTTTTAATAGCTCAAAAAAAATCAAAAACTATGAAAATGTATTTAAAAATTAAATTAGCTTTATTTTTTATTTTAAGTTTCATATTAATGCTATTTTTCTGGTATTTTATTTCTTGCTTTTGCGCTGTATATAAAAATACTCAAATAGTATTAATAAAAGATACTTTAGTTAGTTTTGCTTTATCAATGGTATATCCATTTGGATTAAATTTACTACCTGGAATGTTTAGACTTCCAGCTTTAAGATCAAAAAAGAAAAATAAAAAATGTTTATATAAAATTAGTGGATTAATTGCATTAATATGAATTTATATAGAAATATCACATATAAATTTACTATTATGGCTTAATTAAAGATACTGTTAATTATAATGAATTATATATAAAATTAGTTTATTATATAGAATAGTATAAAACATTATATATAAAAAATTTAATTAATTATAAAAAATTAATAAAAAAATAAATAA
>Ga0310695_10007669_pt1 | contig 17138 bp, 18 predicted proteins | sample RumenRJG_04DNA_FD_203882 | JGI IMG/M metagenome (GOLD analysis project Ga0310695, IMG submission 203882) | Bovine rumen microbial communities from Lethbridge, Alberta, Canada - RJG_04 (v2) (version 2) | ecosystem: Host-associated > Mammals > Digestive system > Stomach > Rumen | place: Canada...
CGAAAAAAATTCTGCACACACGGCGTAGCAAGTGCGTTCGGCGTGCCCGAAGGGATAGCGCGGAAGCCTTTTTTCGGGGCAAAAACCGCTGGGAGCCAATTTTTCTGCTGCAAATATAAAGCTCGAAGTTTGCCCTATTACTATTAATAGGAGAATTATATGCAAACAGTTTACGATTTTATAAAAGCCTGTGAAACTTATTATCTTGCCACAGTAGAAGACGGCCAGCCCCGCGTTAGGCCCTTTGGAACAATCAATATTTTTGAAGGAAAGCTTTACATTCAGACCGGAAAGTCAAAGAATGTGTCTAAGCAGATTCAGGCAAACCCAAAGGTGGAGCTTTGCTGCTTTAACGGAAAGACTTGGCTTAGGCTTTCTGGCACCCTTGTCCGCGATGACAGGATTGAGCCAAAAAAAGACATGCTGGAAAAATATCCTTCGCTAAAGGCAATGTATTCTGCAGAAGACGACAACACGGAAGTCCTCTATTTTAAAGATGCGACCGCAACCTTCTCCAGTTTTACGGAAGCCCCAAGGGTGGTAAAATTTTAGGTAAGCAAAATGGCAATCCAAATATTCGGCACCTCAAAATCCTTTGACACAAAAAAAGCGGAGCGTTATTTTAGCGAAAGGCGCATTCCCTTCCAGAAAGTAGATCTTAAGGAAAAGGGCATTTCCAAGGGTGAACTAGAAAGCATAATTTTATCCCTTGCAAAGCGTGAAGGCAGCAGGGCTTTGGCTGTAGAAGTACTGGCAGACAAAAAGGGCAAAGACTACGCCTCGTTTGCTTATCTTGACGACAGCGAAAAAGAAGACAAGCTTTTGGAAAACCCCATGCTTTTAGCCCAGCCAATTTGCCGCAACGGAAAGACGGATGCCACAGTTGGCTACGCACCTGACGTGTGGGCAAAGTGGAATTAATATGATTTCCTTTGGAATTACAATAAGAAAGCTAACAAATATTTTTTCTTTGGCGCTTTTGATACTGCTGCTTAATTCCTGCAAGATGAATAAAGTATTAGACTTAAGCTCTAAAGATGCATTTGTTTTTCCGGAAAAGGACATAACTTTTTCTGTGGGCAGCAAAAGCTATTTTCATTTTGACTTAGACCCGGTTTTTAAGTATCCAGGCTTGCAAGACAGCATATCGTTTGAATCATCCGAAAAACCTGAATATGTAATATTGAAGAAGACCAAAATTAAATTTCCAGAATTGGAATTTGAAAAAACTATGAATAACAATATGCTGCTGTCATTAGTATCTGATAATAAATACTGGGGCTATCCATCACTTAGCGCTTCCGAGAAAATAACTGTATTTGACTTGCAAAAAGAATATAATGAAAAGTATAAAACAGATTTGTCTGTAGCCAAGCTTTATGAAAAATTCAAAAAAACAAGTTCTGTGGAAGTGAGCTATTATGTTGAATATAAAATTGGGGATGAGACGGTGGCAAGGCAATTGTCATGCACTTACAAAGTTTCTTCCCGTAAGTCATTAAGATTTATTGATAATATTATGAGCATTTAATTCTTTGCTAAAAATATAAATTCGCTAAACTCAACCAATGGTTCGTGTACTTTTTTCTTCTACAGCACTATTATTTAATCAGAAAGGAGATCCTTATGGATATGGTAAAAATTGGAAAATTCATTGCGCAGTGCCGCAAAGAAAAGAATTTGACCCAGGCACAGCTTGCAGAAAAATTTGGAATTACGGACAGGGCTGTTTCCAAGTGGGAGACGGGAAATTCCTTGCCAGATGCTTCCATCATGCTGGAGCTTTGCGAACTTCTTTCTATAAATGTAAATGAACTTTTAAAAGGAGAACGTATTGCCATGGAAAACATGAACAAAGAATCAGAAACCAACATCATTGCCCTAAAAAAAGAAAACGAACTGCAGACCAAAAAACTTCTTAAGCTGGAATGGGTTTTGGTAGGAATTTCGCTTGCGGGCTTTTTAATCTTGTGCCTGGCAGGTGAATATGTTGCAAGACGCTATAATGCAAAATTGCTTTCGAACTTGCTGATTGGAGGCGGAACTTTGCTTATACTTTGTGCCGCTCTTGTTGGCGTTTGGATTGAACAGACTGCCGGGTACTACGAATGTGCCTCTTGCTCCCACCGCTATAAGCCCACTTATGCCGCAGTTCTTTTTGCTCCCCACATGAGCCGCACTCGTTGGATGAAGTGTCCTGAATGTAAAAAGCGTACTTGGCAAAAAAAAGTTGTGGAAAAAGATTAAAAAAAAGCTAAAAAAAGGCTAAAAACCACCCTTTTGGGTAGGTGACGTTTGAGTTTTTTGTGATATTCTATAAAGTGGAGAATTAAAAGGGTTTGTTTTAGTTAAGAAATGGAGGCATAAAACGTATGGAAAAAGTAAAAATCCACGGCTTTTTCTGCGCTATTTTATTATGCTCTACGTTCTTCTTCTCTTGTGCCAATTCTTATAATGAACCAATAAGGGAATACCACGAATACTGGACTTCTACATGTCAGGTTGGAAAGCTTGAATACGACGCAAAAAATGTTTCTCTTGGCAAGGACAGGAACGGATTACCCAACCTTTCTGCGCGTGGGGCCATAGAAATAAATCTTTACACTATTAATCCCAAGCAAATTAGACTGCTTTGCAAGCCCGGTGCAGACGCTACAAATGGAACAGATGGCCTTGGAAACTTTTGCCTGCAGAATGAAGACAACGATCTTGTTGTTGAAAACTACAGCGAGGTTTTGGTTGACCCAACGCACGTAAGAATCCGCGCCAACCTCCTGGATGAATTTGAAGGCGACAAGATTACTCTTTCCGGATGTCTTTGGCCAGAAAACCGCACAGAATTTACGGAAGCAGAACTAAGGGAGCAAGGCCCGGAACTTTTTTATTCAGCAAAATTTGTGCAGAATACCCCGCCAGATAACGTAAACAATCTTAGGGCGGTACATGAGTCTTTTTCTGGAACGGAAAGAAAGGCCTACGTTGTCTTTCAAGTGCCAAACCAGACTTTGAAGTGCAACATTGGTTCCACCTACGAGCTGCATTACTATCTCCGCGAAAGCAACATGAGCCTTACTCATAAGGGCAGCAAAATCCTGCATCTTGACCCAGACAGTAATGTGTACCAAGAGGGCGTGAACGACAACAGGAACACTTCCTTTAGCAAAGTCCCAGGTTCAGGCAATGACTATTTCTTCTATTATTTTGATGAGCAGTTGGATGACATTCTGTCTTATGAATACACAGTGCAGGTAACAGGGCCAAATGGGCTTACGGTAGAAAAGCGCGTTACAGATCCAAGCCTTGGAGTTCGTGTGCTTGTTGAACCTACAATTACTCCGGTGGCGGCAAATCCTCCGAATGGCAAGCAAGACGAAGATGAATATGAATGTTACGAAGTTGAATCCAATGACGGTTCTGTTTCCTTTACGATAACTCCTGGAGAAGCGGGAGACACCCTTATAGTAAAAGATGGCACTGCCGTTCTTACTCCGAGCGCCCCAGACACTTACACGCTAAGCGGAATTGGCCAGCATGTAATCAGTGTTAAGTCAACAAAAGTCAATGCCATACCTATTGTTGTCTCTAAGAACATAAGGATTGTTAAGACACCGGATGCGGCTGTTATTGAATTTGGAAAGGATTTCAACGGATGCGGTTTGGATTCTGACGGATTTGAATACATTGAGGTTGATTCTGCATCTGATACGGTTGGCTATACAATTACTGCTCCGGAAGAAGGAACCACGCTTTCTGGAAAGATAGACGCAACGGATTTTGATGAAATGTCCGAAGCAAAGACAGGAAACCTTTGTGTTTCTTACCATACCCTTATTGGCGTAGTGCACAAGCAGTATTGCAACGATGTTACCACAACAAAGAAAGTTGCAGTGGTAAAATCTCTTGTTGAGCCAACAATTACATGCAGCAAGCTGAACGGAAAATCAATTGGCGGTTTTGAATGCATTGAAATTTCTGCAACTGCTACAGGAGCTGCTTACACAATATCTTCTGCCACACCTTCTGGATGCACAATCACTGGAACGGACAACGGAACAAGTTTTAACAGCGGCAGTTCCAACAGCAAGACGCTTACCCTTGCACTTGGTGAACACACAATTACGGGAACTGTGCACAGGGCAAACTACATAGACAAGCCGTTTGAAAAGAAGGTCATTGTTATTACTGCTTTGCAAAAACCGCAAGTCCGCATTAAGAACGGCATGTCTTATGTTTCCGACTCGAAGGATTCAGATAATTCCAGCTATTGCACAAGCACAGGTTACGGGGTTTACAATGTGAACCTTACTAGCGGCGGAACAGGAGGAAGCCTAATTTATGAAGCTACTGCCCTTGGAAGCGGTGAAAGCGTAAGTGTAACAGGTGGTAGCACAAGTACAAGCACAACAAGCGGAACCCTCTCGCTTGGCCCGCATACACTTACGCTTACGGTGTCTAAGCCGGGATATAATACCCAGGTGTTTGAAGAAAAGATATACATCCAGGGAATTCTTGCAGACCCGACGATTACCTTTAGCGGTACTCAGGATGGAAGTTCGGGCGGTAATCCGATTTATAAATTCAGCTGTCTGACTTATGAGGCTATGCCCTTTAATGTTGTAGCAGGAAATACTGGAAACACTGTTAAAGTGGAAATAAATAATATAGAAACAAGTTCTACATACTGGGCTCTTCCTGCGGAAAATACGTCTACAATTAAAGTTACGCAGACACGGACATACTGTAAGAAGAATACTTATACAAAGACTGTTATTGTAAAAATTAAACCAGTAACGGTGTCTGTTGGTGACTGTGCTTTGTATTGTGACTTTGATGATGCAGGTGATACAAATGAAATTTGCGGAACGGTTTACCTTGGAAAAAATGATTCCTACTCTACCCTTCGTAGCTTTAATAAGGCGGATTTTGGGCAGTATTATTGGGACAGCTTTAGCCACAACAATTTAAGCTTTACTTTGAATTCTATACTGCATGATTACATTTGCTACAAATCAGAAGGCATGTACGAGAATGACAATATTGGCGATGACGATATGGGCGAAGTCTATGATTATGCAATGCTCTCTGTGCTTGCGGCAAACAAAAGAGCTGGTGCTGAAACTAAAATAGAAGTGTGGAACACCAGTGGCGAACATACAGGTCACCGAATATATCTTAACCTCTCCGACTAGTGTATCGAATAATAAATAACAGTCACCCTGAACTTGCTTCAGGGTCTGTCCCACCGTGGTTCGACAGGCTCACCAAACGGCTGTTTGCAAAAGCCCACAGTCTCTTCTGCAAATAAAGCCTACCCCCGATTGGAAGGGTGGCGCAGCCAGACCGCCGCAAGGCGGGCCGGAGCGAAAGCGTAGCCCTGGAAAGCGGGTTAGCATAAAAAACTTGGTCCAGAAAATTATAGAAAGGACAAAATCTTTTCCCATTCTGCGCAGAGTTTTTTAAAAGTCCATGCGGCGTTTGCGGGGCTTGTTGAAGGAAGGCAAATTGAATTGCGCCCTGTTTGCGGAAGCAGGTATTTTTTGTAGAGTGAGTCCGCAGTTTTTCCGTTGGTAAAAACCTGGGCAACTTCTGTGGATTTTAGAATTGGCAAGATGTCGTTTGGCACAACGTCTTTTATGCTTGCGTCGCTTGAACCTGTTATGCTGCAAGAAGCAATCACGTCCCAGAGGGCAATGCCGTGCAAAAGAAGAAATGCGCGTTTTTCTTCTATATTACTGGGAAGGCTGTCTTTTAGCAAGGCGGCCAAAACTTTCCAAAAGCGGTTCTGCGGATGCCCGTAGAAAAATCCAGCCTCCCTGGACTTAACCGAAGGAAATGACCCTAAGATGAGGATTTTTGAATTGCTGTCGTAGACTGGCGGGATGGGGTGCTGCATGTTTATAAAAGTATATTATGCCTGAAGGGGTTATTTTTCAAGCCGGGATGACACTTTTGAAACTGGCTCAAAAATCCAAAGAAAAACCTTGTAATTTTATTGATTTTTGTTTATTTTTTAAGAGATGGACGATTTGTATTCGGTGCTGGGCGTTACAAAAAGCGCCTCCGCTGATGAGATAAAAAAGGCTTATAGGACTCTCGCATTTAAGTATCATCCGGACAGGAATGCCGGTGATAAGACCGCAGAGGAAAAATTCAAGCAGGTGAATGCGGCTTATTCCGTTCTTGGGGACGAGGACAAGCGCAGGCAGTACGACATGTACGGTTCTTCCTCACAGAGCTCTTCTTATGGCTACGGTCAGGGGGCAAGCGGTCGTACCCAGGGAAGTGGCAGGACTTACGGAAACTGGGGCTTTTACGGGACCGGAAATTCCTATGGCGGTTACAATCATGGTCCGGACGGTTATGGAGAGGAGAATTTCTATAGCAACGGCTTTGACCCTTTTGAGGAGTTCTTTAGGGCGGCAAGAAGCGGCAGTTCACAGCAAAATCCAAATTCCTTCAAGTGGTCGTCTGGTTTTAACAAGCAGGATTTGTCGCGCAAAGACGGTTTTGCCATGCTCTTTAAGGGAGCCTTGCAGTCTGTCGTGGCGTTTTTTATTCTAAGGATTATAGTTCTTTTCTTCCCGCTGAACATTTTGGCATTGGTCTTTCTTGTTCAGGGGATTAAAGATGTTTTCAAGTCGTTAAAATATATTTTCCAACCTGAAAAAAAATAGCTTGCAGTTGTTAGCGTTCGCGGAAAATAATACGGCCACGGTTCAGGTCGTAAGGGGAAAGTTCAACCTTTACGCTGTCACCCGGAACGATGCGGATGTAGTGTTTGCGCATCTTGCCGCTCAAATGGGCAAGGATAACGTGCTGATTCTGCAATTCAACACGGAACATGGTGTTAGGAAGGGCTTCTTTTACAATACCTTCAACTTCTATAGCGTCATCTTTATTAGCCACAAATTCCTCCAGAATTTATTTGCCTTTTGCTGAATTTGTATGTATACTAGTATGTACAAAAAAACATAAATTGTCAATAAAGGTGAATAGTATGAAGAAAAGCTTTATAGAAAGTCAGAAAAAAATGCTCCTTGCAAAGCGTCAGGAAATAATGGACACTTTAAAAGGCCGCAATGAACAGCTTTCCAACCTTGTAGAAGCAGCAGAACCGGGTGACGAGGCAGACCTTGCATCCGACAGAATAGACGGTAATTTGGCTCTTAAGCTTGGCGACGAGGATATGCGCCGTCTGGAGCAGATTAATTCGGCTCTTGAACGCATTACAAAGGGAACTTACGGTGTTTGCCAGAACTGCGGAGATGACATTAGCGAGGGCCGTCTTGAAGCCATGCCTTACGCAATGCTCTGTCTTAACTGCCAGGCCGCAGAAGAAAGACGCAACAGGTAAAATTACATCAGAGTGGCTGCATTTTGAACGAGTTTTTTCCTTCTATAAAAGCAAGTTCTTTGCAGCCCGCATTTTTTAGCATTTGAACCGTTTCGTCAAAGGCAAAGTCCAAGGTTTCTGCCGAATGGGAGTCTGAGCTTAGGGTTAGCGGTACATTTTTTTGTATCAAAAGCGAAAGAAGCTCTCCGTGGGGGAAGGGGGTTGCCATGTAACCGCGTGCCATTCCGCCTACGTTAACTTCCGCAACTACACCTGCGCTTGCAATCTTGTCGGCTAAAAGGGCTATCTCTTTTTTGTACCAGTCGCTGTTTTGGTCAAAAAGTGGGGATTTTACCTTTGGACCGTTCTGCTTTTTGATTAAGTCGCAATGGGCAATTATGGTAAAGTCGCAGCTTTTTAGCATCTGCCGCTCAAGGTAAAAATATTCCTGCACGGCTTTCTGCACGTCTCCGTCAAAGTAGTTTTTTATTCCTTCAATAACATCCTCTTGGCTTCCGTCTGCTTCTATGAATCCCTTTTTTCCGGGTACGTAATGAACTGCACCGATTAGATAGTCTGGGTCAAATTCCGCATAATTGCTCATCTTGGGGGCGCAAACACCTTCTATGAAGTCTGCCTCAAAGCCAAGCTTTATATCCAGCCGCCCGCTGTATTGGCTTTGCAGGCGCTTTATTTCTTTTGCGTATGCTGAATGTTCCCTTGACTGCAGGTGCCAGTCTGATGAAAAGGGGTACATGGAATGGGAGCTGAATCCCAGGGCATCAAAACCTTTCTGCAGGGCAACTTGCACTATTTGTTCAGGGGTGTTTTTTCCGTCGCAAAAAGTTGAGTGAGTGTGATAGTTTGTTTTTTTCATTTGAGTGAATCCGCCCATTTTTTTTCTAGATTTTTAAATTCAATGAAGGCAAGTTCAAATTCTGTTTCCGAAGCTTCTACGGTAACAAAGTCGTTTTTTCGCGCAGCTTCGTTCATTGTTTTGGATGGAGTGTAAAGGCTGTTTATGCTTAGTGTTGCGCAGCTGCCCTTTAGCTTGTGGGAAAGTTCGTCAAGCTTGACAAAATCCTTCTGGGGCTTTTTTAGTTCCGGGCGCAGGGATGCAAGGACTTCTTCCGTCTGCTTGATAAAGTCGTCCATAAGGCTGATTGCAAGCTCTTCGTCTCCGCCAACCGTGTCCATAAAGTCGCTTATGTCCCATTTGTCGCTGGCAGAATTGTTCACTTCGGTAAGGGAAACAATTTCTTTTGCCGCTGGAATAGAAAGAACCGTTGTCCATTTTTCCAGCATTTCGCGGACACCGTTTTTTTTGAAGGGTTTTACGAGAATGTCGTTAATGCCAAGCTCGCGGTAGGTCTTAAAGTCGTTGGGGTCGTTGTTTGCGGTGCAGGCAATGATGATTCCGTTGTAGTTCTTTGCCCTAAGTTCAACAGTGGCATCTATTCCGCTCTTTATTGGCATAAGAATGTCCATGAAGACCAGGTCTATTTCCGGATGCTGTTCAATCTGCTTTACTGCGGCCTCTCCGTCTTCCGCAGAATATACTGTTGCGCCAAATTTCCTTAGGAATGTTTCTATAAGCTTTCTGTTTACAGGATGGTCTTCTGCAACAAGAACCTTGCAGTTTCCGGCAATTTCGTTTTCTTCAATCAGCGGAACCAGGTTGGTTGGGGCAAGGTTTATGTTTTTTATTGCCTCCATTTCTACAGGATAGATGTTTGGCAGGCTGGTAAAGGCTTCGTTCAAAAGGGTAAAGAGCTGCTTTCTTTTTACCGGCTTGTAAAGGTAGCCGTTGAACCAGTCAAGAATCTTCATCTTGGCATCCTTACCCATCTGGCCTTCGGGGACAACAAGGTACATTTTTAGCTTGTTGGTTATAAGGCTGCTCGTTACCTCTGATGCAAAGCGCCAACCGTCCATCTTGGGCATAATCATGTCCACAAAGACGACGGTGTAGGGGTGCTTCTCCTTTGCGGCGGTCGAAATTTTTTCCAGAGCCTGTTCACCGGAAAGGGCTGTGTCTATAGTTTCTATGCCAAGGTTTTTTATCTTTGTGGCAAGGGCTGCCAGTGCAAGTTCGTTGTCGTCAACAAGAAGGATTTTTGTATGCTCTGGAATTGTAAGCTGCGGGGTAAATTCTTCCAGCTGGGCGTCTATCTGCGAAACCTGCATTGGTATGCAGAACCAGAAGACCGATCCTCCAGCCGGGTTGTCCTTTACGCCTATTTTGCCCTTCATGATTTCCACAAGGTTTTTGCAAATTGCAAGCCCCATGCCTGAACCGCCGTATTTGCGCGTTGTGCTTGCGTCCACCTGGTAAAAGTTTTCAAAGACAAGGTCCTGTTTTTCTTTTGGAACGCCAATGCCGCTGTCTATTACTTCAAAGAAGAGCTTTTCGTTTTTGTTGTAAACGCGGACGACTACATAGCCTTTTTCCGTAAACTTAACCGCATTCTTTACAAGGTTCAGTATGACTTGCTGAAGGCGGGTAGGGTCTCCCATGATGATTTTGGGGAATGTCGTGTCTATGTCCGTAACAATTTCCAGCCCCTTGTTGATTGCCTCTATGCTTACAAGGTCAACAACGTGTTCGGTAAGGTCAACCACGTCAAAGGGAATGTTTTCTATTTTAAGGTCGCCGGAATGGATTTTTGTATAGTCAAGAATATCGTTTGCAAGCTGAAGAAGTACGTTTGCGCTGAATTCAATCTGATGGACATATTCATTCTGCTCTTTGTCCAGCGAAGTTTCACCCAGCAGTTCTACTGTACTGATTATTGTCTGGATTGGAGTGCGCACTTCATGAAGGGTGCTGGCCAAAAACCTAGAACCTGCGTCTATTGAATTAACTTCCACAAGAATCCCCCTGCGAAGGCAAATATGGCAGCCTTATGAGTGAAGGACTTCCATGGCCTTTTGCACGATAACGTCAGCTTTCTGTGGCTTTATTAGGTAGCCTTTTGCGCCAAGACTTAGCGACTTTACTACGGCATCGCGCATGGTTGCTTGAGAATAAATAAGGATTGGCGCCTTAAAATTATCCCTCTGAAGGGTACGCAGAATATCAAAACCGTTGATGTCTGGAATATAGATGTCCAGGATAACAAGGTCAAATTCCTGTTCTTCTATTGCGTGCATAAAATCTACGCCGTTTGAAAAGAGGACGGACTTTGCGCTTACACCTGCAAAGGCTTTTTCCAAGAGGCGGCGGATAACAACGTCATCGTCAACAATTGCCACTTTTAGGACGTTGCCGGAATCCTGCTCAGAAATAACACCTTCTGCATTGTCGTTCATAAAGCGCATTTCTATAGAAGATTCCTGCGTGCTGTGGTCGTCAACAGAAAGAATCCTTTCCGAAACAATTTCGTTAATGCTTTCTCCCTGGCTTGCATCGACCATGGAGTTGATAATGTCGTTCATGTTGTCGGAAACTTCTATGTCTTTGTAAAGCGGGTGTCCCTTAACCAGTTCCTTTGTAAAGGTATCAAAAGAAAGGATCTTTACGTTCTTTGGCTTTATGCGCTTGTCTTCCAGAATGTTGTCTATGAGCACTTCCAGGTTTGAACCGTCTATGAAAGTGAGCTTTATGTTTGTCATCATGATGATGATTTTTGGCTCGTTAATCTTATTTTTGTCCAAAAGCTCCTGAAGTCGGTATTTTAGAAGGTAAAGCTTTTCTCTGTTAAGGCCAAGGGCTATTTCCGTAAAGACAATCAGGCCGTTAACGTGCATTTCCATAATGCTGGGCGTGGTGTCCAGAGAAAAGTTTGATTTGAGTATTTTTCCTATGGATTCAAAGAAAATGTCGAATTTTATTGGCTTTGTGAAATATTTTACAACTGCAAACTGGGCCAGGGTAGCCACGTGGTGACGCGGAATATCTGGGCCGCTTATGATGATAGGTATTTTTTTTGCGTTGGGGTCATCATGCTTCTTTAAAAGGAATTCCTGAAGTGAAGTTATATCGCTTTCAACATCAATAATGATCAGGTCAGGGAGCGTTGTTATCATTTTTGTATATGCATCCCGGTTACCGACCGCATATTCAACAGTTACCTGCTCTGCGACGAGTTTTTCCTTAAGAAATTCGCGGAACATTGGAGATGCATCTATTAACAATACCTTCTTCATGCTATTCATTTTACTTTATTAAGTGTATAATTTCAAGGTATATTATATGGTGGCTTGGAGGAAAAATTATGAAAAAAGCTGTTGTTTTTATTGCCGACGGGACAGAAGAAATAGAAGTTATTACGCCTGTTGACTATCTTAGAAGGGCTGCTGTCCAGGTAACACTGGTTTCTGTGAGCCAGTCGCGTACGGTTACCGCATCCCACGGAGTTAGCATAAACGCAGACATGACGCTTGAATCCTACCTTTCTGCCGGTGAAGAGCTGCCGGATGCCGTAGTTGTGCCTGGTGGGGCAGGGACAAAAAACATTGCAGCCTGCCGTACCGCCGTTGATTTTGTAACCCAGATGGATAAGGCCGGAAAGCTTGTCTGCGCAATCTGTGCAGCTCCAGGCCTTGTGCTTCCGCTTACGGGTGCGCTAAAGGGCAAGGCTTGGACATGCTACCCTGGCTGCGAGGAAAATGCCGGGGAATTTGTAAAGACTCGCAGGGACGAAGCTTTTGTCCACGATGCAAACCTTATTACAGGCAGGGGCCCCGGGGCAGCAGAGCAGTTTTCCATGGAAATTGTGCGCACGCTTACCGGGGATGCAATATTCACCAAGATAAAGGAAGGCTCCATGCAGCGCTAAGGGAAAGTTGACTAGCGCTTGTCCACTATGACCTTTACTATTTCTGCGATGTACATTGTATGGAAGTCATCTTTCTTGTAATTCTGGTTCATGACTTTTTCGTCAGTAAAGCAGTAGGGGTCAAAGGGCTGGGCGTAGAGCTTTCTGCAAAAGAGCACCATGCGGGCCTGTTTTACCCAGGGAATGTTGTTCATGTATTCAACGTCAAGCTTTGCGGGGCCAAATTTGTCTCCGTCCCTTCCGCTGTGGCTTCCACAGTAGTTGAGGGCGGTCTTGTATTTTTCTCCAAGTACGCTGAGCGAAAAGTATTCAGATGAATCAACCAGTTCCTTTGTATAGCGGGAAGGTCGCAGGTAGATGGTTGCAACCGGCTTGTTCCAGAGGATTCCCACTCCTCCCCAGCTTGCAGTCATTGTGTTTACGCGGCCAGTCCTTATAGTGCCGTCTTCGTCTTCTGTTGTCGTGCATGCCGTTACCAGCATCCAGTCCTTTCCTATCAGTCTAAAAGCGTTGTCTGCAATGTCTTCCGGTCGTATTGTCTTAAACATAATTACCCCTTCGCTTAGTTTTTCCAAAGTATAGCATAAACCTTGAAAAAGGTCTAATAAAAATATATTATTCTAATCATGACTATAAATTTAAAGGCCACGTTTTTTAGAAGCGTATTTTGCGCACTTTTTGTCCTGTCTTTTTTCTCTTGCAGCAATGGAAAAAAATGGTACACAAACTTTGACGAAGCCTCGGCAAAAGCAAAGAAGTCGGGCAAGAACATATTCCTGCTTTTTAGCGGAGACGACTGGGACAATACAAGCGCAGACTTTAAGACAAATGTTCTTCAGACAGAAGAATTTGCCAAGGAAATAGGCAAAAAGTATATCCTGCTCAATCTGGACTTCTCCCAGAATGAATATGAGAAAACAGAAGTGGAAGAAAATGCCACGGAAGAAGAAAAAAACGCCGCTCAGGAAATAGCTGCCCGTTACTTGGAAAAAGAAAAGCTTGTCCTTGAGTATCACGTTCAGCAGTACCCGGCTATATTCATTACAACTCCAGAAGGCTACTACATTGACTCAATCAATTACGATGCATCTTTTACCGACTTTCCCAACTTTCACGAAAAATTCAATGACCATCAGGGGCTTATAGACAGGGCAAACGGTTTAACGCAGGCAATAAAAAAAGCAAAGGGCAAAGACAAGGCTCTTGCAATCGATGCATTTTACGAAGCCACGCCAACAGACTACCAGCCGCTTCTTGTGCCCATGTTCAAAGAGGTGCTCTCTCTTGACGAAGAAAACGAAACTGGGCTCCTTGGCAAATACGAGCTTGCCCAGGCCTACATTCAGTCTTTTGACGTTGCAAACGAAGGCAATGTGGAAGGAGCGGTAACAGTTATAACTTCTGTTGCAGACAATCCAGCCCTTCATCTGGACAAAGACCAGAAGCAGATGGCCTACTACACAGGGGCATATATTCTGTCTCTTTCGGGAAGCCATGATTTTGACAAGATTCTTGACCTTCTGCAAAAAGCCTACGACGCTTCTCCAAACGGAATCCACGCAAAGGATGTTCAGACAGCAAAGGGCTATACAGAAAATTTGGTAAAAATAATGGAAGAATATTCTTCATCAGAAAACGAAAATGAAAACGAAAGCGAAAACAACGGACAGCCTGAACAGGAAAACTAGATGAACCTTCCGCTGCTCATAATTGCCGCAAGTGTCCTCATTTTATTTTCCATGATATTTTCCGCAACGGAAAGCGCATTCCTTTCCATAAACAAGCTAAGGGTACGTTTTCTGCGCAACAAAAGGAACAAGACTGCAATGCGGATTTGGCGTCTTCTTAGCAACAAAGAGCGCCTGATTAACACCCTGCTGGTGGGCAACAATATAGTAAACATTTCCCTTTCGGCAATACTGTCCTACATTGCAATCCGTCTTTTTGGAAATGCTGGCGTTGGAATTGCAACCTTTGTAACGACAATGCTGCTTTTGATTTTTGGCGAGATTACCCCCAAGACAATAGCAACCCATCACCCGGAGCCGATAGCATTTTTCTTTAGCGGATTTATTTCCGTAATGGAAGTCCTGCTTGCCCCATTGGTTTTTGTCTTTACAAAAATCTCAAGGCTCATTCTAAGTCCATTCAAAATCAATACAAAAAATTCAAAGGTTTCTTTTACGGAGGAAGAAATAAAGTCTTTTATAGATGTCAGTTCAGAACAGGGCATTCTTGAAAAAAACGAAAAGAACATGATGCACCGCGTCTTTAAGTTTACGGACCTTGCTGCAAAAGACATTATGATTCCCCGAAAAAAAATAAAGGCACTAAAGCTGACCGAATCATACAATTCAATAATAGAGCTTTCTGAACGTTATGGAATTTCCCGCTTCCCAGTTTACAAGGACAACATAGACGACATTGTTGGAATTTTGTATATAAAGGATTTGCTCTTTTACAAAGACAACATTTCTTCTTTTAGCGTTCAAAAGGTAATGAGGCCACCGCTCTTTATTCTGGAAACAAAAAAGATGTCTTCCATACAGCAGATGCTTCGCGAAAACAAACAGAGCATGGCTGTTGTTATAGATGAATATTCTGGAACCTATGGAGTTCTTACTACAGAAGACATTGCCCGCGAAATCTTTGGCCCCATTTCTGATGAATACAAAAGCTACGCCCATAGAATCCAAGACCAGATAAAGAATCCTTCAAATTCAGAGGTGGACGGCCTTTCCCGCCTTTCAGATTTGAACGATCAGCTGCATACAAAACTTCTTTCTCAAAACTGCGAAACAATAGGCGGCTACATTATGGAAGCCCTGGGCCACATTCCGCAAGAGGGGGAAAGCATTACAAAAGACGGCTTTGCCTTTGCGGTTTCTAAAATGGAAGACAAGCGCATTGCAAGGGTTCACATAAGGCAGCTAAAGGTGGAGGGTGAAGAATGATGGTCTTGCTTAACATTGTATGCCCGGTTGCCGCTTTTCTCTGTCTCTTGTTCTGCGGGGCATTCTTTGCCTCGTCGGAAACAGCCTACACGTCTCTTTCTAAAATTACAATCCACCAGATGCTAAAGAACAGGGAACGCAATGCAAAAAAAGTTTCCGCGCTAAAGAATAACCTGGATTCCCTTATTTCCACAACGCTGATTGGAACAAATTTTGTAACAACGCTCATGTCTTCTTTGGCAACAGCTTTTGCAATGGCAGTTTTTGGGCCGCAAAGCGTAAGTGCTGCAACCTTCATTGTAACTTTCCTCGTAATAATTTTTAGCGAAATTGTCCCCAAGACCTATGCGGCTGTAAAACCCAAGGAGTCATCACAAAATTCCGCGACGGCACTTTCCATACTGCAAAAGGTTCTATTTCCGGCGGTTTGGTTCTTCAATCAGTTTGGGAAATTCATCAATCTTATAGAGCGCATATTCTTTAAAAAAAGGCAGCCCCTTGTAACCCAGGAAGAATTGCGCACACTTCTTGATGTTGGTGAACACGAAGGAACCCTTGAACAGGACGAACGCAAAATGCTTGAGCGCATATTTGAATTCTCCGACCTCCGCGTACACGACATAATGCGTCACCGCTCACTCGTAAGCTACATAAGCGAAAGTGCATCTTTGGATGAAGTTATAGAAGCCTTTGCTAAGTCTGGATATTCCCGTCTGCCCGTATACAAAGACAGTCCGGAAACCGTAACAGGCGTACTGCATTACAAGGCGGTTCTTTTTGCGGGGCCAGAGATAACAAGCAGCAAGGACTTTGTAAGGATTTGCATGGTTCCGGTAATGTTTGTGCCAGAATCATTGAGTGCGGTAGAGTTGCTTGGAAAATTCAAATTTGAAAAATCCCAGTTTGCGGTTGCGGTGAATGAATACGGCAGCACGGCAGGCATAGTCACAATGGACGACATCTTGCGGGAAGTCTTTGGCCGCGTAACAGATGAATACGGAATGTCGGACATACCGGCAGAACAAAAGGTAAGGGTTTTGAATGTAAACGAATTCCTTGTTCCCGGAGACATGAAGCTGGAAGACGTTAACGATGTGCTAAGCCTAAATCTGGACAGCGAAGTTTCAGAGACACTTGGTGGATGGCTCTTGGAAAAGCTTGGGGAACTCCCGCCAACAGGCACGGTCTACAAAAACAAAAATTCCATCTTTATAATAGAAGACCAGAGTTCCCGCCGCATTCAAAGCGTCCGAATAAAACTCAACTAGTATGGCAAATAACAATTAACTGTCACCCTGAACTTGCTTCAGGGGCTGTTCCACCATCCATTCTAGGAATTCTTTGCAATTTCCACGATTAGGTCGGCAGACTTTTCCATACCCATGAGTGAGCTGTTCAGAAGAATGTCGTAGTGGTCTCTTTTGCCCCAGGTTCTTTCCGTAAAAGTGTTGTAGTGGTTTGCACGGCATTTGTCTATCCGCTTTACCTCACGTTCCGCAGTTTTGGGGTCCAACCCCTTTGTTTCTATTGCGCGTTTTACCTTAAAGGCAAGCGGGGCGTAAACAAACACGTTAAGAATATCCTGCTTGTCCACTTCATCGCAATGGCGCAAAACGTAATCAGAGCAACGGCCAACAATTACACAGGGGCCTTTCTTTGCAAAGTCAATGATAACCTTTCGCTGGGCATTAAAAACCTGGTCTGCCAAGGGAAGAGCCGGTACGGAAGCTCCTGCAGAAATTCCAGCCGTACCTGGAGCCGCGTAGCTTGCACCAAGCAAAAGTGAATAAAGCAAGCCGGAAGAAAGATTCTGCTCGGTCTTTTTGATAAAGTCGGGAGAAAGCCCAGAATCTTCCGCAGCCTTGTCTATAATTTCGTTGTCATAAAAAGGAATGCCAAGTTTTTCGGCAACCAGGCGGGCAATAGTGCGGCCTCCGCTGCCATATTCGCGTCCAAAAGTTATTATCTTTTTCATACAAATTTCTCCTTATCCTAGTCACCTCCTATTATAGCACAAGTTTTGCAAAGTGCAAAAAAAAAGAACCGGTCTGAGCGGCAAAGTTGCACTTT
>Ga0310695_10007672_pt1 | contig 17132 bp, 15 predicted proteins | sample RumenRJG_04DNA_FD_203882 | JGI IMG/M metagenome (GOLD analysis project Ga0310695, IMG submission 203882) | Bovine rumen microbial communities from Lethbridge, Alberta, Canada - RJG_04 (v2) (version 2) | ecosystem: Host-associated > Mammals > Digestive system > Stomach > Rumen | place: Canada...
CTTGCCTGGCGCCAGGCTGACACCGGTGAGAACGGCTGTCTTTGTACCAAGTTCATTCAGTTTTCTCAACAGGTCTTTAATATAATTCTCGTCATATTCAGTTTTGTACTCCATGCCGGTCATGAGACAGGCTTCGGTAATATTGGGTACAATCACATCTGCCGCAGCACAGAGGGCGGCATTTTTTTTGGCATAATTCTCATCAAAAGCTGGATAAAGCTTTCCGTTGTCACCCATAACTGGATCCACAAAGATGAGGGTGTCATCGCTTTTGAATTCTTTGAAAATTCCTTTTACCACCTCGATCTCTTCTTCTGTTCCCAGATACCCGGTGTAAATAGCATCAAACTTCACGTCATTTTTTTTCCAGTGGGATACTATGGGAAGAATCTGATCAGAGAGATCCTTACAGGTGAATTCTTTGAACATGGTATGGGTCGACAGAATGGCTGTCGGAAGGATTACAGTCTCAATGCCCATGGAGGAGATCAGTGGGAGAGCTACCGTGAGGGAGCATTTTCCCAGACATGAGATATCCTGTATGGTTAATATTCTTTTCATAATAATCATGCCCTTTCTTTTATCTATAGAGAATCCTGATAGAAAATCCTTAAAAGAAAATCTATAATAATTTTGTATAAGAAATTTCTTTCATACAATAATATAGGAGAAGTGGCTATATTAAAATAGCCAAAAAATAAATTAAATTTATAGTCAGATTTACAGTAGCTTTGTTTTGCATAATTGAAATATACAAAACTATGGTATTTTTCTTTTGCAGGCAGGGTTAAAGAGAATCCGGTTCATAATAATATATGCCAGAACAATTACAAATTTTAATACCAGATGAGTAGATATATGCTATAATAATTGTGATGATTGTTTAATCAAGCTCAAAAAAGGAGGAGACGTTACATGAAAAGAAAATGGATGTTTACAATGATGACGGCAGTGTTATTCCTGGCAGGAATTATGTTTGTCAAAGTTCAGGCTGAGAGTAATGAAGCCGGCACGGAGCAAGAAGCTTCTGCCACAGTTTCCGACGCAGATGTCAAAGGTCAGGCTGCATTTTCCTATGACAGCGACGACAAGAAATTTATGGCAATGTGCAATGCAATCCTCGCTTCCTATCCGGAAATGTATGGGGAGGACAGCTTTGACGCAGCCATTCCGGTACCATATGTTGCCTATGAGCAGGATCTCGGGGACAATAAGACAGGAGCCTGGGGAACCTTTGCTTCCTGTAATTTTAAGTACGATCCGGAGACTCTCATGATGGAACTGGTCAGCTGCAGTTTTGACAGAGGTGTAATGATCCTTGAAGAAAAGGACGGAGATTACACCGCAGAGTGGAAACCGACTTTTACAGACGATGATCAGGCAGCATTGGAAAAAGAGTACAAGGTTGCAGATGAAATGAAAAAGCATACCTACACCAATGAGGATGTAGAAAAGAAGATGGCAGAGATCCTGAAAGGATACTGTGAGTTTAATGGATACAGGATTGTAGGTTATAAGTATCCTGATGGCACAGTTCATAAGTATGAGGATTAATCTCCTGGTTTTCCTGCAGGCGATTTCAATTGAACGAAAGATTTTCAGAGGCAGCCGGATATTCGTCCGGCTGCCTCATTCACGTTAAAAGGCAAGAATTAAGGCATAGCTATGTAAAATAAACGTAATAAATGAAAGAATTCGTAAGAAATATGTTCATATTATTATGATTAAAAAATCAAAATAAGATTCCTGGATGTACATATTTAAAACATATTTCGCATACATATATCTTGTTTGATAGATTTATATATCGTTATTTTATGCAAAAGATCAGGACTTTCCTCCTGATCTTTTATTGTTTTTAAATATAATTTTTAAAAAAGAATTATATACGACTAATTTTTGTTAATATATAAGAAATATATGTTAATCTAATCGTAACATCTTGACAGTGATTTAGAAATATGTTAGACTTGCAATTGTTGAAGATGTTAAAGCGATATTTATTTTTTGTTTTATCTGTAATATGAAATTATCAGATCGGAGGTTTTATTTTGAAAAAGTTAACCGGATTTTTAGCCGCATTTCTATTAATCTTTACCTTCTCATTACAGCTTCAGGCTGCCAGCTACGGCGTATTCCTGGGCGTTGATGGAGACAAGGTTGGAAACAAGCTGAAAAACTATAATACTGTTGTTATTGAACCTACAGTATTTACCAGGAGACAGATTCAGATTTTAAAACGACAGGGTAAGAAAGTTTATGCCTACCTTAATGTAGGTGCCATAGAGAGATATCGTCCTTACTATCATAAATACTCTGGCTTGACTTTTGCCAATTACGATAACTGGGATGAGAGATGGGTTAATATCAGCAGCAGAAAATGGCAGAACTTCATTATCTCCAGAGCAAAAAAGTTTAAGAGTTATGGCTATGATGGCTTTTTTGTAGATAATCTGGATGTATATGCTCATAAGAAAAAAACATCCATCTATAACGGAGCATGCAGAATCCTTCTTGCTATGAAGCAGATGGGAGCTTCTGTTCTTATTAACGGTGCCGATGTCTTTGTATCAAAGGCGATCAGCAAGGGCCATGCCAAGAGAATTATTGATGCTGTTAATCAGGAAGAGGTATTTACCAGCATTAACTTTGATTTCAATTCTTATGGAAAACAGAGCAGGTCGATTCTCAACTATTATAAGAACTATTTTAAGAGAGTGAAGAAAGCTGGAATCCATGCCTATCTCTTAGAGTACAGAGCCAGTGGAAGCAACCTGCGAAGACTGAAACAGTACTGCCGAGCCAACGGTTTTAATTATTATAACGCTAAGTCTCTTTATTTAAGATAGTGACTGATCAGAGTGCTGAAGAATCAACTTCAGCACTTTTTTTGACTTTTATTGATTTTCTGACATTCTGTGTTCCTGCCGCCAGATCTGCCGGGCACAGAAAATAAGACTATGAAAAAATCGTAAAAATAAATTTTCAGCAAACATTTGATATACTATTCGTAAAATGCTATACTTGATGTGTTATTGCTATGAGTCCTGGACTTGCATTAACCCAGTAAAAGCTGGTATATTATTCAGGATATTATGTCTCGTTTGATCATAAATCCGCGGCTTTTTTACAGAATAGGAGATAATATGTTAGCTAATTTGAATTCCTGCATTTTTACACTAATTATGTCATTAGTCGGGATATCCAATATCGTATGCCCTGTACGTGCTGAAGCCAAATGGTATAATAATTCACCCATTGTCCACGCCTGCGGACAATATAATGGCAAAACGAATACAAATTGCAGAGAGGCCCTCATACAGGCTTTGAAATCCTCCAAAAAAGGCAGAACCATTGAGATCGATTTTTCTTTCACTTCGGACAATGTTCTGGTATGTCTGCACGATTTTAACGAGTTCAACAGGAGAGTCAATGGAGTTGACAGCCCCAAACGAACTACGTTGAAGAAATTCAGAGAAGCTGGAACGGAGGGGGGAGGAACCGCTATGACAGCGGCTGAGGCTATTTCGATTATGTCTCAGTTCCCCAAGGCTTACCTGGTGGTGGACACCAAAGAGGGAGATGTTGAGGTTTATAAAAGGCTGGTGAAGATCTGTAAAAAACTTAAGAAAAAGAGTTTTCTCAATCGTATGGTTATACAGGTCTACAATGAGGAAGGCTACAAAAAAATCAGGAAAGTATACAAGTTTAAGCATTGGTGTCTGAGCGGCTATAAATTTATGAATGGCTATAAAGACGGCTACAACAATGCCAGGATTCTGAAAACCCTTGTAAATTACAGTAAAATGATGAAATTTGATGCTCTTGTCATACCGGCCAGAACCCTTGCCCGAGATACGACAAGTACCAAATTGAAAAATTTTCAGATTGATCCATATAAGATCAGGGCGATCAGCGGGGGGAAGAAGATTCCCATCTTATGTCATACGGTGAATAAATATAAGGATTATATGGCCCTCAGACTCAATGGGGTAACCAATGTCTACACAGACTTTTATTAAGCCGGGAAATATAATATCGGGGATTCAGCCTGCTTCAGGCAGGCTGGTATTTTTAAACGATCATAAAAAGAACAGGGAGTCGGAATAACATGCTATTATTCCGGCTCCCTTTTTATTTTTATTGCCTGACGTCTGTCAGAACATGGGAACTATCTCTCCCAGATGTTTTTGAATTTCTCCTTGGAAGAGTAGGAGGTATGAAGAAGCTTTTCAGCAATTTCACTGCCAGGTTCGCCAAGGAAGTCATCATAGAGCTTCTTGACCTGTGAATTATCACAGGAAACACGGAGCTCTTTGTACTTGTCCTCATCATAAAGAGCCTGCATTCTCAAATCCTTGTAGGAATAGCCGATTCTTCCATGCTTCTTTCTGGCGGAAATGATGGACTGTCCGCCGCCGTTGATACAGCCGCCAGGACATCCCATTACCTCGATGAAGGTGTACTTGGATACACCTGCCCTTGCATCTTCCAGAAGAGGTTTTGCACTGGTCATGGAGGAGGTGATGGCAATCCAGATCTTCTTGCCGCCAAGTTCAATCTCCGCTTCCTTGACGCCCGCCATACCACGGCACTCGAAGAAGTCAACCCGCTCCAGTTTCTTTCCTTCAATCTGCTGTTTTACCGTACGAAGAGCAGCTTCCATAACACCGCCTGTGGCGCCGAAGATAACACCGGCACCGGTGTACTCGCCGAGCAGATCCTGGTCGAAAAGCTCATCTTCCAGGGCGTCCAGATCATCCATACCATACATCTTGATCAGCCTTCCGGCTTCTCTGGTGGTCAATACTGCATCGACATCAGGCAGGTCACCGGTGAAGCACTCCGGCCGGTGGATCTCCGATTTCTTTGCAATACAGGGCATGATGGAAACCACAAAAATCTTCTTAGGATCCACATTATGTTTCTGAGCCCAGTAGGTTTTGCAGATGGCTCCGAACATCATGTGGGGAGACTTTGCGGAAGACAGGTGGGGCAGCAGGTCAGGGTACTCATACTCGATGTAGCGGACCCATCCAGGAGAACAGGAGGTAAACATGGGAAGTGTTCCCCCATTCTCAATACGCTTCAGGAGCTCAGTTCCTTCTTCCATAATGGTAAGATCGGCACCGAAGTTGGTATCATAAACCCGGTCAAAGCCGCAGCGCTTTAAGGCAGCTACCATCTTGCCGGTCACTCTGGTACCGATGGGAAGGCCGAATTCTTCTCCTAAGGAGGCTCTGACAGCCGGAGCTGTCTGACAGATTACAATCTTGTCAGGATCATTGATGGCCTCGATAACCTCGTGAATCTCTTCCTTTTCTGTCAGGGCGCCCACCGGACAGGCGATGACGCACTGACCGCACTGCATACAGTTAACATCATTAAAGCTTCCATTGTAGATGGGACCGCAGACTGTCTTGAAACCACGGTTTGATAATCCCAGAATACCCAGCCCCTGTACATTGGCACAGGTACCGATACATCTCTCACAGAGAACACATTTGGAAGTATCTCTCACGATACCCCAGCTGGCATCCTCGTAAGTTGGCGGAATCTTTTCTCCCTCAAACCGGTTCTCCCTGATACCCAGCTCAGCACAAAGCCTCTGCAGCTCGCAGTTCTGGTTTCTCTTACAGGACAGACAGTTCTTGTTGTGGTTGGACATGATCAGCTCTACCGTTGTCTTGCGGCCTTTGATGGCCCGCTCAGAGTTTGTCCAGACCTCCATGCCTTCTGAAACCGGTGTGGTACAGGCGGAGAGGAGAGCTCTGGCTCCCTTGACCTCCACCAGACATACTCTGCAGGCACCGCTCTTGATGACATCCTTCAAATAACAGAGAGTCGGAATCTGAATACCGGCCCTGTTGGCAGCCTGAAGGATCGTATCCCCGGATTCTGCAGTGACAGAACGATTATTTATTTTAATATGAACTTCACCCATGGATCTTCCTCCTTCTGACTAGTGTCTTTCTATTGCACCGAAGTGACAATTGGTCATACAGTAACCACAGCGGATACATTTATCCGGATCAATCTTATAGACCTCTCGTCCCGGAATACCGGTAATGGCATCAGCAGGACAGTTTCTGGCACAGAGCGAGCAGGCCCGGCACTTGGTCGGATCGATGGCGTAGGTAAGAAGATCCTTACAGACGTGGGCAGGACAAACCTTATCGATGATATGGGCCTCATACTCATCACGGAAATAGCGGAGAGAGGAGAGGACCGGATTAGGTGCTGTCTGGCCCAGGCCGCAGAGGGCGGTATCCTGTATCTCATGACAGAGCTCTTCCATTTCTTCCAGGAGCTCCATGGTACCCTTGCCTTCTGTAATCTTGGTCAGCATCTCCAGCAGACGTTTGGTACCCACACGACAGGGAGTACATTTTCCACAGGACTCATCGCAGATGAATTCCAGGTAGAATCTGGCCACATCGACCATACAGTTGTCCTCATCGAGAACGATCATACCACCGGATCCCATCATGGAACCAGCCTCAATCAGGTGTTCATAATCGATAGGGGTATCCAGTTCGTTTTCCGTCAGACAGCCGCCGGAAGGACCACCGGTCTGAACAGCTTTAAATTTTTTGCCGTTGGGACAGCCGCCGCCGATATCATAGATGATTTCCCGCAGAGTGGTTCCCATAGGAATCTCCACAAGACCGGTGTTGTTGATCTTGCCGCCCAGGGCGAAAACCTTGGTTCCTTTGGATTTGTCTGTTCCGATGGAAGAGTACCAGTCGGCACCCTTAAGAATAATCTGGGCAATATTGGAGATAGTCTCCACGTTATTGATGGAGGTTGGTTTGCCCCATACACCGGATACAGCGGGGAACGGCGGTTTGGGAGAAGGCATGCCCCGTCGTCCTTCGATGGAAGCGATAAGAGCTGTCTCCTCACCGCAGACAAAGGCTCCTGCACCCAGACGAATCTCCAGGTCAAAATCGTATCCGGAGGAGAAAATGTTACGGCCCAGAAGACCATATTCTTCTGCCTGGGCGATGGCAATACGGAGACGGTTTACCGCGATGGGATACTCAGCACGGACATAAATGTAGCCATGGTGAGCACCTACGGCGTAAGCCATGATGGCCATACCTTCCAGGATCGCATGGGGATCACCCTCTAAGATAGAACGGTCCATGAATGCTCCAGGATCACCTTCATCAGCGTTGCAGATGACATATTTTTCATTGCCGGGCTGATTTTTCTCAAACTGCCATTTGACTCCGGTGGGGAAACCGGCACCGCCGCGGCCTCTGAGACCTGACTTTTTGATGATATCGATGACATTCTGGGGAGACATGGATGTGAGGACCTTACCCAAAGCCTCATAGCCGCCCACAGCAATGTACTCGTCGATATTTTCAGGATTAATTCTTCCGCAGTTCTGGAGAGCAATACGCTGCTGTTTCTCATAGAACTTGATCTTGTCAATGTCAAATATTTTTTTCTCAGTCTCTTTGTCGATATCGAACATCCGGAGCTCTTCGACAATCTTGCCGCCCATGACATGCTCGCGGACAATCTGATCTACGTCATCCACCTTCACATGGGTATAGAAAACCTTGTCGGGATAGATGGCGACGATAGGTCCCTTCTGGCAAAGACCAAAACAGCCGGTTTTGATGATCTGCACTTTGTTCTTCAGACCTGCTTCTTCAATCAGATTCTGAAATCTCTCAATAATATCATCTGAACTTCCGGCATGACATCCGGTTCCTGCACAGCAAAGAATATTCATAAAGGAATCGTCAGATGACAATTCAATATTCTCGTCAAGACGAAGATGAACCAGTTCCCGGGACATTTCCTTAAGGACTTTGAGGTCAACAGGAGTGGATATTCTTCTTGCCATTAGTGTCACCTCGCTTTCTCTTCAGCCCGCTTCAGTTTGCGGATGGCATTCATAAAAGAGTTGTCCAGCAAAGCATTTCCATAGACCTTACCGTCAATGATACCCACCGGGGCCAGTCCGCAGGCTCCCAGACAGCGAGTGGCATCAAGAGAAAAGAGTCCATCCGGTGAAGTTCCATTGACTTCAGCGCCCGTCATATTCTGGACACGGTCAACCAGCTGCTGGGCACCTTTGACATAACAGGCAGTTCCCAGGCAGACATTGATGACATGTTTGCCTTTGGGTTCAGTGGTAAACTGGGAGTAAAACATAACAATACCATAGACTTCAGCCACACTGGTGTCAGTTGCAGCTGCAATCTTCTCCATCGCCTCAAAAGGGATATATCCCAGAGAATCCTGCACCTGGTGAAGGATCTCGATACAGGGACCGGGCTGATTCCTGTGTTCGGCGACGATTCTGTCAATCTCGGCAATGGCTGCCGCATTCAATTTTTCCATATACGCTCCTTTAATGATATACCTTTCATCAACAGAAAAAACTTAGGAATCCAGTGCATGGGACACGGGATTCTTAAGTATTTCTTATTTCTGTGATCAGTAGCATTTATGCTGGGTTAACGAGAAAAAAATAAGCATTATGTATTTATTATATTGGAATTATCATTTTCAGACAATAGTAAAATGAAAAAACGGCTTATTTAAATCATTTTTATATTTACGGATAAATTTATAAGCAAGCTTCTCTTTTTTTGCTGTCAAATTCATAAAAATAGTGTATACTATCTCCTAGTAAATATTGATGTCCGAAAACTGATATCTTATCATAAAAGACATATTGAGGAGTTTTTATTACCATGAACAAATATTTTGAAAAACTGGACAAAAAATATGCGAAAATCTCGACATATGTGGTTATAACCATTGTTGCCGCCTATCTGGCAGTCTCATTTTTTGCTGAGTTTAAAACAGTGAAAAGCGTGGTGGGAGGTGCAGCCGGATGGATTTTTTCTCTGATCCTTCCTATGCTGATAGGTGCGGTCATTGCTTATCTGTTCCTTCCGATTACGGGTTTTATTGAGAGAAGACTGAAAAAGATCAGGAAACTTCGGGAAATGAAGAAGGGTACCCATTATCTGGCGGCCGTTCTCACTTTAGTGGTAATCGCTGCTGCTTTCATAATGATCATTGCAACTTTGACAGTGGGTCTTACCAGACAGCTTTCCTCTCTGAAGGACCTCAATCTGATGGATGTGGTTAATGGGGCCAAGAGTCAGTTGATTCATTTCCAGGAAGACTTAAAGAATCTTATCATCAAGCTTGGTCTTCCAAAGTCAACCTATGAAAGTCTGGAGAAGGCTGTAACAAACGCTTTTAGTTCCACTGACCACACCAGTGCTGTCAATGGTATCCTTAGTTTTGTGGACAGTTTTACCAGTGTTATAATCACCATTGCTTTCTCGGTTTTATTTTTTGTATATTTTCTTATTGATATGCCGATGATTACAAAATACTGGGGTCATGCCTTCCGGTCAATCCTGCCTGATAAGGTATACCGGTTCCTGAAGACAGTAATTGATGATATTGGAGAAGTCTTCAGTAATTATATCAGGGGAGAAATGACAGATGGTCTCGTCATAGGTATCATCATGAGTGTGGCCTTGTCCCTGGCAGGGGTCAAATACAGCGTACTGATCGGTGTCGTCACAGGAATTGGTAATCTTATTCCCTATATGGGACCGATACTCGGTTATATCATGACGATTCTTTCGGGAATATTGTCAGGGGATTTCAAAGCAATGGCCATCGGTCTTGTCATCTGTGCCGTCGTGCAGGTTCTTGACGGAGCCATCATTAATCCCAGGCTTCTGTCCAACAGTGTGGAAGTCCATGCAATTATCACAACACTGGCTTTGATCGCCGGCAGTAAGGTTGGCGGACTCTTCGGTATGGTCTGCGCCATCCCCACGGCTGCCCTGCTCAAAATCTGGTTTGAACGTCTTGTGAATAAGATGGATAAAAAGAAAGGATTGACAGTAGAGGAGGGGGAAGCTGAATCAGATTCCCAATCTAAGGACTGATGGCTGAATTATTGGAATAAACATGAAAAAGGGCAGGCTGGCCGGAATAGTCAGTCTGCCCTTTTAAATCAGTTTTTTCTTTTCATTGTTTGCTGCCTGATTATCCTTTCAGAATAATCAGAGATAAAATCTTTTCTATTTTACTGGACGATCAGGGGGAGAAAAGTTTTCTCAAAGTGAATGATCATATCAATCATGTCATCAACGGTCTCAAAACTTTCGCGGACCAGGAGCATCTGATGATCCATCAGGACAGCCATAGCCATGGCTGTTTTTTTATCTTCGGGGTCTTCGATGGCTTCGTATTCCGGAAGACCGAAGACGTCAGTGGTGCGGCACCAGTTTGTGATGGCTGTATAGCCGGCAGCATCCTGGAGAACGTCCTTTAAAATGATGTTCATAAAACGGTCCTGCCCTTTGTATTCTTCTTTGGCATCCTTCATCCAGCATTCCTTAAAAGTCTTGTTATAACTCTCAAAAATCATCTTGATGGTGGACAGAAGGTAAGCCTTGCACTGCTGCCGATCTTTCTCAGAAGGATAGGGCTTGAAGCAGGCGGCGCAATAGGCAGCAATAAGACTTCCGGTAAAATAGCCCAGGTCATATCCGAAAGGTCCCATGAAGGAGAATTCAAAATCCAGCATCTTGATGCCTTTGTCAGAGAGGAAGACATTGGATGTGTGGAAATCACTGTGAATCAGACAATCTGAGTGGGACATGAATTTTCTTCTCAAAAGAAGCCGGTTGGTCTGGCAGGCCGGATCATCACTGATCTGGCGGAACCTTTCCCAGCTGCCTGAATATTCAGGATCCAGGTCGGCTCCAAAACGATACAGAAAGATGCCGTCTTCCATAATCTGCCTCAGGTCCGTATTCTCGAACCGGGACTGAAGACCCCGGAAATTGCTTCTGGGAAGGAAATACTCGGAAGTATAAAAAGAGGACCTGGCCAGAAAAATGCCCACTTCACGACCCAGATCGGGGATCTGGTTCTCCTGAATCAGCTGGAAGCGGACTGCTTTGAGATTCTCAATAAACTCCATCAGGAATACATGGTTCTCCCGATCCTGAAAGATGATTTTTGGCACATATTCCGGCACGATATCCTGAAGGATCGTCAAAGTGTCACATTCCGTCTCATTACGGTAGGAGGCCACCGTAGCACCGCTGTGAAGATTTCTTGGATCTGACAGTCCCTGTTTTAAGACATAATTGCCGGCGGGAGACTGGATTTTAAAAACAAAATTGATATGTCCGTCTCTTTCCCCTTCATCGTCAGCAGGGTCTTCTCCCATGACACTGACTTTGATGGGTACAGTATCATCAAAGTCAGGCATATGTTTCTTAATATATGGTATAATATTGTCTTTTGTAATTGTAATCATGAAATGCCCCTTCCCCTATTGTTGATCTATTACTGTTTCAAGGGTTCCTGACAGGGCAGGAACTTCCCGAAGCACATAATTATTTCTATCTATATTTTATCATAGAAATTCCGGATTGTTTGCGGAAAATGGCAAAACTTTTTGACATACTTAATATAATTTTCTGAGCTGCCGTCAAAATAGCAGGTGCCAGGCACCATCTCAAGACAAAAATTTCCATCTTCGATGATCATGGCTGTCAATTTGTTGCCGTAAACGCAGCCGGTATCAATACAGATTGCTCCTTTTTCCGGCAAAGGCTGCCACTGATGATATTCCAGGAAAAGTCCCTGGCAGCCGCTGCCGTCATAGTAGGTTGGTTCATCGAGAGGGGTGTGACCGATGATGGTGAGTTTTCCCTGGTAAAGGTTCTTTTTTGACCAGGAATGGTCCTTGACCAACAGGTCCAAAGAATTATGATCAATCTTTTCCTCGGCAATACTGGCATGAACACACTGAAAGCGGGAATCTTCAAAAGCTAAAGGCATATTTTTCAGGATCCAGGGGATATAATTCTCCATTTTGTCTTTGTGACGGCGAAAGGACCTGAGGCTGGCCCCTTTTCCGACACAGCGCCAGATCAGCTGCCGCTCCAGGGACTTATCCTGCTCCACAATCATCTGTTCATGGTTGCCCCGGATCATGAAAAAGCGATTTGGATTTTCTCTTTTCCAGCGGACTGCCAGCATAAGCATCTCATGGGACCAGGGCCCTCTGTCCATCAGGTCGCCCATGAGTATCAGCCGGTCTCTGTTTTTGTTATAATGAACTTTTTTCAGCAGTTTTATAAAATGGTGACAGCATCCGTGGATATCACCGACCAGTATGGTTCGCATAACATCATCTCCTGATATTTATTATGATGATATGAATTATAAACATTTTCACTTTGTTCAGTCAAGAGATCCCCATGGAAGAAACCGCCAGGAGGGTCGCGATGGAAGATTTCAGCTTGTGTTTCTTTTCTGTTGTTGTTACTATGTAAAGAAATGATGTGCCTATTTTATGATCAAAGATATAACAGGAGATAAAGATGCAGGAAGAAATAAAGACAAACCATGATACAGAGGAATATATCACCTTTCACATCACCGCCAGGGACGGGAGAGATGTGGAGATGGCCATTGTCGATGAGTTCAAGTACAAAAAGAAAACCTATATTGTAAGTGCTGTGGTTGAGGATGACAAAATCTCTGAGGAGGGTCAGTATATATACCGCTATCTTCTGACGGGGGACGATTTTAAAGTGGAGGAGATCCACAATCGTTTTGAATATGAAGAAGTGGTGAAAGCCTACATGAATATGGAAGAGTGAGTCTGTATGAAACAAAGAATTATTTCATTGAGGAGTATTAAAAATTGCCGGGACATGGGCGGTCTTGTAAACCTGGAGGGACAGAGGATTGGGAAAAAACGTCTGATCCGGTCTGCCAAACTTTGCCGGGCAAAGAGCAAAGACATGGAGAAGCTAAGGGAACAATATGGCGTTAATCTGGTCATAGACCTCCGGACAGACAAGGAGATTGAAAAAGAGCCGGACGCCAGGATCGAGGGGATAGAGTACCTTCATATACCCATTTTTACGGAAGGAATGCTGGGAATCAGTCATGAAGATGACGGGAATATCATTGACCACATCGATGATATTCCAGATTTTAAAGATCTTTACCGACTGATCGTCACGGAAGAAAGCTGTATGATGCAGATGAAGAAGGTATTGCAGACCATTATGAACCACAGAGAAGGAGCTGTCCTATGGCATTGCTCCGAGGGCAAAGATCGCTGCGGACTGGTATCTGCCTTTCTTTTATTCATTCTGGGCTGTGACCAAAAGACTGTCATTGAGGACTACCTTCTGACCAATCTGGCGGCCCTGAGAAAGGCAGGTCTCTATTATTTTCTGGTATTGCTGCTCACCCGCAGCCGTGATAAAGCCCGGAAGATCCAGGGCGTCTTTATGGCAGAGGAGGATTATATTAAGACTGCTCTGACAGCCGTAGAAGAAAGATACGGCAGTATGGACTGGTATCTCAGACAGATCATCGGCATCACAGAGGAAGAAATCAACAGTTTCAGAAAATATATTCTAAAAAATGTCTGATTAATGAAAATGGACAAGGCCGTTTTTGTAAGCGGTCTTGTCCTTTTCAAATTTATAGGCGGTTTTGCTTTCTTAAAACTATTGGATGTTTATCTTGTTTCTCCTGGGTTGATAAAGGCTACCAGTTTTTTCTGTAATCTGCTATACCGTCAAAAATCTTGAGCTCCTGCGCCTGCTTTTCCTGGCATAAACCGGAGACATAATCCTTTTCTTCTTTATTCAGGGCGTCTCTCCAGTCCGGTCTGCCGGTCATGGCGGTCATGGTGTCCTCCCAGAACTTTTCATAGAGGTCCTGTTTTCTTCCTTTTTCGATCATCCTTAACACTCCTTTCTAAAGAAGAGAAACCGATTCTTTTTTATGTTTATAGTTTAATCATACCTGAGAAACAATGCAAGGGCTGCCTTTACAGAAAATTGCCAAATTGATAGGGGGTCTCTTTTATGTTATAATCTGCATACTGACAGGACATGATAGAGTATAGAGGGAAGAAATAAAGGATTGACAGACCAAGGAGATTGTTATGAGAAAAATATTGGCTCTGGATATGGACGGTACCCTGCTGAATTCTCAGAAGGAGATCTCTCCGAAAACCAGATCTGCTTTAAAGCATTTTCATGACCTGGGAGGGATTGTGGCTCTTTCCACCGGTCGTGGGATGGTGGAACTCAAAGACTATCCGGAGGAGATTGAAGCGTTTGTTGATTATGGTATTCTCCTGAGCGGAGCAATGATCTATGACTTCAAAAAGAAAGAAACCTTGTTTTATCAGGGACTGCCCGAAGACTGCGGCCGGGAAGTGGTGCAGAAGATCCTGATGGAGGATGTCATGATCCAATATATGGATTATGATAAGTCCGTACTGGGACAGTGGGAATTTGATCATATGGCTGACTACCATATTGAGGCGTATAAACCCATGTATAAGAGAGTCGGGACTCTGGTAGAAGATATGAGACAATATGCTCTTGATCATGTCGCCGGTGTAGCCAAAGCCAATTTCTATCATCGGGATCCTGAAGCCAGACAGCGTTCCAAAGATCGGATTAAGGATTACCCGGTGACCATTGCCTTTACAGAAAAGGCTTCCTTAGAAGTGTCTCCCTTTGGAGTATCAAAAGGGAAAGGACTTGAGATGCTGTGCAGTCATCTGGGCTATGATCTTAGTGACAGTATCGCCGTAGGTGACAGCAACAATGATCTGACGGTACTCCAGACAGCCGGTTTGTCCGTTGCCATGGGAAATGCCACCGAGGAGATTCTTTCCGTCTGCGATATGGTGGTGGCAGATAATGACCACGATGGGATCGCAGAGGTTGTCGATTATCTCCTTTCTGAGGAACAATAAATCTAATCTCACAGGAAATCAGTCAACTTTGAATTTTTTTCATTTGAGAATAAAGCATGCAAAAATAGCTTCTGACATAGAGGAGTACCATACAATGAATATTGTAGAAATCCAGGATTTTCTGGATCCTCGCCTGGACGTCTATGCCAGGCTGAACGAACCCCAGTTAAAACATTATTTCGAACCCTTTGGCGGTATTTTTATTGCGGAAAGCCCCAAAGTAGTTCTCCGGGCCCTGGAGAAGGGCTGCCAGCCCCTCTCTTTACTGATTGATGAGAAACAGGTCGATGATGACACCAGAAAAGTTCTGGAACAGTGTCAGGATATTCCTGCTTTCAGCGGACCTCCGGAAGTGATCCGGTCTCTTACCGGGATTCCCATGACCAGAGGACTGCTGTGCTGTATGAAAAGACCGGACCTGCCGGATCTGGAAACCCTCTGTTCCTCCCTGCATCGCATCGTTATTCTGGAAAATGTTACAAATCCGACAAATGTTGGTGCTATTTTCCGGTCTGCAGCGGCCCTGGGCATGGAGGCGGTGCTGCTGGACCACGCCAGTACTGACCCCTATTACCGCAGGGCCAGCCGGGTTGCCATGGGGACTGTATTTCAGGTGCCCTGGACCAGGCTTGAAAAAAGAAAAACAGAGGATGATCTCCACTACGCGGACCTGCTGCACCAGATGGGATTCAAGCTGGCTGCCATGGCCCTGACAGACCATGCAGCCCCCATCGATGATCCCATTTTCCAGCAGGAAGATAAGCTGGCGGTGATCCTTGGAAATGAGGGAGAGGGCCTTCCTGAAGAAACCCTGGATAAGTGCGACTACACTGTGATTATTCCAATGAAAAACGGAGTGGACTCTCTCAATGTAGCTGCGGCTTCTGCAGTGGCTTTCTGGCAGCTGGGGACCAGGAACAAAAAACATGAGTAGTTTGAACTTATTAAAAATGTTTAAAATTTAACAAAAAAAGCTTGATGTTATTGCCTAAAAAAGGTATATTTATAATATAGTGATGCTTAAACAAATGTTTTATCTTTAGGAGGACTACTATGCAGACAAGAGATGTTGTAATCGTTAGTGCATGCCGTACAGCAATTGGTAAGTTTTTAGGCGAGTTTAAGAATATTCCGGCAAGAGACCTTGCCATCGCAGTTGGTAAAGAGGCCATCAGCCGTGCAGGCATCGAAGCAAAAGATGTTGACGAGATCGTTATGGGCCAGGTTTATGGAGGAATGCAGGGATCTCTTCCGGCACGTCAGGTTTCTCAGCGTATCGGCATGAGCATCGAGAGCAATGCCGTATCCGTAAATCAGAACTGTGCTTCCGGTATGAGAGCTCTTGAGATTGCCTGTGATGATATTCAGCTGGGCAAATCAGACATCGGTCTGGTAATCGGTGCTGAGAACATGACAAGAGTTCCTTTCCTTCTGCCCAATGCCCGTATGGGTTATCGTATGGGAAGTATCCCGAATCAGGGCGGCGCTGAGCTTTATGACGCACTTCTTCATGACGCTCTTTACGATGAGCTTTCCGGCGGCCACATGGGCGTTACTGCTGACAACGTAGCTAAGCTTTACAACATCACTCGTGAAGAGTGTGACGAGCTGGCTGTTATGAGCCATGAGCGTGCCTGCAAGGCTACAGAGGAAGGCAAGTTCAAAGAAGAGATGATCGACATCGTTGAGCATACCAGAAGAGGTGACAAAGTTCATAATACAGACGAGCATAAGATCGAAGGATGCAGCATGGAGAGCATCTCCAAGCTTCGCCCTGTATTCACCAAAGATGGTGTTACCACAGCTGCCAACGCTTCCGGTATCAATGATGCTGCAGCGGCAGTGGTTGTAATGTCCCTCGACAAGGCAAAAGAGCTTGGAATCGAGCCGATGGCTAAGATGCTCCACATCTGCGGTAAGGGTGTAGATGCCAGTGTTATGGGTCTTGGACCGGCAGTTGCCATTCCGAAGTGTCTTGATGCTGCAGGCGTTAAGTTTGAGGATGTTGACTACTGGGAGGTTAACGAGGCATTTGCTGCTCAGTTCATCGGTGTTGAGCGCAAGCTGAAAGAGGACTATGGTTATATCGTAGACCGTAATAAGACCAACATCAACGGTTCCGGTATTTCCCTGGGTCATCCGGTTGGATGTTCCGCTCTCCGTATCATCGTAACCATGCTTTATGAGATGAAGAGACAGGATGCTAAGATCGGCTGTGCTTCCCTCTGTGTAGGCGGCGGCCCGGCTATGGCTTCCCTGTGGACCCGCGAGTTCTAATCGATCTTCGGTCAGCATTTTATTAGAATTGTAGATTATT
>Ga0310695_10007674_pt1 | contig 17129 bp, 18 predicted proteins | sample RumenRJG_04DNA_FD_203882 | JGI IMG/M metagenome (GOLD analysis project Ga0310695, IMG submission 203882) | Bovine rumen microbial communities from Lethbridge, Alberta, Canada - RJG_04 (v2) (version 2) | ecosystem: Host-associated > Mammals > Digestive system > Stomach > Rumen | place: Canada...
TTTCTGTGTGACACCAAAATGTAGTGCATTAGTTCGAAATGTCACACCAAAACGTGGTCTGTTGGTCAAATCCATTATGAACTTGTTACAGTGCGGATTCTATCCGCCGAATTATTTATCGCTTACAATGTAACCAACAGAATAGTTTTCGTCAGCTCTTGAAAAATAGATGATCAAACTCTTGCTCATTTTTGTATAAACCTCCTGTCATAATATCTTCCAATATAACTTGCTATCTATCGTTTTGATCTGTAATCATATTCTTATACCGACATTTTTATCGATATAATCCTAATCACTTCAAATGAACGATCCACTCGCCATCTTCAATGTATCGAACATATTCTCATCTTCTTGTTTATTGTCAGAACGCCCCACGCCTTACTGTTTGCGGGAGATGCAGGCGGAATGAAAACGGCCTCGCTTATAACATTGCTCTCTACCTTTCCAAGGTTAGTGATACAATGGCCGTCGCACTTTTCATAGCCGAACATCTTGCTGCCGACAAATCTGCCGGCTTTGCTCTCAAAGCTCCCAAGAGTCGATATAGCTATGGCATCGAGAAGTTCCGGATCCATATTGAAATAACATGAGAGAACGAGCATCTCCCTATCCGGCTTACTTATGATGCTCCTGACTTCATGATCTACAGCCTTGGCGAGTTCCATGATCTCAGAACTCTTCTTCTTAACCACCACGCCGAATGCAGTAGCATAGTTTCCAAGAGCACCCTTCTTATAGTTTTTGATCTTATTCCTTATGTCGGAAGCTATGACCACCTTATCCGTACACTCCTCGATCATCATCCTGGCAACAAGATAGTCGTTGAGCGATACTCCGTTTTCCCTGCATAAACCAAGGAGAGCATCAAGTTCTTCTCCGTCAACATTCGTTATCTCACGCTTTAAATCCTGTTTCGAATCATAAGCACTTTCAAACTTAAGATATTCGTCGTAGCTGACCTTATGCCCTTCTTTACACCACTTCTTATTAGAATCCTTGATCAACAACTTGCTGATGAACCTAAGATCACTGCCGTCAGGAAGGTCATCAAGACTTTCCATAAGCTTCTCGTCAACTAAATGCGGCTTGACACCATTAACATAATAATCCGCAAACTCCTGTGCCAGCTGAAGAAGTCCTCTTCCGTCACAAAGAAGATGATGCGTTATAAAAAGGACTCTCGTTCCGCTCCCGGAAGGATAGGCAAAGACTTTAAGCAGTGCATCCTTTTGAACATTCCAACCGGATGAAGATACCGCCTCATAATCAATCTGCCAGTTATCGTCTGTATTCTTTATCATTACCGGGATTTCAAGTTCCGATTGCTCCTCATAATATATCCCGGAACTTCCCTGCTCCTCAGCTATCAGACTTCTCATAAGCGGATGAACTGATTTTAGAACATCTATGCTCTCGATGATCCTGTTCACATCAAACTCTGCCACGATCTCTGCCACGATGCCGAAGTGCATATTCGGACACATATAGTGCGCCCTTTCCGTATGTAAGTATTTCCTGTCTGACATGAGTTTATCTTTCCTTTCTTTATCCTGTCAGTTATCTTACAATGCTCCCCTATGACCCAGAGCGATTTTCAACTCCTCTACACTGTGTGTATGGTCATGTTTTCTTTTTCTTCGGCGCGGGTAGCTCTTCATACATAGCCTCTAACAGATCGCGAAGAAACGCTTTGTTCTCAACATTATCGACAAGGAGCATCTCCTTCGCTCCCTCGTATGGCAGTTCCAGACCGGCTTCCGGCATCATTTTCACAGCAGACTTTACAGGTTTCACAAGAAAACGGTCATCATAAATGCCACCGACAACTTTTCCACGATAATAGATGATATATTCTCCCATCATAGCCCTGTAAGTTATATCATCCAGCTCTGAAAGCTGTTCTAATATGAAATCCAGATAATCTTTGCTCGATGCCATCTTTACACCCCCCTTGATTTATTATGCAGAAAGTTAAAGTGTGCGATAGTATGGGCAAATATTCTCATAATGCCCCTCCTTCATCCTAAATCCACCAGGGATAGTTCCAAGTTGTACAAAGCCAAGTCTCTCATATAGATGTCTTGCATGGATGTTGCTTTCTACTACAGCATTGAATTGTAATACTCTAAACCCGATATTTTTCGCTTTAATCAAACAATCACTTACAAGTTTTTCTCCGATATGCCGCCCTCTACACTTAGAATTTACCGCATAGCTCGCATTACATATATGCCCACATCTACCAACATTATTCGGATGCAATATATATAATCCTACTATCTGACCATCATCATCTGCTACACCGGTATAGCTCTGTGATTCAAAGAATTCTTTCCCTGACACAGGATCAAGAAAGTCTTCCTGCGGAAAAGCTATTCCAGCTTCAACAACCTCATTCCAGATGTCTATCATCTGCTGGAGGTCTTTTTCCTCATACTTTCGAATTATCATTTTAGATACACCTCTTTCAAATTTATTACCTTTCCTTATTTAAAAATACTGAAAGTTTCCGGATTTACTATTCAACGTTCATGCCGACAAACTTGAAGTTGTCATAATGCGTCTTTGGGACAGTTCTTTACGCACTCCATGCATAAGATGCATTCTGTACCGTTTTTACGTTTCCTTGAATTATCTGTCACATCAACATTCATCGGGCAAACACGTTTGCATTTCCCACAGGAGATACACTTCTCCTTATCGCATTTCAGACGAATCAGAGAAAAATAACTCATCGGCTTCAAAAAAACAGTAATCGGACAGATGTACTTGCAGAATGCCCGGTTATCCTTGAAGGAAAATGCAAGGATAATTCCTGTCGTATAATAGAGAATGTTACCAATGATAAATGCCCAGAACATGATTCTCTCAAGGCTCCCCACATGAGCAAGGAACAATGCTGCAACAAAGATCAGCGAAGCCGCAAAGGTGATATACCTGATCCATCCTATTTTTCTTCGCGGCTCCTTTGGCACTTTGTAGGGCAGAAAATCCAGCACCATAGCTGTCCAGCAGGCATATCCGCACCATCCGCGTCCAAATATCAGCGGTCCGAATATTTTGGCTACGGCATAATGTATTGTTGCAGCCTCAAACACGCCTGTGAACAGATAATACCAGAATCCCTCGATCTGCATATTTTCGTTACATATCACCCCAAGATAGACAAGCATGTACAGACCGACAAGAAGTTGAACAATGCGCCTGGCATACTTATATTTTTTAATATACAAAAAAACACCAAGTGAAATGGACAGACCTATGTAGCTGAAATTGAACAGATAGAACAGATTGTTCTTTGTCAGCCATAAGGTAATTGCGACCGTTTCGAATACAACCAGCATAATGATCGGCATAGCATATTTCTTCATTTTTGTCTGTACGATTTTCTCACTCATCTCATATGCCTCCCTATTGTCTGATAAATTCACTATCCTTTTGTGGTATTCCTTTTGTATCTGATACATAACGCTCTACTGTCATATGAAGATCATATTTCTCACGCAATTCGGCAAGTTCTTTCATCATAGGAGATGCATGATGCCTGTCTATTGCCTCCTGATTTTCCCAACTATCAATCAAAAGCACTGTCTCAGAGTCTCCGAGTGGGGTAAAATACTCATATTTTAAATTTCCCTCTTCTGCTCGGATTCTCCCAGCAATCCCTGCTCTTTCCATCTCCTCTGCGAACCTGTGGGCATTCCCATTAGTTCCTGTATAATACAAATTCACTGTAATGCTCATTCCAGACACCTCATATAAGTTATTGACTCAGAGATTTAAGATACTCCTCAACATTCAGGTATTGAATGTCACCATATGAAGAATCCTCTCCACGGTAGATCACATATTTTCCTTTGATATCTCCGTATCTGTGAGTCGTCATGGCGCATTTTTCCTCATCATCAAGATGCCTGTACTGCTCTTTAACCGCTTCCCTACTGTACTTTATTTCATATATCTCACAGTTAAGTTCTTTGGGATCAAACACTACCATGTCAAACTCGCCTATAGCAAACTGAAGCTTAAACACTTTTTTCTTCGGATTCGCAAGCTTTGTTTCCAGAAGAACGATATCCTCCATCATCCTGCCTCGTATTTCCGAAAGAAGCCTATCAAGGATACGCTGTCTTTCTTTTACCGGAAGCTCCTGAAACTCCGAATCAAGAAGCATATTCGTAGTGATTGCTTCCGCCTGGGCATACCTCATCCCGGGCTGTGTGATGACTGTCACCTTTCCTTTCCTGTTGACCTCAGGAAGGGATTCCAGGTCGATATCCATAATAAGGTCCAGCACAGTGAGATATTCCCTGATCTGTGTCATGTGGTCTGCATCAACATCTATGCTCTGATCTTCTTTATTCAGAATATCCAGCATCTTCATGATCCCGGCAGTTACACCGTCAAGACCCATGTGTTCTTTGATATTGACCGGATCCTCTCTGTCTCTCAAAAGATTCGCAGCTGTTACCGCAATATCATGAGATTTAAATGTTCTTTCTATGACTTCTTTTGTAAAGCTGTGATTTATGTTCTCGACAACCCGATTGATAACATTAGTTAATTCGCCTCGCTCATACAGATCGAGGAGTAGTCTGAAATGTCCGCCGTACTGATACGTCCTAAGCGAATGCTGGATGTTCCTCGCTATTGCAGTATCTATATATTCCTCTGTATGCTTAGGATCTGAAAAAGGAGTGTCGTCGTTATAATTGATACCGCCAAGGCTCATAGTCCCGCCATAACGGATATATTCATCGATCCCGCAAACTCCCAGCACCCGTTCAAACTCGCGATAAGGGATGAAGGTCGTATGGAGTAAAATACATCTGTCATAAAGCTGCTCTTCCCTGGTAAATGCAAATCCAAGGGAATCCGTTCCGGACAGGATTATCTTCATGCCGCTGCTGGCGTATATATCCGAAAAAAGAGCAGCTCCCTCAACAAAATCTTCCATCAGCGTAACTTCATCTATAAAAATGTATCTGTAACCACTCTTCTCAAGTTTTCTCAGATCCGAATCAACATCGGCAAGTGTATCACCTGAGGTCACCTGTATAAACGCAGCTTTGCCAAACTCAGTCTGTGGAAGCTCCGTAAGGATCTGTCTTATCATCGTTGTCTTTCCGGTCCTTCTAAGGCCATAAATGATCAGCACCTTATCCTGTTCCGGTCCAAAAACATAATCCCTGAGAGTGCTGATACATTCTCTTTTTTTATACTTTCTGGTAAGAGCTATCTGTGCCTCGAGCTCTTTCCCCGTCCTGACCTTCGTCTTAAAGCTTTGATCCCTGATAGCGGGACTTTCATCCTTTGGGATCAGGCGCTTTAACTCTTTTAGTTCCTTCTCCAGTTTCTTACGCTTATCAATGCCCGCCTTTAGGTCCTTAACATCCTCAAAAGAGACATAATTCTCCACTCTTTTTCCATCGCGTGTGATCCTGTGATAATAATAGTCTTTGCCTTTTATTGTTTTCTTCGCTATACCACCTTCCGGCAGCCTTGCAATCTCACGCTCAATTTTTGCTATCTGTTCGTATAGATTATCCGCCATGATAAATGGTCTCCTTAATATGTTATACCCATTATACCCTCATATAACACGAATATCAAGGGTATAACGGGTATAAATTACACAAAAACCTTGTTTGGGAACTATCCTGTGATCTATTCCTCCATCTCCCATGGGACCATATTAATCGTAAGTTCATGACTTCCGGCTTTTCGGAAAATCACCCCACATATTCCTCCACCTTCCCAGAGACCGTCATTTGCTGCATTTACCACAGCAACTACTACCTTATCCACTCATGCTTTATTTTTTCCACCAACATCTCATCCGCCGGTAGCCACTTAACACTATCCAGCTCATCATATGTAAGCCACCTTGCTGCTTCCGCTTCCTTAAGGATTAGATTCCCATCAATAACTTCTGCCCAGAAGCAATCCATGGACAAATGAAAATCCGGATAATCATATTCGACAGTCCGGATCAGATCATGTACTTTGATCCCGGCAGTAAGCTCTTCTCTTATCTCACGTACCAGGGCTTCCTGCGGTGTCTCTCCGGCTTCAATCTTTCCACCCGGAAACTCCCACCATCCTTTGTACTCTCCGTACCCTCTTGCAGTAGCAAAAATCCTCTTCTCTTTCCGGCTGTCATCCACAATAACAGCGGCAACAACTCGGACATATTTCAGCAGTTTACCTTCAGGATTAGATATGACCTTCTTACCCTCTCTTAACCCCTGCCTGCTTATTTCCGCTTCAGATACCTCGACGCTCTTTTTACCAGCCCCCGATGAAAGTTTAACCAGTGCCATAGGCTCTGTTCGCCCTGTATCCTCACAACCATAGTCTGCCTCAACTATTGATTCTATCGTATAGATTTCCATTATCAATTTATTCTCCTATCTCAAATACTTACTATATATTCATAAATATCATCTCTTACAGGCTCATCAAGAATCCACTCTATTTCAACTGCCTTCTTATCTGTGCCATTCATAATAAACTCTTCGGCTTGTCCGCCCGGTTTCATCGTTCCCAAATAGTAGAATTCCTTGGAAATCTTATCATCTTTATTCTTTCTGACAAACAGTTCGACACTGATTCCTCTTTCTTCACATTTCAGGAAATTCTGGACATCCTCGGATTCTAAACTTCGTCCAGACTTTGAAATAGCAATCAGCTTTCTGTTACTAACAAAATGATCCTCGTATTTTGTCGTTGCGCTTATGTCTTCCGCTTTATCATAGTTTATGAAAACGGGAAAAGTACCTGTTTTCTTATCATATTTATAGCCACCGATATTAAGAGGAACCTCATTATTCTCCCAATTCAAAAGTCTGCAAACATCCTCATATGTGTATTTCTGATAAAGCACAAGGTCAGAATCTTTATATCCATGACTATAATCTCTTTCATATCTGCTGATACCAAATTCGACCAGTTCCTTAAGCATCTGATAAAAATCATTATTGCCAAGCATCTTTAGGAACGTTGTTGTCGGTATATAGTCGCCATCCGATTCCTCAATAAATACACACTTCTCATATGTTTTCTTTCCAGATCCCGCCGGAAATTCATTTGTCATTATATTTGCAATATTCTCTTTTTGTTTCCTGTTTAATGCTTTATCGTATTTTCTCAGATCCTCCGACAAACCCTGAAACAGTCCGATTCTCGAAATTCCTTTTGCATATTCCAGCAGACGACGAAGTAATTGTAATTCTTGGATTCTCTTTCCATTAGCAAGTTTTTTAGATATGAACTCTACAATAATCGCCTCATCATCCCCTAGCCTAACCGTATACTCTTTTTCATATTTCACAAGAAACTTATAATACGAACCAAGACTTGCATTATCAAAGATTCTAAGTACATCCATCTCCCCGTATTTATCAAAATCAGCTAATGCAGGGATTCTTCCAAGCTTATTCTTTAAATTTGTGTAATTCTCTTTGATCAGTTTGATATCACTAAAGTTAGCATTATCAACAGATGCAAATATCCTTTTTCTGCTTATTTCATCGAAATGAATTGTTGACGCGCCGGGTATTACTCTACCGCCTTCTAAGACAAAACGGCGTATGTTATCCTTGTTATATGTTCTGTCCCCAGACAGCGCAATCGGGATCATAAAATTATTATTATAATTTCCTATAAAATCAAGAATTACTACAAATTCTTTCCCGTCTGCTTTTCTAAGGCCTCTTCCGAGCTGCTGAATGAATACTATCGGTGACTGCGTAGGACGTAGCATGATAACCTGATTTACCTCAACTATATCCACACCTTCATTGAGGATCTCAACTGACAAGATATAATCAAGTGGTTCTTTTCCATCTTCAGTTTCTCCCTCATCCGTTGCCAGTCGCTCGAATGCTTCTGCACGTTCTGTTTCTGACGCGCTTCCGTTTAATGCTATCGTTCTATATTTCTTTCCTGTGTCAGGATTAATAGTTTGATTCAGCTTTCGGGAAAGTGCTTCTGATTCCTTTATAGAACTACAAAAAATCAAGCCTTTTACTCGCTTACCGCTAAAGCCATAATAACTCGCTTGTTCCACAATGTGCTTTACACGCTCATCACAGGTCAGCACACTAAAATCACGTTCCTTATCATCATCTATAATTGAAATATCCGTTATTCCAAAATAATGAAATGGACACAACAAGTTTTCTTCCATCGCCTGCTGTAATCTGATTTCATACGCTATTTGATAGTTAAACAGTTCATAAACATTGTGCCCTTCAACATTATCATCTCTTTTATCCGGAGTCGCCGTCATACCAAGCCACATTTTGGGCGTGAAATGATGCATGACTTTCTGATAAGTCGCTGCAGGAACGTGGTGGGCTTCATCTAGGCAAATGCAATCAAAATGATCCGGTTCATATTGAAGTAAGTGCTCATCCCGATTCAAAGTCTGGATCGTAGCAAAAACATAATCAGCATCATATTCATTATTTCCTGCCCCAACCAATCCCATTGTCACGGTATTTCCAAATACTTTTTTATATGACCTTTCTGTCTGCCTTGCAAGTTGCCCTCTATGAACAAGAAAAAGAACTCTCTTAAATCCCAGCTCACGCATGGCAAAAGCAGAAGCATATGTTTTGCCTGTTCCCGTAGCTGATATAAGAAGAGCTCTTTTCTCCCCTGCATTGATTATCTTTCTTAAATTTGTTATAAAACCGACCTGCATGCTATTAGGCTTCAATCTGTATTTTTCAATTGAAACCGTCTCTTCCTGCTTAGCAACCTCACGCTGATGCTTTATTATCCGATAACGCTGTTTGTATTCCTCAATAAAGTCATCAAAGTCAATAGCATATGGTGATTTCCACAGCCTCTCAAACTCATCTATGATCTGTTTTGATATCTCTCCGTTTACCGTTGATACAATTTTGGTATTCCACTCATAATTATGTTTTAAAGCTCCTCCGGTCATATTGGAGCTTCCAATTATAATTTTGTAGATTTCCTCCTTCCGGAAAATATAACCTTTTGTATGAAAGCCATCACCGGACCCTTCCGCATCATACATTTTCAATGTGATATTGGAGAGTGAATTAAGCTTCTCAAGTGCTGCTGGTTCACTAAAATTCAAATAGTTAGTTGTAAGAATCTGTCCGGGAATACCACGTTGTTCCAATTCCTTTAATGTTTGCAAAAGTGGAGTTATACCGCCCAGCGTAATAAAGGCCACGCTTATTTTAAATTCATCACATAATAAAAGCTCATCCTCTATGGATGAGAGAACCTTTTTGCCTTTTTTGTAATTATTCGAAACAAATTGAGGCCTCAGTGACTCGCTAGACACCACTGATCCATCTATATAAGCAGTTTCGAATCCTTTTCTGAGTTCTTCGAGCATATTCAATCACAAATAATCATACTTTGCAGTTTTCACCTCCTCATTATCATACAAGTCGCATATTCTTTCAATATTCAATCAAAAATCCACCCGATAAGGGTGGATTCAGATTTGTTAATTGCATAATCAGTGCCCCGCAGGAGGCTCGAACTCCCGGCCCTCTGATTAAAAGTCAGATGCTCTACCAACTGAGCTAACGGAGCATGGTTAATAAACCTTAAGTAATGTTGAAACAGTACTCTGTGATAAGCTTCTCCAGTTTTGATACGCTAAGCATTGTTATCAAATCATCCGGTGACTTATCACTGTCTATAGCCACAAACCCAGCCCATGCATATGGTGAATCTTTTATCTCTGACGCTACTGCACGCCGGTCATGATCATATTCTTCATAAAGCGCTCGGGCATAGTCTGCCATCTTCCTTGCATTATGAAAGACTTCCTCAAATTGCCAGTCATAGTATTTTATGATACGTGCCTCGTTTGGGAATTCTTTTGCGAGCTTATTAAAGTCCGTACCCTGAAGAAATAGTTCTGCCATTCTTTTTACCGTAAAGATCTTGTTTGTAGCTGTCCGATGAAGAGCAACATATGCAGGGGATTTTATCTTGATCCGCCTGTGTTGCCCGTCAACTACTACAAAACCTTCATCTTTAATATCAACCTCAGGGTCTTTGTTTAGTTCCATCGCTGCGCTGATACACTCATCTATTGTCTTAAGCGGAAAGCTTCGCGGTCTCTTAAAGTTCTCAAACAGATCATCCGAATCCATCTCTTCGCCGGTCATGTTATCAAAAGTTGCCAGATAATATAACGAGGGATGATCGTATTTAATCACAACCTGCGTCATAGGAGATACAAGTTCAAAAAGATATGTGCGATTCTTATTAAGATCATTAAGCGGAATTCGCTCATAATTGTCAGCCCTGGCTATAACATCACGATACGTAATCCCTTTATATCCCGCAACCGATGCATCGGATGCATCACAGGTGGAGCTGGTTGCAAAAACCCATTTTCCATTGTAGTTATACAGTTTTATGAGCGACCCATCGATCTTTTCATTTACTTTTGCAGAATCCCAGTCAATATCCGCCGCATACTGTTCCTGTACATTAAAGAACTTATCAAATGGTCTGCAAACAACCGTCTGATACTTAACATCAATAATGATACCTCGCGCTTCACAAACAAGCGGATCAGAAAAATCAGCTTCTATGCCATACTTAAAGCAGACAAGATTACCCTTATGGCTTGTTCTGATCAGACGATCATTTATTTCCTGCTCCCAATTATCAGGATTATGCTTAATATAATAAAGCAGCCGGGATCCCATATACTTTTTTTCTTGCTCATTCTCAATCAAACGGATCTCCGATCGCAGCTTTTCAAATACCTCTTCTGCCGGATACGTTCTTCCGCACCTTATATCATTTTCACCCTTCTGCAATTCGTTATGTAGCCAATTCTCCTGTTCTTGCAGTATAATCGCTTCATCATATTCAAATTGCTCTTCAAAAAGATATGACTGATAACCATATTTAGATGGAAGTTCTTCAAGATAAACCATGTTCCCATAACTTTCAGCGGATCCCCCTATGAAAGTATACAGTTTCCCTATTTCAAGGTCCTCTTCTGTTATAGGATTCCCATCCCCAAGATAGTCGTGGGTCTTTTCTATACATTTGATCTGACGCACGGTCTGATCAAATACATTCACATTTCGGGTTTTCCTGCCGGAATCGGCTCCGGATAATCCTCTTAAATACTCATCTGTTCCCATATCAGATTTCCTATCTGATCCTTATGATCTGCTCATACAACAGGATTTCTTCTGCACTCACGTTCTTGTTGTCATGATAATGACCGAAAAACCATTTTTTATATTTCACAGTTTGCTTAATCTCTTCGAGATATTTTGTCTCGATGTCCGTCGTATAGAATCCCCTTCCAAGAAGTGCCTGTGTACTGGATGAACAACAGTGCGTTATGATAAAGTCTACAGAATTCTCATGATTCAGAAGATTTCTTCGTCCCTCATCCATCTCTTCCTGTGACGGCAATTCTTCTTTCCACCAGCTGATGTGATTGATCCTGTAGGGAAGGATTCCTTTGTTAAGCTCTTTTCTCCTTTTCTTGAAATCAGGATCATCCGGTTCCAGAATCCCGCCATCGATATCATGGCTTGATGCCCCTCCGAAGGCAAAGAAACTTGCACCATCTATATCGAAAACTTGTCCCCTCATCAGATGAATAACTGATGGGCGTATCATGTGAACCTTCCCGCCATGCCATACCTCTACCGGATAAGCATAGAGACGATCAAAGTTTTCATGATTGCCATCTATGAACAGCGTTGTATAAGTTTTGCAATCCAACCAGTCCATCAACATGGTCTCTTCGTTACTTTCCTTATCCTTGTTCCACACACCGCCAAAATCCCCAAGGATGATCACATAGTCATCCTTGGTCATTTCATTCTGCTCGGGAAATATGCTGTTGTTAAACCTCTCGAAATTCTGGTGGCAATCACCGGTCACATAGATCACAGTCCTAGTCCTCATTCTTAAGCAGATACTTGTTGTTCACTACTTTCATGGAAAGTGCTCCGCTGATACGTTCTGAGAATACCGGTTCTGTAGGACGGATCACTATTCCTTCTTTCTTGCCGCCGTTCGGATACTCACCATCCGCTCTTTCGAGTAATGCTTCTACTGTCGTATACTTGGATGGAAGATCCACATCTATCTCTTCTATCGGCACACTTTCTACCTCCAGTTCCCTACAAATCTCAAGCATTCTGTTGAGGCCTACACGCTTTCCATCTTCGCGGATCGTAAATACATACCATTCGGGCTTTATTAGCTTCAATCTGTTCTTTTGAATTCCGGGCGCACAAAACTCTCCCTGGATCGTGAAAACACGAAGCATATTCTTCCCAGCGTATGCTTTCATTTTCTTCTCAAGTTCCATACTTTTTATGAGCTCATAGAACGCGCTCTTTCCATCATCCTTATACTCATAGTTGTGCCCTGTGACATGGAATCCGTTCTCATCAAGAGATACTGAGTGAGAAGAACCATCCATCTTTGTGCTGATGTAGTATTCAAGTCTTGAAAACTCTTTAAGCAGTTCCGGTTCCGCCTGTATTCTCGTCTCATCAGTATGAGGTACATCATACGGGAGAGTACCTATAGTTGTTCCGCCTGTTGTTGCCCTCTCTTCGATCTCCCATTTCCTTACACCAAGCAATTCCGTCACATCATCTCCAAGCCGAGCATCCTCCCGGATCTCCGGAAACTGATCAACTGGGAGCAGAAGTCCTTGTGATATCTGTCCTCGAAATTTCATTGTCTTAAGCCTGAATCCTTCACCCATGATATCAGTCTTACGATAGCTTGAAGCCCTCATAAACTCGAATTGCTCTTCTATTGGAAGAAAGCTGTCAATTTCGAAATAGACGGCCTTATCCGAGGGCTTAAACTGTCCCTTATTTACGACACATTGCCAGCCAAGAACATACGCCAGCTCTATCCTGTCGGCTCCCTCTATAGGCTCGATCTTTATAATCTCCTGTATACTTGCTAGTTTCCTGTTCATAATGATCCCTCCTTGTATATCCAACTGTTACGGCAAGGCCCGAAAGGTGGACTGGACCCTATCTGATTTCCACACCACCTCCGGATTAAGGTGACGGCTCACCATCATGTATCTCTTATCTACGAAAAATCTCCTATTGCCCAATCTATTGGATAGTATAAAATGATCTGTGTATTGCTCCCCGATCTTCCGGTAGATAAGATCATTTTCATCTCTTCTCTTGTTTCATCTTCTTTTCCATAGCTCTATCAATCGTAATCCTATGAATGCTCTCAATATCAGAAAGCACTCCCTCTTTAATGATCTTCCCAAGGTTTATCGGAGTATATCCGCAGACATTAGCCGCAAGATTGATATGCTTGCATCCATCCTTGTATGACTCAATCTCGCTATGATCATGGCCATGGATATTCAAACACCAGGTAAGACCATACACCGGCTCATGAGACAGCAGGATCTTATCCGAAATAAACAATGGTCCGGCGTATATCTCACTGAACAAATCCTTATATGCTCCTCTCGCATCATGGTTTCCGAGAAGCAGTATCTTTTTCCGTGCCCTTATCATCGGGACATATTTCGGATCACCTACATCACCAAGACACACAAAAGTATCTCCTTTACCTACTATAGAATTGATGATTTCAAGCTGTTCCTCCGGAGTAATCCAATTAGGATCCATCAGTTTACAGTCGACGTCATCAAAATGAGTATCCGAAATTATATATACCGATCCACCATCTGACCAATGGCTGAAGGGTTCATATAATGTCATTATCATTTGCTTACCTCCGATCCATTTTTCTGAAAGATGTCTTTGCATCGAATCCATGCATGATAACTTTGTCCTCATCTGTAGCTCCAAGTGCCTCGGTAGTTTCAGAGGCAGTCTTTTTCATGGAGAAATGCTCCTCTAAGGCACAGAACACACTCACAGGATCGACAAGTTTTGCTATACCGCATGCTTTTAGGATAGGCAGTTTCTGTATTTCTTTTTCAGAAAAACCCTTATGACTAGTAATTATAGTGTAGCTTCCAAGATCGCGTTCCAATCGATAGTTTTTTTGGTTAATAGCGTCCTTTAGATCATTCGCGCAAGCTTTGATCTTTTCGAGGTCTATATCGTGAATTCTATAATCCCACATGTAAATATAAAAAGAAACTACACTCAGCTTAATCAACTCATTCGAGCCATTGTAGTTCTTCCAGTTCTTAAGGAGCTCCATTTCATAGTCGACAAGACCAGTTTTACAATCCATAGTAGTAATTGTGACCAAAAAGAGCCAGTACGTCACTCCACACTGGAGTAGGACAAACCTGTACCGAGAATCGTTATAGTATCTCTGATTTTTTATCCCATCACAAAATATTTCCTTGGTAAGCAAGAACGAACCCCGTCTGTCAAACACAATCCTATCCGTCGGATCCTGCAGATAGTCATAAAAATCATGCTGCTTATCAATTATCCTCATCCTTTTATACTCACAACATTAAATCATAATAATCTGAATAAGAGATCTTCATCCTACGCTTTTTATCCAGTAGAATCCACTCATCAAGCGTTAACGGAACATAATCTGAAAACATACAGAAACAATTTATCATCTGGCAGGGAATGCTTACCATGTCTACAGATCCGCGTACAGTTCTCTTATACTGCCTAATCCGTTTCATATGTTCATTCACAATAAACTCATCAAAAGTATTATGAACATGCCCATATAGCATATAAACCGTTGGCTCACATTCATCATTCCTTCGATACTGACCGTTGTAACACATGATTGGATAATGAGATAGAATATTCTTTCTCTTATAATCATTCAATTCCTTGTAGTACTCAACACCAGCAACCTTTCATAGTACATATACAGCCTTCCAAATCTATCGTCATAGTATGGAAGAAAAACGTACTTCCTATTACCTTTGAGCATCGCGTCTACCGGGAGACAGAATAGTCCACTTAATGCATAAAGATTATCTATCGTCGGCATACTCTTTCCATCAAACCAATGATAGACTGCCTGGGGCGTACTTAAATTCAAATAGTTCTGAACGTCTTTTACCGTATACCCTTTTTCCTGCATAATGTGTTTGATATTAATACCTGTCATAGTCATATCTAGGATTGTTTCATTTCTCTTCATAACCTGTCTCCCGAACGGTGGGTTCCCCTCAATTCTACTGACAGAACGAGCGTTTGTCATTGAACTGCTAGTATAAAATCACATTCTATCTTTATATTCCGCTACTATGTTTTCCAACGATTGTTTTGTATAAATATCCAATGTCGTTGATATATCATCATGTCCCATCAAATATTGAATACTTTTGATATTAAAACCTTTTTCACACAAGATATTTGCATATGTATGGCGCAACGAGTGAGTGCTAATTGTCGGAAGTATTACTGAATTATCTTTGTCGTTGGAAAAGAGATTATGGCTATATTCAAATTGCAGTCGGTGTATTGCTCTGTTCACGATTGCCTGATTTAAATGGTGTCCAAAACGATTTAGAAAAATAAAATTCGTATATCCATCCACACTAGTTAAACACTTAATACTCATTTCCTCTTGATGTAATTTCTCCATCTGTAGTGCTTCTGCCAGTCTGTCGGAAAAAGGGATTTGTCTGTTACCCGCCTGTGTCTTGGGTTGGAAAACATGGTATTCTTCCTTATTCCCTTTATTGACGCAGCGGATCAATGCATGATCAATCGTTATAAGTTTTCTTTCAAAATCTACATCTTCCCATCGTAGCCCGGCCAATTCACTTATTCTAAGACCTGTATATACCAATGTATAGATAACTGGATACCAGCGCCTATTCTTCGGGGAATTCCTTAAAAATGCTAAAAAAGATTCTGCCTGTTCCGTGGAAAGACCGTTCCGTATACTCTTATGTTTTGAATGTTTTCTAACCAGATCTTTACATGCCCTTTCCGCCGGATTTCTAATAATCAATCCCCTTTCAACTGCTGATTGAAAAACTTGATACATAACGTTTTGAACACGAGAGATTGTTTCTACAGAAACCCTTTCACTTATATGTAAAGACATGTAATGACTCTTTATGTCAAAAGTTGTAATCTCATCAATCAGTTTCTTCCCAACACTATTTTTGATAAATCTATCATACAACAGCTCATATCCTGCTCTGGTTGAGCTACGAATATTTTGTTTTGACGCAATCCATAACTCATACTGATCATCAAAAGTAATATTCTTTATTTTTTTGGTAATATCCAACTGCTGCAAATACATTATCTTAACTTCTTCATTTCTCAGATCCGACAAACGCACGGCATATATCCATTTCCAATCACCTTGTCTGTTCCTATAATGATAACCGTATCTTCCATCTGTTCGTTCATACTCTCCGCAAAACAGTTCGTTCCCTCTGGAATCTAATCTTTTTTTCTTCATTGCTTCTCCTTTTCGGATAGTTCGTTTTGTCGATATTTTTGAGCAAAAAAATTTATTTCTCATCCACTAGTGCATGCAAATAACCTATCAATCTGTTCCTCTGATCTCTGTTAAGTTTTCTGTATTCTATCATAAGCTTATATTCTTCATCAGCACGATATACAGTAAGGTAATCCGAATTCAGTTTTACATTCTCTTCAGTTCCTGATATCAGAAAATATGGGTCCACATCTAAAACATCACAGATTACCTTTAATTTGTCCATAGCCGGATTCTGCTTCTTGCCTCTCCAGCTGCTCATTGTACTCTGTGGTATACCTGTACACTCAGAAAACTCTTTTTGAGTCATTCCCCTCTCCTGTACTAATTCGAGTATTCTCTCTCCAATAGTCATCTTCTTCCCTCTTATCGAATCCTTCGTTATATCGATATTAGCACTACCACTCCCTACATGTCAACAAAAAAGCTTCCGCAGATTGAAATCAATCCACAGAAGCCTTTTGTCATATTTAGTCAAATTATCATATTGCAGAAACTGTAATTCTTTTTTAATACTCCATTTCACTAATCTATGTGCTTTAGCGTAGGAACGACTGCTCACTATACTGTCGTTACCCTGCATCATCCTGCAGTCCCAACATGTTATCAAGCTTCTCACTTGCCGTTACACTGCACCGTACTGCACCATACATTGGAATATCTGTGGCACAGATGTG
>Ga0310695_10007676_pt1 | contig 17128 bp, 11 predicted proteins | sample RumenRJG_04DNA_FD_203882 | JGI IMG/M metagenome (GOLD analysis project Ga0310695, IMG submission 203882) | Bovine rumen microbial communities from Lethbridge, Alberta, Canada - RJG_04 (v2) (version 2) | ecosystem: Host-associated > Mammals > Digestive system > Stomach > Rumen | place: Canada...
TCTAACGTTATAGGGCTTCGTGTCGCGTGAAGCGCGATTTGGAGCCCGGTTGTACGAACCCCTGCCGCGGCAGTACGCTCGCAGGGCACCTTATATATTGGGGAAAAAGGAAGTTGCGGATATCCGCATCAAGTCAAGTTCAAGTCCCGGGAGACCGGGATTTGGCGTATATGAACGCCAGAGATCCCGCTGCTTCACCCGTTCCACAACCTGTGCGGAGGCTCCGGACTGGCTGCGGCGTGGGCTTGGGGCACGCCGCGGCCGGTCCGGAAGCGGGAGGCTTTCAGACCATTTGCGTGACCGATATGCGGGATGCTCAGCCGACATAGAGTGATGGGTTACGCTCCGGGGAGCGGATATGGGGTAACGTCTTGACAACGATGAGGATGCCTACGCCGCAGTGTGGGCAGAGTCTCATCACGAGGCCCTTGGCGGCGGCGATGTCCTTCCAGCGCTTACGTCCCCGGTGCCTGGTGGCGACCGGCGGGGCGCCCAGCTCCGTCTGCAGAGCGGCCAGCACCTCCCGGTTGCCGGGGGCGAGAATGCCGTAGTGGCGGATATGGACGAAGCGGTACGGGAGGACGTGCCGGGCGTAGCGCCGCACGAACTCCACCCCGCTGAGCGTCATGGGCTTGTTGCGGCCCCCGTCCTTGTAGTCCTTGTACTCGAAGGTGACCGTCCCCTCATCGACGGCGAGGATGCGCCTGTCTCCGATGGCAACGCGGTAGGCGTAGCGCGAGAGGTACTCCAGCGTGCTTTCGGGACCGCTGACCGGAGACTTGGCATAGATCACCCAGGGCTTCGAGAAGCATCTGGCGCGGATTGGCGCCGGGACCTTCTCCACGGCGGAGAGCGCCGCCATGTACTTGGCCCGGAACATATCTCCGAGGGCCTTCACGGGGAAGAGGAACGGCTCCCTATCCCCGTCCTTGACCTGCGGAAGATTCTTCCATCCGTCATTGCCCAACCGCCTTCCGCCGCCTGGTACGATGCAGTGCAGGTGGGGATGGAAAACGAGGGCGCTTCCCCAGGTGTGCAGCAGGGCCGTCATCCCCAGCCGCACCCCGGCTTTCTCCCCGAAGGCGTTCAGGGTGTCCCATGCGGCGTGGAACAGGGCCTTATAGGACTCCTCCTGATGGCCGAGGATGAACCCGTTCAGCGCGTCCGGGACGGTGAACACCACGTGGAAGTACGTCACGGGGAGGAGCTCCTCCTTGCGCGAGAGGAGCCATGCCTCCCGCTGCGCGTACTGGCAGCGGGGACAGTGGCGGTCCCGGCAGCTGTGGTACAGCGTATGCTCCTCCCCGCATTCCGGACAGACCGTCACGTGGCCGCCGAGGGCGGGCGTACGGCAGTCACGGATGTGCTGGAGCACGGTGGCGACGTGCGCGGTGGGATGGCACCGCGCGGCCCAGTGCGGACCGAACCGCACCAGGGCCTCGGATATGCCGCCTTCCACGGCTACTTCACCGGGAAAATCAGGTCCGTGGGACCCACCCAGCGCTGGTCATAATGCGTCTCTGCGATATTGAGATATCCGGCCGTAGTCTGGAGCCGCTTGTGCCCCAGCCACTGCTGGATGTGGCGGATGTCCATCCCGAACTCCAGCATGTGCGTGGCGTAAGAGTGTCTCAGCACATGGCAGTTCACATGTTTGACGATGCCGGTCCTTTCAATGCCGGATGCCAGCACTCTCGATGGCCAGGCTTCTCCCATAGGCTTCCGCTTCTCCCGCTCAAAGACATACTCCACGGGACGGTATGCCTTCAGGTAGGCCAGCATCACCTTGCGCATGTTCGCGGAGAACGGGACATAGCGGTCTTTGTGCCCTTTCCCATCCCTGATGTGGATGACTCCACGGTCAAAGTCAAGATCGCACAGGCACAGGGACAGCAGTTCGCCTTTGCGCATACCCGTGTCATAACCAAGGCCAATCAATGCCTTCTCCCTAATGTCCGGCAGAGCCCGGAGCAGTTCCGCCATTTCACGCCGGGACAGCACCACCGGCAAAGACTTCGTGTCAGGGATGCGGGGATTGGCCGCAAGAGGACAAGGTAAGCCAAACAGTTTGAAGTACTTGCGAACGGCATACACCGCATGCTTCATGTGAGAGCCGGAGGACTTCTTCTTCAAAAGGACATTGTAGTACTCCGTATACTCTTCGGAGGTAATATCCTCCGGCAAACGGCTATGTGCAAGGCAGATCCGGGCCAGGTTGTAGCCGTAATTGATGATTGTGGATAAACTTGCAGACTCATTTTCGAGTCTTTTCACAAAAAGTTCGTACCTTGCGGAAAATGACGGTACGCGCTCCTTCGCGGAGTCGATTGATGACTGTTGTTTCATACTGATATTGTTTAAAAATGGAATTGCTAGTTCCCGTTTTTACAATATCAGTATTTTTTTGCAATCTACCGCATCAACAACCCGTCAGCTCCTGCTGATGCTCCCCGGAAGGGGTTCGTACAACTTCAGATTATTCATACGACCTTTCACTATATACTTTGTAATTGTTTATTTACACTATTCTTTCCTATGCAACGAGACAAACGGACAAAACCACAATACATGTTTTTTCGTATCTAATCCTTGCCATTTATGATAGGTGGTATCGGATTCGAACTCTGGTTACTCATTCCAAAGGTATCGAAAACTATTTGAATTAAAAAACTCATCTTTCATCGGCCGACACACCCAGTCCGAGCTTTTAAACAAAACAGATTCGCTCTCATAGCATCCCCGCCAGCAATAGTCTTTCTTAACATTGAGCATACGCAAGTCCCAATAAAACCTTTCTATCTCATTGCAATTTTTACCACAAAATATCAACAAATCTTTCCCTATAGGATGACCGCCGTCTCAGAGCTCTGCGATTCGATCTTTAGTCACCACAATTCCCGGTTCAACGTCATTCAGCCCCATGTGGCCGCACCTCATCAGTAGGCAGGCCTAATGCCTTGACTTTAGTTGATTATCGCCCTACTCCTGTGTCATATACTCAACGTATCCTACGCACCCGTCAGGTCATACGTCCCATCCATTACCTCCTTAATAACTATACAGATTCCAGCGCCAGCGAAGTATGCCACTGGCCGATAGGAATAATCCCCGCAACATTCAGCCCTCCAGGTGAAAGCACGATTGCCTCCTTGCTGCCTCGTCTCACCTCAAAATCTATCCTCATCCCGCCAAACTCACACAACATCCTCCAGTCCCCGCTCCAACCGTCACAGGGCCTATTCCCCACCGTAAAAGAGCCTGATTGCCCACACCTTTCCCACTTCCCAGTAGGGATTGGCCGATGGCAGAGCCAGTCACCACCGACTCCACTACAAATTTAACAATTCTGGCCGACAAAACAATCCCAAGGACTAACAAAATGATAATCATGGCCGATTCCCATTCCCATACAAAAAAGCCCAGCCGAAGCCGGGCAAGATTCAAATAAGTCCATTAATAATTCAGGCCGATTATACCTCCATCACATCTTCAGGCCCCATTGGCTCATACGCTCCATCCTTAACCTCCACAATCACCGTCCCACTCTCCAAGGCTCGCACGGTATGCCACTGACCAATAGGAATATTGAGGACCACCACAGGACCGCCCGGGCGCAATTCTATCACCTCCTTGCAGTTATATTCCAACTCATCATAAAACTCCACCACCAGGTGCCCTGTCTTGCTCCTTATTTCATGAGTCAATACAGAGGCATTTGCTTGAATATCACTTTAAACATGCTGCACGGACGGGACGTCACCGAATTAGCGATAAACTTATCTAAATTGAAAATATATCTATTATTATTTTGTTTCTGAATTCCCCATTATTTCTCCCAGATTACACTAAACGCTTTGTTCTGATACCCTATACACCTAACATCCTATTTCTTTTTATCTTTAGGCGATGTTCCCCAAGGAAATTCTTTCATTGTTAATGGCCATTCACCCACTTTAGGCATTTTAAACTTATTTTGCAGTGAATTTTGAAGACGTCCTGCCGCTTCCGTAGCTTTCATCAATTCTTCTATGCTTTCCTGCATACTGGCGTATGGATTTTCGAAATGAAGCGTTGACCCGCTGGGATTCTGTATTGATTCTATATAATCCAGCGTTGATTGCATTGGATTATCAACCGTATATGGCCAACCTATCATAATGCTCTTATCAAGTTTGTTCTTCAACTCGTCTATCTTCTTGTTTTGCTTGGCATTCTTTCCTCTAAGGCTCTCTATTTCATTTAAAAGAGTGGCTCTCTCTTCCTGCATTTGAGCCATATTACTCTTCATCGCCATCAAGAATGTTCCCATTTCGTCTGCGCACCCCGCAAGCCTGTTGAACATCATCAAATAACTATTCAACAGTTCATTGCCCGTGTTGTTGGGATATCTCACCAAATGGTCTATTTCACTCCATGCATCTTCAAATACAGTCCTTATCTGAATCTCACATTTAAATGTTGTACTCAATACAGGTACTATTGCCACATAATGTATAGACCTGTATCCCGCAGCCCTTTCTTTGGGCTGTAGTCCTAATTCTTCACAACGTTTCAAGAAAACAGGGTCATCTCCTTTTCTGTGATAAGCCACAGGCTGCTCCTTGGCTGAATATTCCTTGCTGACTGCCGCGAAAATCTCCTCCCAGTTGTTCTTAAAGAGATGTAGAACTCGAAGCCCGACAAAGTCATCTATCTCATCCAAAAAGTTGTCTTTAGTAATTACCCGACCATCTTTGGCCTTCCTGATTATCTTATCAATCACATGTTCCGGGTCTTTCACCCTATACCTCACAATGTAGGCGCCCTTGATGGCTTTCAGTTTCTGTGACACCTGCTGTGCTATCAGGTCCAAAGTCCCCATAGTGTTATTGCAATAGAAATCATGCAAATCCACCAATGCAGCCCAATTCAAGCCAACCTCTTCTACACTTTTCAAATCGTGAAGGTAAGTTGCTAAAAAAGCCTGCTCGTCTTTCCCGTTTATCGTAAGAACCTTCTCGTCTGCCATCACTTAACAGGATTAAGTTTGTATTTGCCAACAAACAATACTTCCATCGTTGGATTGCTGGTCTTTTCGCTAGCCCAGTAATGTTTGAAGGCATCTATTGCTTCTTGGGCTGTTGCTGTATTCTCATCAATGGCATCAAGCCAGTTCATGTCAGCCACCAGAGAAAAATCCTCTTTAATTATCTCAACCTCACACAGTATTCCCTTGTCCATCCCCGGATAAGCTGCTTTAAACCGCAGAGCATCTTCTTTGTTCGTAAAGAAGAAGGCACATTCCGTTCTACGCAAAGGAATATCTTTAGGTCTTGCTCTTTCAAACAGGACTTCCCATATCCCAGGCAAAAACTCCACAACTTCCAGATTTTGTTCTACCGCTGCATTACATACATTGAACAAAGACATACCGCTGTTCAATGATATATCCACAAACATTGATAGCAAGTGCCACTCAGCAGGATTGTTGGCTATTCTTACTCTTGTCGGATTCAGGCCAAAAGGTGTCTGAATCACCGTTCCTATGTTTTGATGATTTACTTCTACTCTATACATTCTGCTTACCACTCATTCTATTAGCAACAACTTCATTCCTACGAAATCTCATTCATCTTCACCAACCCCTCACCTTCCTTGCGCCAGCGAGCCATAACTATTTCTTCGAAGTCTTTTAGTCCTTCTATCTTCAAGTCGTCCGCATTGTCGGTTACGATAATCTGAATTCCTCCCCCGTGGGTTCATAAGGCCCGTCTTTGACTTCCATGATGACGGTGCCGGATTCCAGGGCGCGGACGGTGTGCCATTGGCCGATGGGGATTTTCAGGGCGACTACCAGCCCGTAAGCAGTGGCCCTCTGCCAAGATCCTGGGCGTATCCGAGTTGGGACTTGAAGTCCGAGGCCAGCGAATCGTATCTAGCGGTCGCCTTTCTCCCAGTGACGCCATGAATCAGTTAAGGCGTGAACTCTGCAACCTATAAATCATGAAACTTGAAACATGAAACTTGAAACCAAGTCCTTGAACCTTGAACTTTGAACTTTTTGAACTGTCTCTAAACTCTCAACTCTCCTCTCTCAACTGAACAAATCCGGCCCGTGAAAAAGAGTTTCATCGCAACGATGGGACTCTTTTTTCTGTGCTATCTGTGTGACCTGATTCCAAAGATATACTTTTCCAGAACTCATCTTCTCCCTCAAAGAAATCCGTTTCTTTCAAGTATGAGTATATTGCCAAAAGCGATCGCTTTACATCCTCTGCCCTATCCTCAATCTCTTCTGCAAGGGCAAATTGATTGTCGCTATACTTCCCTCTATATCTTTCCAAGAGATTGTTCATATACATAATGATATTGTCATCTATGAGGGCATCTTTACATTTTGTTATACACAACTCAATATATTTCAAAGCCCCTGGTACAACAACGCCATCAGAATTATTCAATATTGAAAGCAACAGCAAGATAGTCTCAGGATTCACAACCTCAAAAGGAACTTGCGAAGCGTCCATTCTTAGATACAAAAAGGCGACAGCTTGGTTAATTTGCGAATCATCTCCAGAGTTAAGAAGAGCATTTATGTTTATGGTTTGAGGTTCAGGCGATTTCTCCTTCTTTATCGCTTCAAACATTTCGTGCGTCAACTTATCCGCACGAGTAATCAGCAACTCACAGCGATATTTCTTCAAGAACTCTCTAGTCTTTTTATCGACTTCACGGTTCAGCAACTGGCTATTTGGATATGAATAAACTGCGATCCTCGCCCAACGCATTAAAGAATCACTATCCCTGAAAAGACCATTTTTCAATGTTTCCTCCAATTGGGTAATGGCGTGACCCACATCGCTGCCTTTCAACTCAACAAAGACCTCTGCAAAGTCATCCCCATCCTTCACAAGAATCAGAGCATCGCACTTGTCGCCCTCCTTGATGATATATCCATCCACCTGATAGCGCCACCCCTCCATCTTAGGGTCAAGGGAAAGACCATATCTCGATCGTTTCTCACTGCACACGAATTGATCTCTCACTCCGTGGTCAGCAGCTTCGAAGCCTTTCTCTGAAAGCCTATCGTAAATCCCCATATATGACCTCGTTTATTTGAGCAGCCTTTCGGTTAATATCTTGTGAAATGGTATCAAGATACTCACCGTCAATAAAGCCACTCTCTTTATCCAAAATATCGGTCATTGTCCCATGGTCTGCACAATAGGCCCCGAACTTATTGACAGGCAGCAGATACTCCTCGCCAAGCATTTCTGACTTCCCTGTTACAGAGCCAAGTGCCACGGCACTCTTTAACAACAAATTTATTGTCGATAAAATGTAGGGACTGTGAGTCGTCATCATCACATAACTATCCTCGCCTGTCCTTTTATTGGTCTCTTTCAATGCCTTGACAATAGTAAGTATCAACTCATATTGCGACTCGGGGAATAGGTTTTCCTCTGGCTCTTCAATGAAAATACAGGAGCGGCGGTAGGTGATAAAGTTCGTCGCAAGCTGAAGTGCAGCATCTTTAACATGGATTTCACTGGTATTCCCGCTTGAAGCATCCATCACAATACGCGCTATTGTATTGGTTATTTCCTCAGGCGAAATACTCTTTTTTGTTCCTGCCTTTCTCAGCGCACCAAAAATCATCAGCAGCATGGGCAGAGAAGACTGAATGCCGCTGGAAGTAAACATGGGTTGGATAGGAATGGCTTTATGCCCCACCTCCACAACCGACATACGTTTGGCTTCATCGTAGTAATAGCGTGTTTCGCTGTCGAAAGGCATTACCAGCGGATTATCTTTAGTAAAATAATGTACACCTTCCTCATCTCCATATTCGAAGATATAGTTAAAGAGCATGTCATATCTATCGGAGCTGAAATCCTTGCGGATGTTTTTAGAGGCATATACCAGATTGCGTTCAGCGGGAAGAAAGCATAACTTCTCATTAAAGCGGTTCTTGTCAAAATCAGCCACTTTCGTAATCTTTGCGTTGCTTGCCTTCTTATCCAAATCGATAGATATGCAATCACCTTTGTAATGGATTTCGCTCTTTTCAGAGAAGAATGAATCTCCCATGCGGAAAAATTTTGAGAGATTCTTCACGAACATACCATTATGAGTATATTTATTCACCACTTCCTGGTCACCCGTCATAATAGTCTTTTCCAGCCACTCGCAGAAGCAGAGCACCTTCATAAAGGTACTCTTACCCATGCTCTGCTTTCCAATAATCAGCATCACAGGCTTTATGAATATCACACCGGAATCCTCCAGCGGACCAATATTTTTTATTTGTATCTTTCGCATATTATCTCATTTAACGTATTATTCCGATTTGCAAAATTAACGCTTTCCCCGCAATCTTATCGCATTTCTTTCGAATAATTACATTTCTTTAACCTAGCAACTTCTCAGCACCGTCATTAAACTCTTCTATATTCTGAAAAAACCTTGTCAAAATAGGCATACTGCTCCTGAATGCAATGCCATAATTCTACAAAACCATCTTCAAAGCCAGAGAGTTTTAATCCTTGCTTCAATGATGGATAAATACCCTTCATCTTTCTGAAGAATCCCAAAGTTCCAGCCCCTTGGATTCTGGATAGCAAAGACAACAATTCGCTATCCATATAGGCAGAGTATTTCATTAGCATTTCCCAAGTCCTGTCAATTTCTGCAACTTGATTTAATCCATACTCCATCCAATTGGCTCTACGGTTTAGTCCGGCAAGATGAAGTGGTGCGTTTTGGATATTTACGTCCCTCGCAATAATTCCCGCCTTAATGTTTTCTTCTGTTAGCAACTCAAATGGTTTTACACCGACAAATTCCGTCAGGAAAGATCTCTCGGTAAATATAATTCTATGGAACAATTCAGAGATAACAGGATAAGAGCTATTGTACTTTTTTACAAGGTAGTTCTTACTAACTCCTTCCAAAAAATACTCTCTAATCACCGCTTCCCTGTCTTTTTGACTCAAATAGTGTCTCCCTGTTGGAGTAATCTCTGTTGGTAGTACCATTTTTGTTGACTGTTGTGTCAACTTTTTTCAGCGTAAGACAGCTAAAGTTCTGTCTTTTCTATCATATCATAGACATTTCTTATGAAAGCACACTAACTTCTGGCTCTTTGCATGAATCCAGATATGCTAGTCCTTTCAACTTCAATTCTGGGAAGTTCAGTATAGACAATGGAGTTTCTTCCCTTTTTAGATAGGAAGTAGGTATAACTGCTGCTGTCAGCATCATCGATTTGACTGTGGGTGCCTCAGTAGCGCCAATAACAGATTTTACCTGTTCCATGTTATTCACCAACCATTGGTGACGACGCAAATGTTTCAGCACCAATGCCCGTTTCTTGTCGGTTTCAGGGTTCTCTCCCCTTCCAAGATAACTGTCCATCTCCGTCTTCATCTCACGCACGTTCTTGGCTGTATTGGTATTCTTGCACTCAATAGAATAGAGAATGTTTGTTGATGGATTATAAGCCATCACATCAATATCACCGTAGTCCTTGCTCGCAGGGAGGAAGCCTTTAGGCTTGATAGAAACATCATGAGACCACACTGTTAATCCGGGAATCATCTGCAAGAATGCTCGCACTTCCTCATTAAACACCCGACCCTTTTTCGCTTCAAACTGGCCCAGCAAATCACCCATCTTCTTGCCACCATTCTTTAAACGCCCCGAATACAGGAGGTCTGTCAATTGCAAACCAGCCATCAGGCATGAACGAAAAGCCAACAAACAGGAGATTTTCCGATTTTCCAACTGATAGCGCACTATCGGGCGTCTCAGAAAGCTCAATTCCCGATTATATACCCACGGGAAAATATCTTTTCCAGAAAACCCAGCCGGAGGTGTCAGATAATCAGCACGTTTATCCAATGACAATCTATCTAAACACTTTGTAGCATCCTCAGCTGAAATGTCAGGATAGATCTTTCTAATCTCATCTTTCAGCTCACTATCAGATATTTCTATGACGGTATTCTGCCGCTTAATAGCAATGACATGGCAGCCATATAGGAATTCAAGAATCTTCGTATAACCCACTCCCCAATCTGCCTCAAAAGCCTCATCAATCTTAATGTGCTCATCATCTTTCTCTTTGGGCTTCTTTGGTTCGAGAACTGCCAGATGAATCATCTTCTCATCGAAATCATCAAGATACTGATTCACATTTTCCAAGGAATGAGCCGCAGCAAAGCCTCCTATATGATTATTGAAGCCGTCATCATAGATGGCATACCGTCCAGATCCTAACTTCTCTATTGTATGGTTTGCCACATCAAGATGGATAGCATCACAAACGCCTCCTATCTTCACAATCTCGCTCATAATAGCAAGCAGCCCCTCAATGTCATCACTACCAGGTTTGACATTACCCACGCTCTTTTGTGTAGCAGCAAGATACTCTATCAAAGCACGAGTTGCGATGCCAGACTCTGCCAAACGTGTTTCATCCTCAAAGAACTCTTCCCGCTTTTCCTTTGATTCGCCAAAGCAGAGAATCTGAGCAGGCTGCAAAATCTTGTTCTGCTCTCTTTGAAAGACCAATGCATCATGGTTGTTCAGAAGCCTTTTCAGCAGGAATATCGTATCAAACTCCTTTAGCCTTTCATCGAGTTTTTCCAAAAGCACATCTACACCTGCATGTAGAAAATCTTCCTTCTCTTGTTTCGTCTGAAGACTTGAAGCTATTCCATGTCCTTTTTCTTCCATCCACCGAGGGAACTGGTCCATCATCATTTGGGTGGTGGCTGCATGAATGTATATGGGAGGGTAAAGCCAAAGAGGGTAAGTCATGGGGTTGTTAGAAGCCTCCATCATCAGAATCATTTTAGACTGTCCATGCGGAATGTGTTTGTCAATAATTGCGCTTGCTTCTTCTTTATCCAGCCCAAATAATGCTGAAATGATACTCATCATCATCTCTCTTTCCGCCTCATTGTCAGCACCCCTAAACGACAAGTGAAAATCTCTATCCATATATACAGAAACACCCGTCTCTGTCTTTTTGACAGCTAAAGTTCCTTTCCCTGTGGGTTTAGGCAATTCATCGTGCAACTCCTTGTCTGCAAGCAAGTCCTCACTGAACGTAAGTTCAATGTCAATAGGCTTTTTGAATGATGACTTAACCAAACTAGCAAGCGATGGTCTTAACACATCCATCCAGTAGGCAACTGCTGTGATGACCGTATCTGAGATAGAAGTTGGATTTACGCCCTCCTTCTCTTCCTGACTACATCTCACCCAAACAGGCACCGAATACGACTCACAGCATTTACCGTTAATTCCTGCTCCGAATGGTTTGTAAAGACACGCATAATCCATGCATCGCTGGACTGGAATGTAAGCAATACGTCCATTCAAGGAGATTGGTGTTCCATGAAAGTTCAATTTTTCCTTGCTTTCAAATATCAAACGGCATCCGTCGTTTGGTTCAATATGGATCACATCAGGTATTGCCTTGTCAGAAAAATAGAAGCTTTCACCATAATGTTTGTACAAGGAATACACATCCAACACCTGATTGAAGGGGTTACTGAGGACAGGCATACTTTCTCTTGACCGCGCAAAGCGCACCAAACTCATGTTATCCCATTTCTCCGTCTGCACCAGTTGCAGGAAATCAAAAGCATCCAACAGTAACAGATAATCGGAATCTGGCTGATTGTTAGTGGCCAGCGAGAATGCCTCACCCATAGAGGAGTATAGTACAAAAGTCAGAATATGGAACTCCTTAGTCTTCGCATCCTTCTTCAAAGAAGCCAGTGTTGTTTTCAGATGAGAGTCTATATTCCAGTGAGCCAAACCAGCCCCACCGTCAATAGACACATCTTTTGCCGTATCTTTGGCATAGCACACGTATGCCAGCCAATTGGCATCAATCCGGAACAGTTCTTCATAATACTGAGCATCGGTATTCATCAGGTCTTTTGCCACACCTGGATACCAATGCATATAGTTACAACAAGACAACCCAATTCTCATCCAGATACACTGTTGTGTCTGCTGCACCAAGTCCTCCAAGCAATGATGCTTGACTGCCGTTTTCAGGATGAAGTTGTTAATCGCGCACCCTTGATTTGAAATACCAACAAAGTAATAGCCTCCATTGTAATGCAGTATTGGCCTATATAAAATAGGATTCTCATCAGCATTGTCCGTCAACAACAACGGGTCATCCTTTTCCAGCATGAAGGTACCAAGAACGCCCACATCCCATCCATAGTGCTCAGTCATTTCAGACATCATCTCTTCGGAAATGACATAAGAATGATTAGTCAGAGGAGCACAAATCTTCTCGCGCTGGTTTTCATTCCCTCTTGTCATTCCCTCAATCCCAGCCCTGTAAGCTAAAAGATTTCCCAGTTCAAGCATCATGGAAACGCCCTGACGCACTTCATCTCTGAACTCATTCGTGAAGACAGTCTTTTGATGGAATACCGCCTCAGTCATTGCACGGAACAATTCCGCCACATGCGTTGACAACCCGGGAAACAGAAGATAGTTACCGCCAAAGAACACAACCGTTTCCGCATACATGTTCATGGGAATATCCTCCATCACATCTACTGGATACTCCTCGTCAATCAAAGCCTTAAAGGCGCCAAAGAACGGTCTTATTGTACTCTTACCAAGGTTTGATACAGCCAGTTGGATAATATGCTCTATGCGTAAGTTCTTCCCATGGTTCTGAGGATTCAATTGGAGGGCTATCAAGTAGTCCAGCAGAGGGGCACAGTCATGGCTCTCCATATAGGCTGTCAGTTTGGGAGCTTCCAGCCCAGAAAACCTTAATGCCTCTTGTGCTGCCTGTTCTATGAGTGCTTTAGCCTCATCTTTACGCAGACAACATTGCTTATATTTCTTACCGCTGCCACAAGGGCAAGGGTCGTTCCTTCCTATTTTCTTCATGGCTTTATCTCCTACATCTTCTCCACAATATACGCATAATGAGTCATGTCGGCAGGATTGGCACCTCTGCGGCGCAAGACATTCTTATGCATATATAATGCAGTCATACTGGCAATGACAGCCATCGCCTCTTTGCTGACCACTACAATCCAACCTTCGCCCGACTCAAAAGAGCCACGCGAAAACATATTGATGTTCCCGCTCTGCCAATAGACAGACTCTACCATCTTCTCACCTTTAGCATCCTTCCAGGCAAAGTATCCATCCTCTGACGGTTCCCAACCCATAGAGTATGCAAGGGAGGGATTAATAGCAATCCAATGGCTCTTGTTTGAGAAATCAGTATAGTAACCGCCCCTCAGCAGGACGGCCTCCGGGTCTTGTTCACCCAATTCGAGATATTTCGAGGTGGGCTGCATAAATGGACTATCACCAAAGATGGAATTGCCGTCACTATCTGTCTTCTCTGAAAAGAAACTGATTTTTGCCTCATATTCTTCCATAGCGGGATTATCACCAGATTTCTTCAAATGGGTGTACTCCCCAATCACGATGCCACCTTCATACTCTGGCAGTGGTTCGTTCAACCTGATACATTTGTCAGCGTTGTCTATCCAATCTTTATTCACGCCCCATTCCCCTGCCGGTGCCAGCCTATGGACAAAGCCGGGTTTACATTTCGCAATGATGTGTATATTGGAGAAATCCCGAGAAACAAACACACCGTCATGGTAACGCCCTTTCACCGCCCCGCCATCCTTCAGTTCCGCAGCTACCTCCAGCATACCATCCAGCGCAGCCATTACATGTGCCTTTCTGTAGGGGCATCTCAATCCTATTTGGTCGTAATGATGAAGGATTCTCTTATCTTCCTTTATATTGCTCTCACCGACGGCACCATATTTCTTCATCAGTTCCACGGCTCTGTAATCCAGAGTCCGCTGTTCTATACCCGTGCAGTGTGCAAGGTAGCCACTCCAGTGCGAGGCGACACCCATCACACTGCTGCAATCTTTCCAATTAATTTCTAATGAATGGTCTGCACCCGGCAACCAACTCAATGGTTTGGATTCCACTGGCGAGAAACTGAGACCGTATGTAGCAGGTAGCGTTTTATGAGGAGCAACGGGAATGGGGTTCCCAAGTGCCTCCAGTATTCTTGCTGCGTAAAGCCTGTATTGGTAGTTAGGTGAAACAGCGCTTTTACGTGCTTGCTCAACGAATTCTGACAAACGTACAGAACTTATTTCTGCCAAATAACACCCAATCTCTAACCCCAGCAACTCATCATGCACATCGTCAAATGTAAGAGTCAATGCCGTGTTTGTTTCATCATAAAGCCTCGCCAATTGTATCTTTGCCCGTTCCGATACAATGATAACCGGCATTTTTGCAAGGAACAGAAGCCAATCCCGCAATATCTCGCATACCGTACTGTCATCGGGCGTTATGTCTGGTTTGTCATCATCGTTTGCGGTGTCCTCGCGTAAAATCCTGTTCATGTAGGCAAACTCCTCATCAAAGAGTCGTTTCCAATCTACATTCTCAGTCAATAAAGGAACTATCTCATCCAGATATGGTAAAGTACCGTATGCATACCCGCCAGGGATGTCGTTAGCAAACAAGTCCAAGGTAAAATCTCGTCCACGCTGGAGGTCTATCTCTTGCAGCTCCTTACATATATCTATTCTTGACCCGCCGTCATAAAACCTTGACCATCCCGATGGGGTTGAGTCTGCCAACGCTTCCATGGCAGCCGACCACGCTTCCGCTTTCTTTCCCTTCTTACGCAAATCCTTGGTAACTGCAAGTTTCTGATCTCTTTCCCTGTCTGAGGTAGTACTTTGTTCCTGGGACTTAGGCTGCGCCATTTCATCCAGACTCTTCAGAAGTCCCTCTACAATATTCTCCGGGCACTCTGTCTTTATCTTTTGCTGCAACAATGGATATACAGCATCAAAACCATCGCCCAATATCCGTTTGCCATGTGTGACAACAGCTTGTAACAGCGATGTGCTTAAATCGTATGCGTCATTTTCATCGTTATATAGATGCAGGTCGGCAAACAGTCTGTACAGTGCTTGATACTCTTCTACACTAACTGCTTTTTCCAATAATATATGTAGCAGCAATGCTGACACAGACTGATAATACTCAAACTCTTCATCCAACAGCCAAAATGCGAGTTTAAGACCTGAGCGGAGATTGTATTTCAAGGTTTCATGCAACAACCTGTGCGCTGCCCTATATGCAGTTCTTGTTTCAGCAATTTCATTAATGTATCTCAACCTTGATGTCAACCAGTGAACATATTCGACAGCCCGCTCTGGTTCCCGTTGAATAGCCTCACCTAACCATTCTGCAAACTGCGTTGGTTGTGAATCCTTTCGATAGCCTACCCCGAAGGTTTCTTCTATCATCTGGTGGAAATATGTCTCTGCTTTGTCATAACAGCCCATCTCCAACCAGGCCTTACCTTGTTTCAGAGCTTCACTCACTCTTCCGTCAAGATCTTTCCACGCCATGATCAAACCATCCACCCTTTCAAGCTGGTTCCTACACCATTCTGGGTTGTAGCCTTCCCTGAACAAAGTCATGATGGCCATTCTTTGTGAGGCGCCGTCTGCACAGCAAGATGGCTCTGAGAAATAATGTTCAAAAGCCTGTGCCACCTTGTCTATCATATCCTCACCAAAGTCTGTCGCCATCTTGACCACAAACTCGTAGAAATCTTTTCTTTGCTGGGAGATGGGATAGGCATATCTGTTATGCTGCGAAAGCGGAGGCTCCAGTGTATCAAAATAACCAAGACTCAACGTGACCAATTGCAGGAAGCCAGCATCCTTCATCCCTGACATCTGAGCGATACTGAACACACGCCTTGCAAAATTCACCATCAGGTCGTTGTCCTCATGGTCTAGGTTGTCCGGCACCAATGTTGTCATTTTGTCTATGCCCCCATACTTGGCTCTGGTCTTCACATAGAAGACATGTGGCTTGATGGTTTCAAACTTTTGGCTAACGTCAAAGTAATAGGAGCCTATATCCTCCCAATTAATTTTATTGAGGTAACCTATGATAGTACCAGCCTCTTGATTACTCCGTTGCGCCAGATTCGCCATGACCAAATTGTGGATGCTATCCTGAGGCAAAGCAGCATATACCTTCTCTTCCTCTGAGAAATAGCGGACCAACTGCAACTTGTCACCCTTTTGCTGACTCAGATGTATTATGGCATTGTCGTAAGCACGGAATACAACCTGCAAGGAAGCGTTGTCTTTACCAAGCGGCATTATCATTCCTTCAAATTCTTCCCAGCGATTTTGTGCTGTCAGGGACTCTAAATACGACAGTATCAGCCTACGCTTAAATCCATCAACACTAAAACTCTCATTATCGTGCGCCGCAAGCTCCGTCAAATAAGGGATAAATATTGCTATCTTTCTCTCTATATCAGCCCATTCAAGGAAATAACCTGCCGTTCGAACCCAATCAGCCAGGTATTCCATTTTTTCTTTTAGCTCACGGTATGTATTACGACGGTCATCAGGCTTATGTGAAAGAAATTCAGGATAGGAAAGAGCAAACAACAGATTTGCTTCGTCCTTGTCGCCCGTGTTGAAATACTCCACGGCTAACGTCATGGCATATTCCTGTGAACAGTATAACTGCCGACCCTCTCTTACAATAGCCTTAGCCAGCGTACTGCGCCCAGTATGGATGAACTCTTCTGTCAATGATAACACAGAATAGTCCTGATTGTCCATCTGCGAGATTTGGTTCTCTAAGAACAGATAACGAACCAGCAGGTACGGATCTTTCTTTCTTCTGGCTATTTCCACGCCCCTTCTCAAATCCCTTGCCACGCTCCACAATGGCCGGTAGTTCTGAGTCTGTTTGTACAACCTTTCAGGACTCATCAGCGCCAGGAACTGGTCATACTCTTCCGCATTATAAAGATAATAACCCTTTTCCCAGTTGTCTTTGAAGTGTTCAGCTAAGCGTTTATAATAGTCTATCTCCTCTGTCTTCGAATATTTCCCTGTGAGAATCTCTTCAGCTGTCTTGTTCAACAGATATTGACGGAATGAATTGTGGAAGAACGCCAACGACTGCCCTCCCTCATCATATTTGAACAGATGCCACATCTGGTTTTTTATGACCAGCAAGGCATTCTTTTTACACAAATCCCGAACGTCATCCAGCAATA
>Ga0310695_10007680_pt1 | contig 17121 bp, 8 predicted proteins | sample RumenRJG_04DNA_FD_203882 | JGI IMG/M metagenome (GOLD analysis project Ga0310695, IMG submission 203882) | Bovine rumen microbial communities from Lethbridge, Alberta, Canada - RJG_04 (v2) (version 2) | ecosystem: Host-associated > Mammals > Digestive system > Stomach > Rumen | place: Canada...
CCCAAAAATGCGATGCATATCCAAAAGTTTTTGTATCTTTGCCAGAAATTCACATCTAACTGAAACATTTATGGAACAAAAACGTTATGGTCATTTCGACGACCAGCATCGCGAGTATGTCATCACTGACCCGCAGACCCCTTGGCCTTGGATCAACTATCTGGGCAACGAGGATTTTTTCTCTCTGATTTCTAACACAGCCGGCGGTTACAGCTTCTATAAAGATGCGAAGTTCCGTCGTATCACCCGCTATCGTTACAACAACGTACCGATGGACAACGGTGGTCGCTACTTCTACATCAAGGACGGTGATACCGTGTGGAACCCGGGTTGGAAGCCCTGTAAGACCCCACTCGACTTCTATGAGTGCCGTCATGGTATGAGCTATACCCGTATCACTGGCAAGAAGAACGGTGTGGAGGCTTCTGTACTCTTCTTCGTACCCCTGAAGAAATGGTGCGAGGTACAGAAACTCACCTTGAAGAACGAGTCCAGTGAGGTGAAGAACCTCAAGCTCTTCTCTTTCGAGGAGTGGTGTCTATGGAATGCCGCTACCGATATGGAGAACTTCCAGCGTAACTTCTCAACGGGTGAAGTGGAAATCGAGGGCAGCACGATCTATCACAAGACGGAGTATCGCGAGCGTCGTAATCACTACGCTTTCTATCATGTCAACAGCCCCATCCAGGGCTTCGACACCGACCGTGAGACCTTCGTAGGTCTTTACAACGCGTTTGCTGATCCACAGGCCGTGATGGAGGGCAAGCCCCGTAACAGTCATGCCCATGGCTGGAGCCCCATTGCTTCTCATTATATCGAGGTCACCCTGCAGCCGGGTGAGTCGAAGGACTTCGTCTTCCTGTTGGGTTACATCGAGAACGAGCAGGACGATAAGTGGGAGTCGCTGCAGGTCATCAACAAGAAGAAGGCACATGCCCTCATCGCTGAACTCGACACCACGGAGAAAGTAGATAAGGCTTTCGCTGAGCTCTGCGCCCTCTGGGACGACCTCCTGAATATCTATCAGGTAAAGACCGGCAACGATAAACTCGACCGCATGGTGAACATCTGGAACCAGTACCAGTGTATGGTCACCTTCAACTTCTCACGCTCGGCTTCGTTCTTCGAGAGTGGCGTGGGTCGTGGCATGGGCTTCCGCGATTCAAATCAGGACCTCGTGGGCTTCGTCCATCAGATTCCTCCACGTGCCCGTCAGCGCATCATTGACATCGCTTCGACACAGTTCCCCGACGGTGGTTGCTACCACCAGTATCAGCCCCTCACCAAGCGCGGAAACAACGACATCGGTGGTGGCTTTAACGATGACCCCTGCTGGCTCATCTTCGGTACGGTGGCTTACATCAAGGAGACGGGCGACTTCTCGATCCTCGATGAGATGGTGCCCTTCGATAACCAGCCCGGTACGGAGGTGACACTCTTCGAACACCTGAAGATCTCAATGAATCACGTTATTGAGAACCTCGGTCCTCACCTGCTGCCGTTGATTGGTCGTGCCGACTGGAACGACTGTCTGAACCTGAACTGCTTCTCTTGGGATCCCAATGAGAGTTTCCAGACCACTGAGAACGTCAGCGAAGGCACCAAGGCTGAGTCGTTGATGATTGCAGGTCTGTTCGTTGTGACGGGTAAGGATTATGTCGCCCTCTGTAAGAAACTCGGCAAGAACGACGAGGCTGCCCGTATGCAGGCCGCTGTTGATGCGATGATTGCTGCCGTGAAGAAGGACGGCTGGGATGGCGAATGGTACCTCCGTGCCTATGACTTCTACGGACGCAAGATCGGTTCTAACGAGAACGACGAGGCTAAGATCTTCATTGAGTCACAAGGCTGGTGTACGATGGCAGAGATCGGTGCTGAAGACGGCATGGTGGCTAAGTCACTCGACTCTTGTAAGAAGTACCTTGAGTGCGAGCATGGTATGGTACTCAACAATCCTGCTTTCTCGAAATACATCTACGAATATGGTGAGATCTCTTCTTATCCCGAGGGCTATAAAGAGAATGCCGGTATCTTCTGTCACAACAATCCGTGGGTCATCATCGGTGAGACCCTGGCTGGTCGTGGTAACGATGCCTGGGCACACTACTCGAAGATCCTGCCTTCCTACGTGGAAGAGAAATACCAGACGCTGCACAAGGTGGAGCCATACGTGAACTGCCAGATGGTGGCTGGTAAGGATGCCTTCAAGCCTGGTGAGGGTAAGAACTCCTGGTTGACAGGTACCGCTGCCTGGATGTGGTACACGGTATCAGAGTTCATCCTCGGTATCAAACCCGACTACGATGGTATCCGCATCGATCCTTGTCTGCCTGAGACGGCTAATGACTACACCGTGAACCGTAAGTTCCGCGACGCAGAATATGAGATTACCATCCATCCGAACGGGGCACAGAAGGGTGTGAAGAGCATCACCCTCGATGGTCAGCCTGTTGATGGCACCGTCATCCCCTACTCTGCTGGTAAGCACACCGTAGAAGTGACGATGTGACACATATCTCTGCCGTTTTGACAGCATTTGCTGCATCGGCACAAGCTTTGTCCTCCTGGGTTTTAGAGAAAAATTAAAACTTAGGAGGACATTTTTATGACATTAGACAAGTTTACTATCAAAGCGCAAGAGACGGTTCAAGAGGCCGTCAATACCGCGCAACGCAATGGCCAACAAACCATTGAACCCGTTCATTTGCTGGCTGGCATCTTAAGCAAGGCCAAGGACGTCACCAACTACATTTTCCAGAAGTTGGGCGTCAATGGCCAACAGATTGAGATGCTCGTACAGACGGAGTTGCAACACCTGCCTCGTGTGCAGGGTGGCGAACCCTATCTGTCCAGCGATACGAATAAGGTATTGCTCAAAGCACAGGACTATGCCCAGAAGATGGGCGATGAGTTTGTCTCGTGCGAACCCATTCTGTTGGCTCTATTAACCGATGGAGCCACCGCAGGCCGTATCCTCAAGGATGCGGGCATTACCGAGAAGCACCTGCGTGCAGCCATCCAAGAGCTACGTCAGGGTCAGAAGGTGCAGTCGCAGAGTGCCGACGAGAACTACCAGTCGCTGGAGAAGTATGCCAAGAATCTCGTCGACCTTGCCCGCAAGGGTAAGCTCGACCCCGTCATCGGGCGTGATGATGAGATTCGTCGGCTCTTGCAAATTCTCTCACGCCGTACGAAGAACAATCCTATCTTGATTGGTGAACCAGGTACCGGTAAGACCGCCATCGTAGAAGGGCTCGCAGGCCGTATCGTGCGTGGCGATGTACCAGAGAACCTGAAGGACAAACAGCTCTACTCCCTTGACATGGGTGCACTCGTGGCTGGTGCGAAGTATAAGGGTGAGTTTGAGGAACGTCTGAAGAGCGTCATCAACGAGGTGACGAAGGCGGAAGGACGTATCATCCTCTTTATCGATGAGATTCACACGCTGGTAGGTGCCGGTGGTGGTGAGGGAGCCATGGATGCCGCCAACATCTTGAAACCGGCCCTCGCACGTGGTGAACTGAGAGCCATCGGTGCCACGACCCTGAACGAATACCAGAAATACTTCGAGAAGGATAAGGCGCTCGAGCGTCGTTTCCAGACGGTGATGGTGGATGAGCCGGATGAACTCAGTGCCATCTCCATCCTGCGAGGTCTGAAGGAGCGCTACGAGAACCACCACAAGGTACGTATCCAGGATGATGCCTGTATCGCTGCCGTCCAACTGTCGGAGCGTTACATCTCCGAGCGTTTCCTACCCGACAAGGCCATCGACCTGATGGACGAGGCTGCCGCCAAGCTCCGTATGGAGCGTGACTCCGTGCCTGAGGAACTTGATGAGATCACCCGTCGTCTCGCCCAGTTAGAGATTGAGCGCGAAGCCATCTCTAGGGAATCTAGAAGTTCTAGTGAATCTAGTACGTCTAGTCCATCTAGCAAGCTGGCGCAGCTTGACCGCGACATTGCCGAACTCAAGGATCAAGAGCGCGACTTCCGCGCCAAGTGGGAAGGCGAGCGCCAGCTGGTCAACAAAATCCAGCAGGACAAGCAGGAGATGGAGAACCTGAAATACGAAGCCGAGCGTGCTGAGCGTGAGGGCGACTACGGTCGTGTAGCCGAAATCCGCTATTCCAAGCTGAAGGCTCTCGAGGATGACATCACCGCCATCCAGCGCCAGCTGGATAGTGTGCCCAGCGGTTCTGCCGCTGGGAGATTGGTCCGCGAGGAAGTCACAGCCGACGACATCGCCGAGGTAGTATCCCGCTGGACGGGCATCCCCGTTACCCGCATGCTGCAGAGCGAACGCGAAAAGCTGCTCCATTTGGAGGAAGAGCTGCATCGTCGTGTGATTGGTCAGGACGAGGCCATCACCGCTGTCAGCGATGCCGTTCGCCGTTCTCGTGCCGGATTGCAAGACCCCAAGCGCCCCATTGCCTCGTTCATCTTCCTCGGCACCACGGGTGTCGGTAAGACGGAGCTTGCCAAGGCACTGGCTGAATACCTCTTCAACGACGAGCAGATGATGACGCGTATCGACATGTCCGAATATCAGGAGAAGCATACCGTCTCGCGTCTGGTTGGTGCACCTCCGGGCTATGTAGGCTACGATGAGGGAGGTCAGTTGACGGAGGCCGTGCGCCGCAAGCCCTATCAGGTGATCCTGTTCGACGAGATAGAAAAGGCCCATCCCGATGTGTTCAACATCCTGTTGCAGGTATTGGACGATGGTCGTCTGACGGACAACAAGGGCCGTACCGCCAACTTCAAGAACACCATCATCATCATGACGTCGAATGCCACGCGCGAACAGCTTCGCATGACCATGCGTCCCGAGTTCCTGAACCGTATCGACGAGATTATCACCTTCCAGCAGCTGACACAGGAGCAGATTGCCGACGTGGTTCGCCTGCAGATGAAGCGCGTGACCGATATGCTGGAGCCACAGGGCATCCGCCTCGAAACCACCGATGCAGCCATCCGCTATCTGGCGCAGGAGGGCTACGACCCCGACTTCGGTGCGCGTCCCGTCAAGCGAGCCATCCAGCAGCTGGTGCTCAACGACCTGTCGCGTAAGATTCTGGCCGATGAAGTCAACCGCGACAAGCCCATCATCATCGACGAGTTTGGCGACGGATTGGTGTTCAGAAACTAATTCCAAAAGAAGTCCCTGGATTTTTGCGTGAAAGTCCAGGGACTTTTGTTTTAAAGTCCGCGGACTTTTAATCAATTGGACGTGTCCAATTCAATAATTGAGTGCACCCGATTAAAAAACTGAGTGCGCCCGATTAAGAAATGAAAACAATAGATCTTTATCGTTTCAGTATTTTTCGAATGGTACCGTCCTGCTCTCGGACGATAAGTACGGGTCCCATCTGATAGAGCACCTTCGTCGGACCCATCGGCTTACGGTCAATCATGTTTTCGATGCCTGTCGTCCCATCAATGGTGAAGCGGAACGAGGCTAGACCATTGGTGATGCTGATATCGCGCAGCGACTTATTCATAAGGAAAGTGCCGTCGGTATTCTCATTGTTCAACGTGGCGGCAGGCTGGGAATGGTTAGTCAGCGAGTCGTTGTTCTGATAGGGATAACTCCAATTTGGGTAATTTGACGTCATTGCAGTAGAGTTATTGTTGGCGGGAATGATGATGTAATGCTTATCCTTTTTGGTGTTGGGATAAGTTGTGGTACTTACCCACAGGTCAGGGTCGTAGTCAACATGGAAGATGATTACGCCACTGCCAGGCAGTCCAGCGTCCCATCCTTTCTTCTGACGGTTCTCTACGATATAATACTCATCCTGATGCCCGTCGTTGCGGATAAGGTAGGCCTGCGGCTCGTCACTCAGCGTTGGTATGTTGGTGACGGTTGTAGCTGTCGATAACTCAGTAGGTGTCAGCCATCCCATCATCCAGCGCTCATGGGCAGAGTAGCCTGCAGGGGAATATCCGCTTCCATTATAGTTGCCATAGTCCATGAGTTCCCAAGAGCCTACGTATGAGGTGTCACTATAAAAGTCGGGAAATCCGAAACAGTGTGTGTATTCGTGGCAGAGGGTACCGAAAGAGCCGTAGTCGTTATACTTAGTCAACTCCGCCAAGGCACAGTAGCAATCTACCTTATACTCTTTGTCGTTATAGGTGACGGGGATTGGATCGCAGTAGACATCTGACTGTCCGTCCTTCAGATGCTCGCTCATCCACCACTGGTGCGGCCATATCATGGCCTTGTCCTTGTACTCTTCCTTGTCATAGTTGTTCATTCCCTGGCCGGCATAGACAATGAGCAGTTGGTTGACGAAGCCATCACCGTTCCAGTCGTAAAGGCTCCAGTTGATATTGCGGGTACTGAGCACCTCCATGATGTCCTGCACCAGATACTGCGAGTTCTCGTCATGCGCAGCAGTGCTGGCATACTTCTCGACATTGCCTTCCACCTTGACGTATACCAGGTCAAAGGTAAGTTCGAAGACACCATAGCTTTGCGCATAGAAGTAGTCGTGTACAGAGCCTTTAAAGGGGGGGGCGCTCAGGTCCTTGGCATTAAAGATGAGATTCCATTGTGCTAAGGTCGCGTCCTCATCGCCCTTAAAAGCGCGGTCTTTAAATTCAACCATGACCGTCAATTGATGACGCTCGCCATAATAGAAATCGCCACCAGTCTGCTTGGGCTGACTATCTGGAGCACCGCGACGCAATACCATACCTTTCGGCCTGGGTGTGCCAACGCGACATCCACGTTGAACAACAACATCCTGTGCTGCCGCCGAGATGGTCAGCAGCAGCAACAGGATGGCAATTATCCATTTTTTATTTTTCACTTATCACTTTTCACTTCTTCGGGCACCAGGGCTTCAGGGTCTTGAAGAAATCGTTACCCTTGTCATCCACCAAGATGAATGCGGGGAAGTCCTCTACCTCAATCTTCCAGACAGCCTCCATGCCGAGTTCGGGATACTCCACGCACTCGATGCTCTTGATGCTGCTCCGTGAGAGTACGGCAGCCACACCACCGATGGTGCCGAGATAGAAACCGCCATGCTTCTTACAAGCCTCAGTTACTACGTCTGAACGGTTACCCTTGGCAATCATCACCAGTGAGGCGCCATTAGCCTGAAACTCATCTACGTAGGGGTCCATACGGTTAGCGGTGGTCGGTCCCATCGAACCACAAGGATAGCCCTCTGGTGTCTTGGCAGGTCCGGCATAGAGCACGGGGTACTTCTTGAAATAGTCGGGCATACCCTCACCGGCATCCAGACGAGCCTTCAGCTTGGCGTGAGCAATATCGCGGGCCACAATGATGGTACCCTTCAGGTTGACACGGGTAGAGACGGGATACTTAGAAAGCTCCTTACGAACAGCATCGATACCCTCGTTCAGGTCGATCTCAATACCTTTGCCACCCTCACCTGGCTTGCGCAGCTCCTCAGGAATCAACTCTGTGGGATTGCTGTCCATCTTCTCCAACCAGATACCGTCGGCATTAATCTTTGCCTTGATATTTCTATCAGCAGAACAAGAAACACCCATACCGATAGGACAAGAGGCACCATGACGAGGCAGACGAACCACACGGATGTCGTGAGCCAGGTACTTGCCACCGAACTGAGCACCCAAACCAATCTTCTGAGCCTCCTTGATGAGTTTCTGCTCCAGATCAACATCACGGAAGGCACGACCCGTCTCATCACCTGTGGTGGGCAGACCGTCGTAGTACTTGATAGAAGCGAGCTTCACGGTAAGCAGGTTCTTCTCGGCTGATGTACCACCAATCACGAAAGCAATGTGATATGGAGGACAGGCGGCTGTGCCAAGGCTCTTCATCTTCTCCACGAGGAACGGGATGAGCGTACCCTCGTTCTGAATGGTAGCCTTCGTCATCGGATAGAAGTAGGTCTTGTTGGCAGAACCACCACCCTTTGCCACCATCACGAACTTGTACTCGGCACCCTCAGTAGCCTCGATGTCAATCTGGGCAGGCAGGTTGCAACGGGTGTTCACCTCGTCGTACATATTCAATGGAGCGTTCTGAGAATAGCGCAGGTTATCCTGAGTGAAGGTATTGAACACGCCCAGCGACAGGGCTTCCTCGTCCTCGAAACCAGTCCAGATCTGCTGACCCTTCTCACCATGGATGATAGCGGTACCAGTGTCCTGGCAGAAAGGCAGGATGCCCTTGGCAGCCACCTCGGCATTGCGCAGGAACTGCAAGGCTACGTACTTATCGTTCTCAGAAGCCTCTGGGTCAGTCAGGATCTTAGCCACCTGCTCGTTGTGCTCACGGCGTAGCATGAACTCTACATCGTGGAAAGCCTGCTGAGCCAAAAGGGTGAGCGCTTCCTTAGAGACCTTTACAATTTCCTTTCCTTCAAACTGGGCGGTAGAAACGCCTTCCTTTGTCAACAGACGATACTCCGTCTTGTCTTCGCCCACCTGAAACATGGGGGCATACTTGAATGTTGCGGGATTTGCCATAGTTGTATTGTTTGTTAGTTAATAACTGTTCACTATTCACTATTCACTATTCACTATTCACTGTTCACTAGCGAAGCGCCTAATAACCGAAAATCTCTTCTGTGGTCAGACGACGGATAGGACCCATCTTCTCCAGCGACTTCATATCCAGCTCCTTCTCGTCGCCAAGGATAACATAGCGCCAGGTCTTGTGGGCCATACGGCTCTGTTCGAACTTCACGATATCCTCGAGCGTAGTGCCGGGTAACGCCTTGTAGATACGCTCATTCTCATCATAGTCGATGCCACGCTGCTTAGCCCACAGCCACTTCGTGATAAGGCCGTACTTGGTGGTGCGGTCGCTGGCAATGCGCTTCTGGACAGCATCCTTGGCAACCTTGAACGATGCCGCACTCTGCGGAATGGTGTCGAGGATGTTATTGAACTGACGGACGCAGTCCATCATCTTGTCGTTCTGAGTGATGATATGTACCATCGCATACTCTGGTTCATCCTTATAGGAAGCATCAGCATAGTACGCATAGGCATTGTAGGCCAAGCCGCGACTCTCACGCATCTCCTGGAAGACGATGCTAGCCATAGAGCCACCATAATACTCGTTGAATATTTCCTTGATGGCAGCCTCATCGGGATTGAACTTATTGTCCTCAATACAGAACATACGCATGTAGATGTTCTTAGCATCGTAAGGTGCAATGAGTACCTCACTCTGTGCGGTGGGCTGCATGGTGTAGTGCTTACCCTCGGGAACAGCCTTCAGACTGGCAGGAACAACATGTCCGCTACCTACTGTCTCGCAGAGTTGCTCTTCGGTCATAGGACCGTAGTATAGCACGGTATGCTCGTACTGGTTCAGCTGTTTCAGCAGGTCTAACAGCTCCTGCGGATTGATAGCCTGCAGTTGCTGTGCTGTCAGGGCATTGCGATAGGTATTGTAAGGACCATAGAGACCATACTGTGACAAATAGGCGAAGTTATACTGCTGGTTGAGTTTGTTGTCAGCACGCTGTTTCTCACGCACAGCAATAAACTGTTGCCAAGCATCGTTATCCACTTTGGCATGTTGCAATACATCTTCGAGCAGTGTCAGCGCCTCTGCCATATTCTCGCCCAGACCATTGAGATTTACCGTGATGGTGCGTGCATTGACAGAAATATTGTAGTCGCAAGCCAGCTTATAGAACTGCTGTTTCACCTGCTGGGGGGTAAGCTTGTCAGTTCCCAAGTAGTCGAGATAGGAAGCGGCATAGGCGTATTTCAACTCCGACTCCTCACCAAACTCATAGCGGAACGAGAGGTTAAAACGACCATTCTCCACATTCTTGACATAAATATAGGGCAGTTTCACAGCACCTTCCTTGCCCATCGGCATATCACCAAAGGTCAGGTCGTTCTGGAAATCGACGAACTTAGGTTCGATAGGCTTCACCTTCGCATTCTGGATGTCCTGCACAAACTGGCTGACAGTGTCGCGGTTGGTGGGGATTGGTGTAATTTCAGGCTTGTCAATCTTCTTCTGGTTGGGATCAACGCCCTGGCGCTTGTAAACAGTAACGTAGCTGTCATTAAAATGACGACTGGCAAAATCCATAATCTGCTGTTTGGTCATGCCTTCCATACGATCCAGTGACTTAACAACTTGTTCCCATGGAGTACCATTGACGAATGCATCAACATATTCGTCAACACGCTCCTCATTGCTTTCAAGAGAATTATAGTAGTGCAACTTCAGGTTGTTGATAACAGAGGGCAACAGGTCGTCAGAGAAATCGCCCTTCTTCAGCTTCTCTATCTCACCGAGCAGCAAGCCACGAACTTCATCAAGGGTCTGTCCCTCGCGTGGATTACCCATGAGTACAAACATCGAATGGTCGAGCAGTTGATAGTTCCAAGTACCAGCCTCCAGCATCTTCATCTGCTGATTGATGTTGAGGTCGAACAAGCCGGCAGTACCGTTGTTCAGCATCATATCAATCACATTCAAAGTGTCGCTCTGCAAAGAGGATGCTTTCTCGAAGCGCCAGCCAAGCCATACATTCTCAGCCTCAGGACCAACGACAGTAGTATCAGTAGGAGCTGTTATCTCAGGCAGTGCAGGGAATTCCGGCTGACTAACGTCCTCGCCAGGTTTCCATTGTCCGAAGTACTTGTCGATGATAGCAATCACCTCGTCGGGATCAAAGTCACCAGCAAGACAGATGGCCACATTGTTGGGTACATACCACTTCTTGAAGTAGTTCTTGATATTGGTAATAGAGGGGTTTTTCAAGTGATCCTGCGTACCAATGGTGGTCTGCGTACCATAGGGATGATTGGGGAACAACTTGCCCATCATAGCAGCCATCTCCTTACGGAAGTCGCGCGTCAGACTGATGTTGTACTCCTCATAGACAGCCTCCAGCTCCGTATGAAAGCCACGAATCACCATGTTCTGGAAACGGTCTGCCTGAATCTTCGCCCAGTTTTCTATCTCGTTAGACGGGATGTCCTCTACATAGCAGGTAACGTCATTCGAGGTATAGGCATTGGTACCCTCGGCACCGATGGCCGACATCAGTTTGTCGTACTCGTTGGGAATGAAATACTTGGCAGCCAACTGCGACACAGAGTCTATCTCGTGGTAGGCCTGACGGCGCTCGGCAGGATCTGTCAGCGTACGATACTTCTCATAACGAGCCTCAATATCAGCCAGCAGGGGAGCTTCAGCATCAGCATCGGTGACACCAAACTTATCAGTACCCTTAAACATCAGGTGCTCCAGATAGTGAGCCAGACCCGTGGTTTCGGCAGGGTCGTTCTTAGAGCCAGTACGAACGGCAATAAAAGCGTTCAGACGGGGTTTCTCCTCATTCACACTGAGGTACACCTTCAGACCATTGTCGAGCGTATAGATACGTGTCTTCGACAGGTCACCCTCCACTTCTTCATACTTGTACTTGCTGCAAGCTGTCAACAACAGCCCACAGACGATGGCTAATAGCCAGAATGTTTTAGTCTTCATAGTCAATCTCATGATCCAGTTTAGAAATAAAGTCGTCATATACTTCCTGTTCAACATCGCCCATCTCAAATTCCTTCTGGGCATCCTTGCGAATCTCAGCAATCCAGGCGCGACGGGCCTTCACGTAATCCTCACGGATGCGCTGGATGCCAGCCTCGGTCAGCTCATCGAGGCCGTAGTAGTCGAGAATGGTCTTGTAAGTCCATGTCCACTGATATTCGCGATAATGGGCATCGATTTCATTGAAGCGATCCAATATATCCTGGATGCTCTCAATAGATCCGTTCTTGACATCGTCAATCAGGCGTTGTTCCTCGCTGGCAGGGAGCAACAGGCCAGAAAGGTCGTTCCAGTCGCCCTCGCCAACAGTAGATTCAGGCTTACCCAACCATCCACCTTTGATGGCACGCTTCAGCACAGCACCCATATAGATGCGCAAAGCAATATCGTAATACTTGATACCCTTCTTCAGCGATGAAGCATTGATGATATACTCCTGGAAGTTATAGCTGGACACATTGTTGCCACCCGCCTGACGCAGATTCTCCAGAATCTTCTTACCCTGAACGATCTCGCCAACGGTGAATGGACTCAGCCAGTCGAAGTTGATGATGCTCTTACGACAAGAGGCTGCACGCTTGTCGCGCTTGGGCCACTTCTTGATGTCACGATACAGACCCACCGTGGTGATGTTACGTCCTGGTACGATATACATCGTCTCACCATATGCCATCAGATAGGCAAAGGGCAGACAACGCATGTCGGGATGGTTCATCAGCTTGCCGAAGCAGACAGAGAAAGCACCAATCTTGGCAGGCATCAGCACGTAAGCGCCAGAGGCTGTCTTGGTACCACGCTCCAATGTACCATAGTGCAAAGGACCCATCTTATAAGCGTGGTTGGAGAAATTGGTGTTCGAACCGGCATTGTAGAATGAGAACTCGCCACCAATGAGCAGACTTGACTTGTGGTGAGAAGCAGAGAACGGTCCGCAGAAAGCAGCGCAGGCCTCTCCATTGGCCATGAAGGAGTTGGCAAAGAACACGCTGGCCTCAGCGGTGAATCCGTTGGTAATCTGACAAGCCTCACCTACGAAGCAGTCTTGCATCTTCACGGAGTTCGTAATCGAGCAACCGTTACAGATAATCGAATTTTCGCAGATGACGCCCGTACCAATATATACAGAGGCGTCAGCAGACGACATGATAGTACAATCAGATAAGCGTGCTGCTCCGTTGATTTCACAATCGTCCTTTACCAAAGTATTGGTGATTTCCTTTGAATTGATAATCTTCACGCCATTACCAATCGTACCACGCTCGGGCTGGGTGAAACGAATCTCCTCATTAACCAGACGGGTCAACTTGTCTTTGAGTTGCTTGTCCTTGAAATGCTTGACCATGAAGGCAGCCAACTGAGAGTTCAGGTCGTGGAAAAGGATGACATTACCGTCACCCATCTCATTGAGCACGCTGACCAGATGACCTTCGCCAAAGGTTGCTCCCTCGGTAGTTTCCATCGTAGAAACATTAGAGATGTAGCAATCGTCGCCAATGGTATAGTTATTAATGAAATTACCAATCTTCTCTATCAAACAGTTATCGCCCACAGTAACATTGCGCAACGTGGCATCATTGATACCTGAATGCTTGCTAAAGCCCTTGGTGACCTCTACCTGTTTCTCAAACTTACCCAGGCGAATATCGCCATAGAATATCACGCGATGAAAACCATAAGGAGTGAAGGCCTCATCGACCATTACGTTGTCCCAATTCTCGGCCCAACAGCTATTGCTCTCGAGCACGTAGATTTCCTCTTGATACAAATGTCTGTAATCTCTCATAAGTAATCGTATTTCTGTTTAGTTCAATTTAGTTCAATCTTCTATGTTATATAAGAAATCGTTATAGGGGTATTTCTGCACATGCAGTTCACGAACCTTCGCATAAAGCACCTCGCGCAGCTCGTCGATGTTCTGCTTATTCTTGGCTGAGATAAACAATGGGGCGGGAGCAAATCCTTCACTATTCACTTTTCCCTTTTCCATTACTTTCGCCATCCATGTCTTCTTCAACTCATCGAGCGAGATATTCTCACGGGTAGGCTCCGTCAAATCATCCTCATCCTGTGGAGTCCAGGTGTAAGCATCTATCTTGTTAAACACCAGCATCGATGGTTTGTCGGCACAGCCCAAATCGGCAAGGGTCTTTTCTACCACACTGATTTGTTCTTCGAAATCAGGATGGGAGATATCTACGACATGCACCAGCAAATCGGCTTCGCGCACCTCGTCCAATGTTGACTTGAACGAGTCAACCAAATCAGTAGGTAACTTACGGATAAAACCTACGGTATCAGCCAACAAGAAGGGCAGATTGTCGATAACCATCTTGCGAACAGTGGTGTCAAGGGTTGCAAAGAGCTTATTCTCGGCAAACACATCGCTCTTGGCCAACAGGTTCATCATGGTTGACTTGCCCACATTGGTATAGCCCACCAAGGCGACACGGATTAATCGTCCACGGTTCTTACGCTGGGTGGTCTTCTGTTTGTCTATCTCTACCAGACGTTCTTTCAATAGCGAGATACGCTGACGGATGATACGCTGGTCCATCTCCAACTGGGTCTCACCAGGACCACGCAAACCTACCGAACCTTTTCCACCACCAGAACCAGAGCCACCACCCTGTCGTTCCAAGTGGGTCCACAGGCGTTGCAGACGGGGTAGCATATAACGATACTGTGCCAATTCCACTTGAGTCTTGGCCTCAGCAGACTGGGCACGCATGGCAAAGATATCGAGAATCAGCGAGGTGCGGTCTAATATCTTTACCTTCAGTTCACTTTCAATATTACGTATCTGCTTAGCGCTCAGTTCATCGTCGAAGATGACCATACCGATGGGTTGCGGAGCCTCCCTACCCTCTTCGGGCTCTGGCGACCCAGCATCGAGCCAGTCGTAATAGGCATCTTCCTGCTGCTTGATATATTGTTTAATCTCGTCGAGCTTTCCCTTTCCGACATAAGTCACCTGACTGGGGCCCTGCACCTTCTGTGTGAATCGCTTCACGGTGACGGCTCCTGCGGTATCTGCCAGAAACTCCAGCTCATCGAGATATTCCTTCGTCTTTGCCTCATCTTGCTGCTGTGTAATCAGTCCAACCAACACCGCAGTTTCAGCCTTGACTTCAGAAATGACGAATTCCTTCATATAATAATGTTAAATATTGGGTGCAAAGATACAAAAAAATTATTCAATGTTTGTCACGTTTTCAGTTTTTTTCTTACCTTTGCAGGCGATAAGACAAAAACTTAATATTTTTAAACTTATGAGAGTAATTATTGAATCTGATTATCAGAAAATGTCGCAGTGGGCTGCAGAACACGTCATTGAGCGTATCAATGCCTTCAAGCCCACCGCTGAGAAGCCTTTCGTATTGGGACTGCCAACAGGTTCTTCACCTGAAGGAATGTATGCTTGTCTGGTAAAAGCCAACAAGGAAGGACGTGTTTCGTTCAAGAACGTGCTGACGTTCAACATGGACGAGTATGTGAATCTGCCCGAGTCACATCCTGAGAGCTATCACTCTTTCATGGCTCGCAACCTGTTCGACCACATTGACTGTCCGAAAGAGAACATCCACATCCTGAACGGTAATGCCAAGGATCTGGCAGCTGAGTGTGCACACTATGAGGAGATGATTAAGGAAGCTGGTGGTATCGACCTTTTCATTGGTGGTATTGGTCCTGACGGCCACATCGCCTTCAACGAGCCCTACTCTTCGCTGACAAGTCGTACACGCGTGAAGACACTGACCACAGACACCATCATCGCCAACTCACGTTTCTTTGACAACGACGTGAACAAGGTGCCCAAACTGGCGCTGACCGTTGGAGTTGGTACCGTTATGGACGCTCGTGAAGTAATGATTCTGGTGAATGGTCACCACAAGGCACGTGCCCTGAAGGCTGCCATTGAGGGTGCTGTTACTCACGAATGGACTATCTCTGCTCTGCAGATGCACCAGCACGGTATCATCGTAGCTGACGAGCCTGCTACCGACGAGCTGAAGGTTTCCACCTACAAGTACTTCAAGGATATTGAGAAGGACAACCTGCTATAAAGTAGTAGATAGAAGTGATAAAGAAGTCGGGCAACCTGTTGGGTCGCCCGATTTTTATTTCCTTTCCTGATTATTTCTTCAACTTGAAAGAGTTCTCAATACTGCTCACCTCCGACAAGAAAGCCTTGTCAATTTTCATGCGTTGCTCAATGGTGGAACAGCTATGGATAACAGTAGAGTGATCACGGCCACCAATCAGTTGTCCGATGCGTCCGGCAGGCATCTTGGTGTATTTCTGAGCCAAATACATAGAAACTTGGCGCACCAATACATAGTCGCGCTTACGGGAACGGCTAAGCACATGCTGCTGGCTGACACGATAGTGGTCGCACACTTTATCCAGGATATCGTCAACGGTCAGTGGCTTGTTGTCAACCTTCACGGCTCGTTTGATGACACGCTCAGCCAATCGCATATCAATATTGGAATTATAGACAACACTATAGGCGAGCAACGAGTTGATAACACCTTCCAAGTCACGAACGCTGCCATTGGCTGTCTCAGCAATAAACTGGATGACGTCCTCAGGAATCTTCAAGCCATCGCGACGGCACTTCGCTGTCAAGATGTCTTTGCAGAGTTCCACATTAGGCTGTTCCAACTCAGCAATCAAGCCACAAGCAAAGCGCGTAAGCAAGCGGTCTTTCACGCCCGACAAATCGACTGGGGGACGGTCTGAAGCCAGAATTATCTGCTTACCATTGCGGAACAGGTGATCAAAGATATGGAAGAAGGTATCCAGTGTCTTAGAGGCTGTTGCCCACTCTTGAATATCGTCCACTATCAGTACATCGATTGTTTGATAGAACTGGATAAAGTCATTCACCGTGTTCTGACGAACAGCATCTGTAAACTGCACCTGGAACAGACGGGCAGAGACATAGAGCACACGCTTATGCGGATACATCTCCTTACACTTCACACCAATGGCATTGATGAGGTGTGTCTTACCACAGCCTGAAGGACCAAAGACAAAGAAGGGGTTGAACGTAGACTTCCCTGGATGCTCGGCAATAGACAATCCCACAGTACGAGGTAGCTTGTTGCTATTACCCTCGATAAAGTTCTGGAAAGTCTTATGAATATCCAACTGAGGATTCAAATCCTGGGGAACAGCTGCATCCAATGTCGTTGGTGCCTTATTGGCACGAGTGGCAACAGGTGCCGGTTCAATATTTACAGGCTCCTCAGCCTCCACATCTTGCGACAAACCGTTCGTCTTATCGGTAACCACACGGTAAGAGAGTTTGGCACCCTGACCGAAACAACGGATGATGACCTTGCTCAGCAAACCCACATAGTACTCTTCAAGGTACTCGTACACGTACATACTCGGTACTTGTACGAGGAGAGTTCGAGTGTCTTCGTTAAAACTCTCGAAGACAATTGGCTCGAACCAAGTCCTATATTGCTGCTCCGTGACGTTCTCCTTAATCAAATGAAGGCAGTTGTCCCAAAGCGCCCTTGGATCATTTACCATGTGGCGTTACCTTATTTATAATTACGTTAGTAAAGACG
>Ga0310695_10007682_pt1 | contig 17119 bp, 10 predicted proteins | sample RumenRJG_04DNA_FD_203882 | JGI IMG/M metagenome (GOLD analysis project Ga0310695, IMG submission 203882) | Bovine rumen microbial communities from Lethbridge, Alberta, Canada - RJG_04 (v2) (version 2) | ecosystem: Host-associated > Mammals > Digestive system > Stomach > Rumen | place: Canada...
TTTTCTGCACTGAATCCCTGTGCGAGAAGTGAGGACATCATACCTGCAAGCACATCTCCGCTGCCGCCTTTTGCCATACCGTTATTTCCCGTGAGATTGACATATACTTTTCCCTCGGGCGTGGCTATAATCGTGCCTGCACCTTTCAACACAACTGTTACACGGTATTCCATTGCAAAGTCTTTTGCAACATCATATCTGTAAGCCTGAATTGTCTGCACATCGCTGGCAATCAGCCTTGCCATTTCTCCGGGGTGGGGCGTTATGATTACGGGGGCTGTTGCAAGGCGGAGTACATCAAGATTTCCGCATATACAATTAAGTCCGTCGGCATCTATTACCATAGGTTTCGTTGAATTTTGTATCAGCAGTGAAACAAGCTGTTTGGTATCGCTGTTGACACCCATTCCACAGCCTATCAGCATGGCACTTGCACTGTTTGACAATTCAAAAAATATCCTCTGATATTCCCTTGCACTGATTTTTCCGTCCTGCGTCTGTTCCAAAGGGAGAAATACGCTTTCTGCAAGCCTTTGTGCAGCTATGTTATAGATTGACCTCGGCACAGCCATTTTCAGAAGTCCCACGCCTGTACGCAAAGCCGCCTCACCTGCAAGCATTGCCGCCCCTGCCATTCCGTAACTGCCGCATATTGCCAAAAGTGTACCGTTATTTCCCTTGTGTGCAGATTTTTTTCTTTCCCTGACAGGCTCGCTTTTAATAAATTCATCTGTTGTTTTCATCATGTAGGCACAGCTGTCAAGAACGTGTTTCGGTATGCCCACATCTGAAACAATGACCTCTCCGCAGTAGTCCATTGACGGACATAAAACGTGCAAAGGCTTTAAAGCCGTAAATGACAATGTATAGTCTGCCTTGAAACAGTCCGAAATGACACTTCCGCTGTCGCAGAGAATTCCGCTCGGCACATCTACGGCTATTTTCACAGCTTTTTTATTCTGATTGGCTAAACTGATTATCTCAGCCACATTTGTTTTAAAAACCCCTTTAAAACCTATGCCGTAAACCGCATCTATGATAATATCGGCATTTTTCACAGCCTCAACAGGCTTTTCGATTTGCTCTGTAAAGTCATACAGAGAAACTTCACGCGGGAGGGTGCTGAAATGGTTTGACGCAAGCAGAGAGTGAGGCAGTCCGTCAGCCATTATGACCGTTACATTATATCTGCCCGACAAAATCTCCGCTGCAACAAATCCGTCACCACCGTTATTTCCCGTACCGCAAAGTATGCAGACATTTTTCAAATCCCTGTCTTTCAATATCTTCTCCGCAAAGTCTGCCACATTTTTTCCTGCCCTCTCCATTAAAGTAGATACAGGCACTCCATAGCTTGCGGACATCTCCTCCATATTTCTGATTTCACTGCTTTCAACGACTATCATTTTCAATCACACCTCAATTCAATATACTCTTTCGGCACAAACTCCGTCAGCCATACCCCATTTTCCGACAGGTAAAATACATATCCGTCTTTGTACATATCCCCTGCCCTAACATTGAATATAACAGGCTTTCCATGCCTTGCCCCTACTTTCAAAGCAGTTTCCGTGTCCTTTGAAAGATGTACATACAGCCTTCTCCCGTGAATAATTCCTTTTTCCAAAATGGAATTGATATTTCTTTCAGCCGTTCCGTGAAAAAGTATCTCGGGAGGCTGTAATACTTCCATATCCATGATTACCTCAATGGAATGTCCCTGACTTGCACGGATTTTTTTGCCGTCACCGCTGATTTTATAACGCTGTTTTTCATCTTCCTTAACTATTTCTTCAAGCAGTTCCCTGCTTAAAGTGAATTTTGAATTTTCATTCACTTTTCGGATAAGCTCATCAATATCCGCCCATGCACCGTATTTTTCTATATTCAATCCTATCAATTCGGGCTTGTGGCGTAATATTTTGCTTAAAAATTTGCTTAATTTCGTATTGTCCAAAGAAAAACACCTCCACATAAACTATACCTATATTTTAGCACAAATATTTTTATATTGCAACTTCACTTGACATATAAGAAAAGTATATTTATAATAAAATCATATTAAAAGAAAAGGAGTTTTTTGTTATGAAAATTCTTGTAACAGGCGGTGCAGGCTATATCGGCAGTCATACTTGTGTTGAACTGCTTAATGCAGGCTATGAAGTTGTTGTGGTTGACAACTATTATAACAGTGTTCCCGAAGTTCTCAACCGTGTGGAAAAAATCACAGGCAAATCCCTTGTAAAATATGAATGCGATATCCGTGACAGAGAGGGACTTGAAAAAATCTTTGCAGAAACAAATCCCGATGCAGTAATACATTTTGCAGGCTTAAAGGCTGTCGGAGAATCTTCCAGACTTCCCCTCCTTTACTATGAAAACAATATCTATGGCAGTGTTGTTTTATTTGAAGTTATGGAGAAATTCAACTGCAAGAAAATTGTATTCAGCTCATCTGCGACAGTTTACGGCAACAATCCTATCCCCTATAAAGAAACCATGCCCACAGGTGATGTCAGCAATCCCTACGGCAGAACCAAATATTTTATTGAAGAAATTCTCGGTGATGTCTATAAAGCCGACAATAACTGGAGTATATCCCTTTTAAGATACTTCAATCCCATAGGGGCACATGAAAGCGGACTTATCGGAGAGGACCCCAACGGCATTCCCAATAATCTCATGCCGTATATATCAAGAGTTGCCATAGGCAAACTTCCTCAGCTTACGGTATTTGGCGGTGACTACGATACAAAAGACGGCACCTGCATTCGTGACTATATACACGTTGTTGACCTTGCAAAAGCACATCTTTGTGCAGTCGCAAAAATCCTTGATACAACAGGTATAGAAGCCTATAATATCGGTAACGGTGTCGGTTACAGCGTTCTCGATATAGTGAATGCATTTGAGAGAACAACAGGTCAGAAACTCAACTATGTCATAGGCGACAGACGTGCAGGCGACCTCCCTGCATTCTATGCAGACGCTACTAAGGCAAATACCGAACTCGGCTGGAAAGCACAGTATGATATTGACAAAATGTGCATAGATACTTGGAACTTCCAGACCAAAAACCCCGACGGCATTAAATAAATGGAAAATTGAAAATGGAAAGTGGAAAATTGATTGTATTTTCCACTTTCTGTCAAAAAAACGGAACATATACTTTTTTGTATGTGTTCCGTTCCTATTTTTCCATTTTCAACTTTCAATTTTCAATTTCTTTAAGGGCATAATATAATGCATAAGATGACGAAAGAAAACGTATTTTTTCTCTTTCGTCGGGCAAGCCCTCAGATAAATGCAGTTCTTTTGCAAAAGTATTTTTTTCGGTACTTATGCCAATATATACCAAGCCTACATCACTTCCTGTCGGTCCTGCCATGCCTGTTGTAGATATGCCTATATCCGCACCCGATATACATCTTATCCCTTTTGCCATTTCAACAGCTGTTTCTGCACTGTACTCCGTGTACTTTTCAAGCACTTCACTCGGCACTCCCAAAACTTCATGTTTTATCCTGTTCGAGTACGAGCATACTCCGCATTCAAATACCTCCGACACTCCCGCAACAGAGGTTATCCTCTCCGAAACAAGTCCCCCTGTCAAGCTTTCAGCCGTTGCCACTTTCAAGCCCTTTTCTTTCAGAAGGTCAACCAATTTTTGTGGCAGGTCGTCTGTGAGAAATTCAATTTCCATGTTATCAGCCCTTTCTTATATCATGTTTATATTATACCACACATAAACATCTATTAACAGGTTTTTGGTTTAAAAAAATCTTTTGTTCACAATTTATTAACAATTATGCGGTAAAAAAATATTATAATATAATCAAGTATAATTAAGGAGGGATTTTTTTATGTTCAGAGAGCAATCAACCGTAAATGCCTTTTTCATCAATTTCATTCTGGGCGTGATATGGCACTATGCTGTATTGTTTGTGTGCATATCACTGGATAACAGCGTGTTTTCTCCCGAAAGAAAGCTGTATCATTGTCGAAAATGGGAACGTGGCGGTAAATTTTACAGTGACGTGCTGAAAATCAACAAGTGGAAAGACACTCTGCCTCAGCATATCGGAAAAGACGGCTTTTCCAAAGAGCATATTGAAGATGTTTCGATAGAGTATCTTGACAAGTTTATTTTAGAAACGTGTCGTGGAGAGTGGAACCATAAAATGAATTGTGTATTGGTAATTGTCCTGTTTGGAATAAACGGGGTTACGGGAGTATCTGTTATATTATCATTTGCAACGATAGCAGGTAATATGCCTTTTATCTGCATACAGAGATACAACCGCTTCAGACTGCAAAGACTTAAAAAAACTCTTTTGAGGAAAATGGAAAGACAAAATCAACAGCGGAAAATGAAAGTTTAACGGAGTGAATGAAATGGATTGGTTTTTTGCGGAAAGTGTCGGGCAAACTCATCTTATTACAGGTGAGGATGCTATACATATCACAAAATCTCTGAGAATGTCTGTCGGTGAAATTATCACTATATGTGATAAAAATAAAACAGAACATCTCTGCAAAATAGAGAGAATTACTTCTGACGGAGTGCAAGTTAAAGTTGTGACGGAAAGCGAATGCATGAATGAGCCGACAGTTGAAGTGACACTTTTTGCGGCTCTCACCAAGGGCGACAAAATGGAAACTGTCATTCAAAAATCCGTTGAACTTGGTGTTTATTCAATAGTGCCTGTTTTAACGGACAGGTGCATATCTCGCCCCGATATGAAATCATCTGCAAAAAAACAGCAGCGTTACCAAAAAATAGCTTATCAGGCGGCTATGCAGTCAAGACGTGGAATCATACCCGAAGTGCATGAAATCATTGAACTGAAAAAAGCCGCTGAAATGCTTGAAAATTTTGATAGGGCAATCATGTTTTATGAAGGCGGAGGAATGCCCCTGAAACAAATCATAATGCCGTCAGATAAAAAAATTGCAGTATTTACGGGCTGTGAGGGCGGATTTGAGGAAAGTGAAGCCGAACTTCTCACAAGTCACGGTGCAGTCACGGCAACTCTCGGCAAACGCATTTTAAGAGCTGAAACCGCACCTTTGACCGCACTTTCAATCATAATGTTCCATACAGGAAATCTTGAATAAAAAGGGAGAGTGAATGCTATGGCAGTACAGGCAGTACCTACAAAGGGCAATTTGATGACTTTCAAAAAGTCACTTGCACTTGCAAAAAACGGCTATGAACTTCTCGACAAAAAAAGAAATATACTTGTCAGAGAGATGATGACGCTGATTGACAGGGCAACCGAAATACAGGATAAAATTGATGTGACATACAGCAAGGCTTATCTTGCACTTCAAAAGGCAAATATCACTTTGGGATATATAGACGACCTTGCAAAGACCATTCCCACGGACAATTCCGTCAAGCTTTCATACAGGAGTGTAATGGGCGTGGAAATTCCCATAGTTACCATTGACGAAAGCATGGAAGAAAAAGGAATTTTTTATGGACTTAGCTCGACAAATGAAAACTTTGATGAAGCATATATGTGTTTCAGAGAGGTGAAAAGACTTACGGCAGACCTTGCGGAAGTGGAAAACAGTGTTTACCGTCTTGCAGACGCTATCAAGAAAACTCAGAAACGTGCCAATGCTCTCAAAAATATAATGATACCGAGATTTGAGGAAACTGTGAAATTTATTACAGATGCCCTCGATGAAAAGGACAGAGAAGAATTCTCTCGTCTTAAAGTTATTAAATCAAGAAAAAATGAAGATTGAGAAAAAAGCAGTCAGTAATTTTTATACTGACTGCCATTTTTTTACGTCAAAAAATTCCGCTTTGTGTATCTATGTGACTATCATTACAACATTGCACATTGTTAATTGTTAATTGCTAATTGCTAATTGCTAATTGCTAATCGTTCGGCTGTATTGAGTACTGCCGCTGCAACGGGTATTGCTTCACCATATCCCGAACCGCCGTTTTCTATTACAACGGAAAATGCAAGGGGACATTCCTCATTTTTGCAAAAGCCCGTTATCCATGCATGAGGTTCTGCGTCTGCAACTTCTGCCGTACCCGTTTTGGCACACACATCAAGCGTATCGCTGAATCTTCCTTTGCCGTAATTTAAATATACGGCACTATCCATCATGCCTGCAATTTTATCGGCAGTTTGAGGACTCATCATGTTATCTCCGAAAGTCTGACGGGGTTCATAATCCTTTCTGCCTATGCCGCTTACAATATAAGGCATTACAGGTGTTCCGCCATTCGCTATTGCAGCGGAAATCATCGCAACATTCAACGGAGTTTCAAGCACGTTCGCCTGACCTACTCCCGACCATGCAAACTCATTTTCATTGATGTCAAAAACATCATATATACTTTTTGCCGACTCAAAGCCGTCAAACGTGATATTTTTATTAAATCCCATTTTTTCCGCCTGTCTTGTCATGGCAAATCTGCCCAATTCACTTGCAAGATGACCGAAATAGCAGTTACAGGAATACACAATCGCACCTGTAATATCTACATCTCCCATGGCAAATTCACAAGTAATATCCTCACCGCCTATTTTGTCCTCACCCTTGCAGTGATAGACAACTTCTTCCACATCTTTGATATTTTCAAGTCCTGCCGCTGCTGTAACAAGCTTGAATGTAGAGCCGGGGGAATACAGTCCCGAACAAACACGGTTAATATATACACCGTCATATTCCTCGTTATTTTTCATGTTTTCGGGTATATTTTCGGGGTCGTATGCAGGAGTGCTTACCATGCATACCACTTCGCCTGTTTTGTAATTATAGAAAAACACCGCACCTTTTCTGTCGCCCAAAGCCTCATAAGCCGCCTTTTGAAGTTCCGCATCTATTGTAAGGGTTATGTCATTTCCCTTTCTCAGATTTTTCGGCATTCCAAAGGAAAAAAGAAAATGATAGCCGATAAGCTCGGAACGGTATATATTTTGTATGGAGTTATAGAGATTGACAGTACTGTCATCACCGACAACGTGCAGACAAGCTTTTCTTATACTTTCATCATCATTATAAAATCTCTCACCACCGCTGCTGTATGCAAGCACTTCACCGTTTCTGTCGTATATCGTGCCTGCATAGTCAAGATTGCCTGCCGCTGTCAAGTGAAGATTACGCAGATTTATCACCCAATCCTCCGCATTGATAAATATATTTACCGTGTGATAAAGCAGTCCCGCAAAAAATGCTATCGTCAGAATAAGAATGATATTTGACCTTTTTTTAATGGTATTCATATAAGCACTTCACCTCTTTTTGCTTTGGGCTTCATTCTGTAAAAAGTCCTTTCGTCAGCCGATTTGATGAATGCAAGAAGTCCCCAGCAAGCCATCATGCTTGTACCGCCATAACTCAAAAACGGCAATGTCAGCCCCGTCATAGGTATCATTCCAAGACCTCCGAATATATGGAGTGCCGCCTGAAATACAAGAAGTCCGCTTGCAGAACACGCTGCCATTGAGTAAAATACGGAACGGCTCTTTACAGTCATAGACCTTGCATAAATCACAAGTCCGCCTATTGCACTTACAAGAATGAGTACATGAAACAGTCCCGTTTCTTCACTCAGAGTGCTGAATATTAAATCGCTTTCGGAAATGGGAATATAACGTAAATTTCCATTTCCTGCACCAAGTCCGAAAAATCCTCCGCTTGCACCGCATATCAATGCATTTACCTGCTGATAGCCCTCATCGCTTGCATATTCCCACACATTTCCCCATACTTTGAAACGTGCCGCAATGTACGGTTTCATGATAACAATGACCGCTGCTGCCGCAACTGCAATCAGCATTACTACCGTTACAGCTTTCCAACTGCCCGACCACATATATATGGCAATCAAAAACGTACCGAAAAATACAAGTGCCATGCCTATGTCGCTTATGTCATAAAGCATATAAAGTATCGCCATCGTGACGATAAACAATTCTACGACATAACGGGTTTTTCTTATTCTGTCGAGAGTGCCTGCACATATAAAAATATAGGCAACTTTTGCAAGTTCGGCAGGCTGAAGTGACATACCGCCTATATTTATCCAGTTGGCAGCACCGTTTTTTTCCTGTCCGAAAAGCATTGCAGACGCTACAAGACCGACTGCAGCAACCGCCATGATATATCTGAAATATTTACTCCTGTCGGGAACTTTGATAAACCAGATTATGACGGAATATATTCCCATTCCTATCACTGCCCCGACAGTCTGCTTAAAGCCCCATTCCGTGACAAATGTGGTGCTTATCACCACTCCCGTTCCCGAAAGCAAGAGGGCGATTGTTTCAAGCTCAAAATCGGGTCTTTTGAGAATATTGCATGATACCCAGTAAAATGCAAACATTGCCGCAATAAACGTGACAGCAGGAAAAAATATTTCCACTTCTTTTATATATATAAAAGCCTCCACCGCCAGCATCAATATATAAAATGCAGTCATTATTACAAGCATAGTACCCGAAAAAGTTCTTTTGTCATAAGGTGCAATTCTGATTCTGCCCTTTGCAGCGTCTTTCAGAGTAAGCACGGACGAGCCAAGTGATATTTTATCACCGTTTTGCAGAGGACAATTTTTTATCACCTTTTGACCGTTCACAAACACTCCTGCCTTTGAATCTATATCGGATATATACCAGTCTTTATCCCTGTTGAAAAGAACAGCATGAGCTCTTGATACCGTCATATCATCTTCTATGACGATATCCGAATTTTCATTTCTGCCTATGAGATTTTCCCAGAACATGACTTTATATGTCTTGTCAGTCGTTTCGTTATGGAGAAGTGCAAGTGCTTTATTTTCCCTTTTTCCCCTGTTCATAGAAATAAAGCATATTCCCAAAGTTATCAATGCCAGAAAGGGCGTTGCTATTCTGAGAGCAAATGCTATCATTTCCACTGTTTCCATTAAAAATCACCTCCGTTTTACATAGCTTATCTCTTTTCGGTTGATTTGTCAACCAAAAAATCAAGAGCGAAAGCAAATATTTTTGCTTTCGCCCATTATGATTTGTTGGCAAGCAGGGGTTTGATTGCCTGATATACTTGGCTGACTTTCTGACCGTCACCGTATTTTTTCATCATAGCCGAATTAACGGCTGTTTTTGTGGGACAGTTTCTTATGCACTCCAATACAAATTGTATATCATCTTCATTTTCGTTTTCAAGGAGCTTTCTCACTTTATATTCAAGTTCATCATATATTTCATCCTGCGTTGTAAGGCTTTTTACGATATATACATCTACTCCCTGTTTTTTCCAGTAATCTATAAGACAGTTAAAGCCGTTATCTTTTGTGACTATATAGAACTTTACTTTTTTCTTGCATTTTTCCGCACATTGACTGACAGCATATCCCAGAAATGACGAAAGCTGAAAATCAAGGGCATTTTTATAGCCCACTCTGACTTTCTGCATACTCACGGCAGCCTTTGTATTACTCAATATCGCATGAATGTCAAAAGACATCTTGTCTGCATTCATGCTGTAAAATATGCATATAGAATCCGTTTTTTTGCGGTTTTCAATGCCGTTGAACCCGTCGAGCTTTACATTCTCGTAATCGACAAGAAAAAAATTTTCTATATGCTTATGGAAAATATGTTTATGATTGCTTATGATAATATCCGAAATATTTTCCGCCTCATCTGTATTTTTTGAATTGAACTTTTCCGACATGAATTTTCACACCCTATTTATTAACATCTGATAATATTATATTAACTTTTGCTTATAAATTCAATATATTTTTTAAAAATATTTATAGTAAACGTCACTGAAAATTTCCTTTTGTCATTCTGAGGAACGAAGTGACGAAGAATCTTTCAAAGATTCCTCACTTCGCCCGGAATGACATAGGGCAATTTATTTTGTCGCTTACTATAAAAAGACTGCCGCAGAAATATCCACAGCAGTCCTTTTTAACTCGTCGTGCCGGTAAAAACGCAAAATCAAGCTATTTGGCTGTCCCGACCCCTCCGTCAAAATTTGACAATTAAAATTGTCAAATTTTGCCACCTCCCCTTTCAGGGGAGGCAAGAGTTACAACCACAAATTTATTTGTGTATTTTAATTACTTTTTAGAAACTTAAATTTATAAAAAGCAGATTTCAAGCAATAAAGCAGGCTTGCCTCCCCTAAAAGGGGAGGTGGCATTTCATCACGTAAGTGATGAAATGACGGAGGGGTCAGCGTTCGAAGAACCAAGTTGGAGTTTTTCAATGTACCGGCACAAGAGTTTTTTTAATTTCAAAATTCACTCCATGTACTGAGTGCATTTATCCATAAGCGATATGACATCATTATATGCCACCACATCAAGATGTGCAATGCTGTTTCTTGCATCTTTCACTTTCTCAAGAAATTTCAGTTCCTTTTTCGTCAATATATCGTTGTTCATGCACAAGTGATAAAGCTGACCTATTTCAAGTTCAAATATATTGCTCGTCTTATACGCTTTCAAGGAACAGCCTTTGAGCCTGTCCGGATTTTCCGAAATAAATCCGCTTCTGAACTGTTCTATTATCGGAAAAAGTATTTTTACCTGTGCTTTCCAGAGAGATTTTTTTACCCTTGTTTCAATGTCATCACACGGGATATTATTTTCTCTGAATATCTTTTTGGCAATATTCAGAGTGTTGACGGGCAGACTGCCTTTATATTCTGCAAGCTTGCCTGCAATCATGACATTATCGCCTGCAAGTGCCGACGCTGTTTCGGCAATATACTGTTTCTGCTGAATAGAGCAATTCTGCTCGGACAGTATCGTCATGCACAACATGAGCATATCAAAGTCATTGATATTGGCATCATAGTCTATGATTTCACAACGGCACTCTTTTTCTTTGAGATATTCTTTGATATGCCCGTCACCGTCTTTTATGAAAAGCACTAATGCACCGTGCTGTTCATCGTACTCGTCAAAGTAGGAATGATACTCCTCCGCAAAGTCTATCCACTTTTCGGGCGTTTTTGAATAAACCATATCCAGTATGACATTACTCCTGTTCAAAACCGCCCTTGGATTGCGGGCAAGAAATTTTGCAACCGTATTTTCAGCCGACGGCCAGTATTTGCTTCTTTCCTCGTCATCTCCGCAGTATTTGCGGAGTATATATTCGTTAGGCTCGGAGTGACTTTCGGGCACATCGATAGTGGTTTTCATATTGGGACTGTCTTTTTCTATATTCTCCACTATATTCTGTATCAGCTCATCTTTCCATGCTATCTCATTTTTATACAGCACAAATGCCGATTTGCCGTCAAGCACCGAATAAGTTATATCTTCCGCAAAGTTTGACGGATTTGTCAGGCGTTTCCACCATATTTCCTCTATTCTCATTCCGCTCTGCCTCCCATGTACTTTGAAAGCTCTGTATTCACATCTTCCCTCGTACCCAGAAGTTCACGGAATCCCTCCGTTGAGAACATATACAAATCGTCTTTTGAAGTAAGTATATTCAAATCCCACATTTCTTTGAAAAGCTCCGTTATCTGCTCTCTGCTGTATGCAAGGAGCATATTGATTTCATCACTCTTTGCTTTATTCACGACTTCCTCTATTTTAAAGCCCGTCTTTCTTTCATTTTCATCTTTATTTTCTTCTTCATAATAGAGATAGGCAAGCACAAGGGCTATGACATAATAAGGACTGTTTTCCTTTCCCTCAACTTCGAGGGTCATTCTCAGTTTGCCCTTTATCTCGTCTTTGAAATTCGGATCGGAAAGAACTTTCTTTATGTGGCTTTCGGTTACTTCATAACAGGGAGTTTCCGTTTCGCTGTATCCCGCATAATCCTCGTTGGTCATGGCAAGAATGAGTTTCTGACCGTAGAGGTGCAGAAGTCCGGGGAAATAATTTGTCTTTGCAAGAATGAGATTGATAACTTCATCACTGAACACAAATCCCAAATAGGCAAGGCAGTGTGTCAAAAGTTCGGTTGCTTCGGGGCGTTTGAACGGATAGATGACGCATGAACCCAGATGTTCAAAGTCATAGTTCTTGGAATAAAACTCATGGTCAAATTTGGAAAGATTATGCAGACCTGCAAGCACAAACTTGAAATTGGGCGAAAGCATCTCTTTCAGCAAAGTTATCGGGCGATAGTCTATTTCCTTACTGCTTGCAATAAATTCATCTGCCTCGTCAAGCATGAGCAAAAGATAGGATATTTTATTCTCGGAATTTTGGTCTTTCAGACGCTTTCTTATATGCATTGCGAGTATATCCCAGTCACTGCACTCCGAACCTTCGGGGAGAATATCATTCATAACAAGCTCCTGTGATACACGCAGAGCCGCCTCTGTGTAATTTCTGCCCTTTATGCTTATCACAACTGCCCTTTGATATTCGTTTCCGTCTATTTCATAAGCCGCCATCTTCAAAAGCGAACTCTTTCCAAGCTGTCTGCCGCCATAGATGAGATTTGCACCGCTGTATGACTTTATCAGTTCAAGTTCGGCTTGTCTGCCCGTGAAAAGCTCCGCAGGTATATCAACATTCGCTTTCGGACAGAACGGCTGATTATATGCAAACGGCATTCCCGCAGCCATCAGCATACGGCTTATACTGTTCGCCTGATAGTGCTTTGCAAGGTACAGCAAAAGAACCCTGTCTATCAGCAAAAACGTCTTTGAAAGCGATTTTTCTTCTTTTATCTTTCTTGCAAAACGTCGTCTTTCCTCTTTGCTCAAAGCCCAGTTAAGCATAACTATCGTATTTTGCGAAACGCTGTTAAGCTCACGGAATTTGTCGATAAGCTGGTCTGTATTGAAACGCCCGTCAAGGAAAAGCACTCTCATTCCCTCATGCTCCGTAAGAGAGCCGTATGCAGGTATCGGATGGGAATAATTCACCTTTCCTGTTTTCTTCTTTATTTTCACGTTATACATATCTTCACTCGCAGAGGTAATATCTTTTACTTCCTCAACGGCAAATCCAAGCTGTGAAATGATTTTTGAAATCCTCTCTGCACCCGCAGGCTTGGAGGCAGGCCAATTCTGCACAAGTGAAGTTCCTCCACGCAGTTCTTTATTTACTCCGTATATGTTGCTGGACTTCTGCAAAGCCCTTTCAACATTCCTTGTATTGTAATAGGAACAAAGTGCTTTTTGCAGACTGCTGTTGGAATCGGACGAAACAGCCCTGTGCAAAGTTTCATATTCTGCCATAAAACTCTTGAATATCTCAACAGGCTCTTTGGCAAAGTCCGTGATACCCTTTATATCTCCACGCCTGATACAGTTAAGGATATTTTCCGCTATGGAGAAATTCCTGTCCTCGATATACTCTTTTATTTTCTCCTTGCTGTATATGCCGAAATCATAGTTTTCGTCATTGGCAATATCATTCAACTGCTGCATGAGCCTGTTGGCAGTGGACTCCGCATTTTTTGCAATATTCTGCTTATATTCTTCGATTATGTCACTGAAAAATCCAAAGTCACCGCTTGCAATCGAAAGTGCATACCATGCATCTATATTTCTCGCAATAAAGCTCTTATATCCCGTTATATTCGATATGCTGCCGTAACTTTCATAGAGTTCCAGTTCATTTTTGAAATCCTTGTAGTAATGAGTTGTACGCTGACGGCTCAGTCTTACGCACGCATCAAAATATTCAAATGACTGATGTTCGGAAACATCTCTTTCATTCTTATATGAAGCATAATTTTTGATGAGGTTGACGGAACGGAAATTGTGATTATGTATATTATCACTGAATATCTGCTGTACCCTGTACTTAAAGTCGGGCAGTTTCATTTCCGTATGGGCTTTTATCCTTGCAAATATGTTAAATTCGGGCAAATCGCTGAATGTAGCCGAAATATCGGGTATATAATTATCATCAAGAAGTACATGACCGCTTTTGAGAAAATCTATATACATATATTTCTTTTCGGCTTTTTCATAAGTGCCTTCCATTTTCGCAAGAAGTTCGGCAGCCGCAATACCGATACTGTGAATGCCCCAATCAAAGTTTTCTTCAAGGCTCTGTTCGCTGAGTTCGATAAGATTTTCAAGATTATCTATGATATAATCACGATAGCCCTCATATATCTGTGTATAATACTTGTTACTGATTACTTCGACACTCTCCGAAACGGCTGACCATCTGCATACACAATCTATCACCCTTTTCAGCATGACAACAATATTATTTCTCTTGCCGCCTTTGAGATTGTCATAAGGTCTGTTGAGATGTCTGTTTTCCGAAAGAATGATTTCTCTTGACTCGTCCCACTTTTCATCTATAAATCTGTCTATTTTCTTTATATCCGTATTTTCGACGCTGAATTCCTCGTCATTCCTCATGAACATCTCCGAAACAGACTTCTTTATTTTTGCAGACTTGGAAACGTCATTTTGACAAACAGCGTCAAGTGCCTGTTTGAGAATGCTGCTTTCATCATGGAAAATCAATTCTCTTGCACGTCTTACCCTGCCCTGACTTTCAACCGCTTTCACTCTCCGGCTGATATACTCCGAACATTCAGTTGCATCTTTTATAACGGACTCCGCCTCTGCATTCTTTATATTATAATCCGCAAACATATCAATGCAGTATGCGGTTTTCTCCCTGAACTCATTGAAAACTTTTGCAAGGGCAGATACAGCGGCTGTATAATCATTATGTTCCGCCCTCTCAAATTCATCTATAAGCCTTTCCGCTTCAAACGACTGCATTTGACTGTTTCCGAAAGTTTCCCTAAGAAGTGCCGCCCCGAAAAGATTGGTGCTGTACTTGGGCATGGAATATTGACAGCTGACAAAATCACCTATCAGTTTATCCGCATTCTGTTCATGTGCAAATCCGTATGCGGAATAGGCAGAGTTGACAAGCCTGCTTGCCGATATTAAAGAATTTGACATGGGCATATCCGAACAATCCGACACTTTTTCACTGATACTGTTTTCACATATTTCAGCGGCTGCCGCTAAATATGTTATCGTACAGTAAAGCTGTTCGGGCTTGAACGAAAATGCAGTATTGATAATCTCCCTGTCACTCTTGATGAGATTGTCAAACGCACTTTCATCAATGTAATCAACCGTTTCTATTTCTTCCTCTTTTGCCTCGTCTTCATTTACACTTTCGGTTTCTTCGTCAGACGGCTCCGTCACGCTTTCTTCAAAGTCCGTTTCATCTTCAACAGATATTTTATTCTGCTCCCTGCCAAGCATTTCCAATTTTCTTTTCAATTCGGGCTTTTTGGCATTGTCGCCCGATGTATCATAAAAATATTTCGCCTGCTGATAGTCCCCAAGCTCTATATACATCTCCGATATTTCAATATAGCTGACATCTCTTATGGTGGATTTTTTGCTGTACATCTTATTTTTCTCCACAAATTTCTCCATGTCAAGATATATATTGATAGCCTGCTTCAAGTCGCCTTTTCTCCTGTAAGCACCTGCCTTCATGCCCATGTGATGAAATCTCTGGTTATCATCTTTGAAAATATTCTTTTCTTCCATTCTGGTTATCACATCTATGCATTTCTGCCACTGCTCAAACCTTGTATATATCTGTATAAGGGAGGTTCCCATTTTCATGGTGAAATTCAGTTTATCATCATATTCATCAATGATTTTGAGAACCTCTTCTTTATACTCATCACACTTTTCACTGTTCTGATTGAGCATGGCAAGACAGCAGTTTATGCACCCTGCAAACCCCTCATCAGACTTATCTTCCTCTATCAGCTTTTTATATATCTCAAAAGCTTCTTCATATTTCTTCTCACTGAATTTCCTGTTTGCATCGGTGACAGTCAATTTTGTATCGGCAGTAACTTCAATAGACGGCTTTGCAGGAAATTTCGCTTTGACAATGCCTTTTATATTAGTCGCTTTCAGCTTTGACGATGAAAACTCCGCTGTAAAAGATACATCTATTGAAAGCTTTTCGGCTCTCGGACTTTTTTTGATGATATTCTTTACCAATTTATCTGTTTTATCATCTGTAATTTCCTTGAAATCAAACTCGTATGCCGAACCGCTGTTTCCTATAATCTGTCCCGTTTCCCTGAACGCATTCAGACTTACAATTTTTCCCTCCGTGTCAAAAACCATTTCGGGCTGTACGGCAGCAACAGGCTTTGTTTCTTTCTTTACAGCCTTTTGTACGGGTATCTGAGATTTTTTCGCAGACATCTGCAATATATCGGAAAGAACTTTATCCGAAGAATACTTCTCCTTTACGGCACTGACGGACTTTTTCACGGAATTTTCATCAAATGCCGCTTTTGCCTTTTCAGCGACCTGCCTCAATACTTCATAAGCATAAGCTTTTCTCAAATTATCCTTTGCATTCTCAAAGATAAACTCTATTCCCGAAATATCCTTACACTTTACACAGCACTCCCTTAAACAAGCTGCTGCTTCTTCAAGAAATTTTTCCGTTTCACTGTATAGTATATACAGCACGGAAAAAGCTGCCGCAAACTGATATGAATTTTCATCTCCATCTCTGTATGCACCTTCATAAGCCGAAAGATAGGCATTTCTCAGTTCATCGCCGTAATAAAAATATTCTGCCGAAATCCTGAAATTTTCAAGAAGTGCCGCACCGTATGCGGCAAAAATATATGCTTTCCTAAAATCATTTATCCTGTCGCTTTCGGCAAGCTTTATGAGATTTGCCACCGTAATTTGTGTATTCCCCTTGTCCGAGTCATACTTCCCATATTCATTCAATACAGCTTCATAAGTTGATTTCAAAACAGCACTGTCACTTTCATCAAGCTTTCCGAGTGCCTCCGCAAAATCCTCCTCCGATACATAAAAATTAAGCTTTTTGCTTGAAACAAACGGCTGTATTTTCGGAAATGCCGATATGTCAATATCTTTCTCCGCAGGCACTTCCTTACTGCTATCTTTTTTCAAAGTAACAATATTTTGTATTTCCGCCTGTCCGTGCGATACCAGGGATACACTGTCTATACAGTTATATCTCACTACCGCATTCATGACTACTTGAAGGGCTATTGCACCCTCTCCGTCATTCTCCGTCACCACTCCTTCCATTATCTGTCCGTTTGTCTGAGTAATTCTGACTTGGTCACCCTTATTCAGTTTCGTTAAAAATTCACTGAAAATTCCCATG